>Ga0265316_10002379_pt1 | contig 19581 bp, 9 predicted proteins | sample 4522metaG_FD_202092 | JGI IMG/M metagenome (GOLD analysis project Ga0265316, IMG submission 202092) | Rhizosphere microbial communities from Carex aquatilis grown in University of Washington, Seatle, WA, United States - 4-5-22 metaG | ecosystem: Host-associated > Plants > Roots > Rhizosphere >... | reverse complement strand
TGAACAGCCCCCTGGACCCGGCTGCATGCAGGCGTACATGCGACTGGAACATCTCCCATTGCGACCATCGCATCAACAGTTCGGGAGTCGGATGACCGACAGGCGCTCCGGCATACCCAGCCGTGTCAGTGCACCAAAATGGCACTCCGGAAAGGCCGATAGACAACCCCGCGCGCATACAAGTCGCGAAATCCTCCCATTCGCAGTTGGCGTCGCCCGACCAGCAGATAGGATAGCGCTGCATGCCTGCCGTGCCCGAGCGGCCGTTGATCAGGCCCCTGTGGTCCGAGTTTTCCGCTACACTCTCAAAAGTAGCTTTGTTGCACAGCAGTGAGTACAAATTGTGCATCTCGAGACCAGAGCGCTTATTGTAGTAGTATGCGTCCACCGGGTTATCTTCGCCAAAGTCGGCCATTGCCGCGGCCCAGCAACCACTCCTCATATGCTCGCCGATCTTGTCCTTCCACCACTTGACGGCAGCGGGGTTGGTAAAGTCGGGGAACAGCGCCAGGCCCCGATTTTCGCGGTAAAAGCGCTCTCGCCAAGCTTCGGTTCTTTCAACGGCTTCCAGGCTGTACTCCTGCCTTGTCGAACCCGCCCCGTTAATATAGGCTTCATACGGGGAGCCATCCTTCTTCATCAGGGCGTACCCTTTTGCTCTGGCTTCCTGCTCCATCTCCGAGCCCAACGCCAACATCGGATAGGTGTATATGCCGGCCTTGATACCAAATTCGCCGACCTTGGCCGAGACATCTTTGGTCCAAGCCAAGAGCTCTGCGCCAGTTCTTCCCGGCCCCAGTGGCAGGTTCAAGAGCTGAAAAAAGTCCACAGGTACCCCCGAATCCCTGAACCACTTGGCCATTTTCACGGCAGCATCTACGGTGCGGGCTGCATAGGCGCCATACCAGATGCCGAAGGACTTTTTGGGAGGGAACCCCGGCCAGCCTGTGATCTCTTCATAGCGGGCTAATACCTCCTTCATACTGGGTCCGTACAGGATGAAATAGTCGAGCCGCGGATCGTTTATCATAAACGTATAGGACATCAGGGAGTGGCTACCCATTTGGGATGTCGTGCGAAAGGTTGTGTTGACGAAGATGCCGTAACCCTTAGTACTCATAAAGAAGGGGATCTGTTTGTAGACCAGCTCAGTTCCTACCCCCCAAGGATTGACATACCATCCGTCAACTTTCTGCCCAAGCTTATTCAGCCTGGTGAACCTCTCGCCAAAGCCGTAAAAGGTTTCTCCCGGAGTCAGGTAAAGGGTCTCATTCGACCGGCAGAACTTTCCCTCCGCAGTGGTGAATCCGAGGGGCAAGGCGCGATAGGTCCCTTGAGAGTCCACATCCCTCACATGCTCCTGAAGGACAATTTGTCCGGCTTTGTCGTAGACCACGTACTTCCAGGGGTCCCTTTGAAACTCGATGCGGAGGGCGCCGGTGTCGACGGTCACGGCTTCCGGCTTCTCGCTGACGTCAAAGGCGCAAGGGGGCCAATCTTCCTTTATCTCCAACAAGCCCTTTACGTTCTTCAACTCCGCGTCGGGGCACATTTGCAGGCGAAGGATTTGGGGCGTGCAGACAGTCAACGCGATATCCACGCTTTTGCCCTGACTCGTCGCGCATCGGAAAACGACGCCAGTTTTGCCCTTTTCGAAGGAGGACATCTTTTGAACGAATTCGTGTTCTTCTCCTGGCACCTGGCCCTGGGGCTCGGCGGCCGCGGGCGTTGCCGACAGTAGGACCGGCGCGGAACCAGCCAGAGTTAGCATTCTTCTTCTTGTCACCATGTTCGAATTCCTCGCGTGATGGATAACTCCTGCCTCCCTCGTGCCGGCACTGCAGCGAGAGCCGGGGCGAACTCGTCCGGTGTCCGGCCCGCGTCATTCGGTCCCCCGCGACCGCCGCCTGACCCGGACAGACGTAGCCCCTGCTCGTCAGCGAGTAACTGTGACTGGTTTGCCGGAGTACGGCACAACCTTATCTGCCTGCCTGGTCAGACCTATGCCGGCTCCGTGACCTCGGCCGACAAACACAATCCGGAACGTGCGATTCTCCAACATCCCAGGGAAACTGCCCTTGCGCTTCCCTATGGTTAGCGTCTTTCCGGCAGTGTCCCAATGGATTGGGATTGTAGCGTAGACGCCTTTCTGGTAGTTGTACGTATCATTCTCATCTTCGTAGAGCGTGAAGTCGCCATCGGCGCCCTGGTAGACGCGCAACTCGATCGGATCCACCGGTTTGGCGGCGGCATACTCGACGTCCGGGCCCACGGGAACGATGGAGCCGGCGCGCACGTACAACGGGATGCGATCGAGGGGCGCGGCGGCATCGATAGCCTTGCCGCCGGGCATACTGACTCCGGTCCAAAAGTCGTACCATACCGTCTTGGGCAGATACAGATTCCGGGAGGTGGCTCCCGGCTCGGTCACCGGATTCACCAGAAGGGCGGGGCCGAACATGAATTGATCCCCTATGTTCAGCGCCCGTCCATCGGTTCGAAAATCCATGGCGAGAGCGCGCATCGGAGTATAGCCTTCACTCGTCGTTTTCCAGGCCATCGAATAAATGTACGGCATCAACCTGTATCGCAACCGGTCGAAATCTACGAGGATTCTTTGCGCTTCCGGTCCGTAGGACCACAATTCGTTCTGGTCGTTCCGGCGAACTCCGTTCAAGTCGGTCATCATCCTGGCCGCGTCGGGACCTTCCAGGGCCAACTCCTTGGGATCGTTGGTGCGCGTCCCGTGCACCCTGAAAATCGGGCAGAAGGTCCCGTACTGGAACCAGCGCACGAAGAGTTCGCGGTAGGCCGGATCATCCGGGTTTCCAATGAAGAATCCACCGATGTCGGTGGTCCAGTAGGGGATTCCGGAGAGCGAAAAGTTCAGCCCAGCCGGAATCTGCCTTTTGTAGGTCTCGAAATCAGAGGCGATATCGCCCGACCAGACGGCGGCGGCGTTTCTTTGCAGTCCCGCGAACCCCGAACGCGTCAGAATGAATACCCTCTTGGAATCCGTCTCGCTGAGTTGCCCCTGGTAGACGCCGGCCGTCGTCAGCAGTGAATAGATGTTCGCATAACGAGCACCGCTCCCAATCGCGATTTGGTTGCGCAACAGGATATTGGCTTCTTGACCCGAAGTCGAAGGTTCGGTGGTGTCGAGCCACCAGGCGTCCGCGCCAATCCGAAACAGGGCCTTGTTCATCTGTTCCCAATAATAGGCCCGAGCCTGAGGGTTGCTGGCATCATACAGGGCCATACCCGCCGGGTGGGTTCCCTCTACCTTCGTGCGATCGATGAAATAGCCGCGCCTGTTCATCTCGTCGTAGACCGCCGACCCGGGATCGAAAAACGGCCAAACCGAGATCATCAGGTGAAAGTGATTCTGGTGCAGGTCATCCATCATCGCCTTGGGATCGGGATAGTTCTTGTTGAACAAGAACGAGCCTTTGGCCGTCCACCAGAACCAGTCCTGTACGATGTTATCGATCGGGATGTGCAAATCACGGTATTTGCGGGCGACGCTGAGGATCTCGTCCTGGGACCGGTAACGATTCTTGCACTGCCAATATCCGTAGGCCCACTTGCCAAACAAGGGCGCGGGCCCCGTCATGTCACGGTAAGCCGCCACAATCGTGTCCAGCTCGGGTCCGTATAAGAAATAGTAGTCGATCACATCGGCCACTTCCGAGCTCATGTACAGCGCATGCACGAATCGGTTGTTGAACCTGCTCCGTGAGGTATTGTTCCAGAACAGACCGTATCCGTTGCTCGAGATCAGCAAAGGTACCGCGACCACGGAGTTGTCCTGGGAAAGCTCGACTAGTTCGCCGCGATAATTCCAGACGCCGGACTGCTGCTGGCCCAAGCCATAAAAAGCCTCGCGTGAGTTGTAGACGGAGAACACGTCCTCCGCCTCATACGTGTCTTCGCCGTTGACCCTCACGGGAGTCATGGTCTTCGGGCCTTCGGTCAAAAGACGCTTACCGCTCAGATCGCTGAAGACGACCACTGCGTCGCTCCGGTTCACCGTGATCTTTAAGCGCGCCGTCGTCAAACTGACCTCTCTATCGGTGGATTGCATATCCCAGCGCACCGCCGGCCAGTTGGTTTTCGTTACGACGTAATCCGGGCGGCTGGAAAATGAAGATGTGGGCGTATACAGCACATGAACGATTGAATCCGTGCAGACTTGGATCCGCATGATGCCGGTCTCCAACTGTAACTGTACGCCGTCGGGCTGCTGCTGCACCCCCGTGACCGGATTCAAGGCATTCCACTGCGTATGAGCGGCCGTGGCCAGCCCCAGCAATAAAACTAATCGTAGATTTATAAGCGCGCGCCGAAATCCTGGCATGGCATTCCTCTCGTGTTTACCTTAGGGAGCGATGGTGATCGACTTACCGGAATACTGTACGACCCGATCGGGTTGCCCCGTCGGGCTGGCGCCCACTCCGTGCCCCGGGGCTACAAATACGACGCGCAACGTACGAGTGTCCAGCATCCCCGGAAACTGGCCTTTTCGGTCTCCAATACTGAGCCGCTGTCCAGCCTCGTCCCAGTGAATCGTAGTCGTCGAATGTATATCTTTCTCGTAGTTATAGTTGTCGTTTTCATCCTCGTAGAGGGTGAAGTCACCGTCGGCCCCGCGGTAAACGCGTAACTCGATTGGGTCCGCGGGTTTTTCAGTTGTATGCTGCACCTCAGGCCCCATGGGCAGGATTGAGCCGGCACGGACCAAGAGCGGCAAGCGATCCAGCGGAGCCGCGGCATCGATGGTTGTGCCGCCAGCCAGCTTGCTTCCGGTCCAGAAGTCGTACCACGTGGCCTTCGGCAGGTAGAGATGCCGGGTAGCGGCGCCCTGCTCGGTCACTGGATTGACCAGGATGGCCGGACCGAACATGAATTGGTCCCCGATGTTCAGTACCTTCTCGTCGGTGCGGAAATCCATGACCAGGGCCCGCATCGGCGTATAGCCCTCGCTCGCCGTCTTCCACGCGACCGAATAGATGTAGGGCATCAGCCGATAGCGGAGGCGGTCGAACTCCGTCAGGATTTTCTGGGCCTCCGGACCGTAAGACCATAGCTCATTGTGATTCTCGCCCCGGGTTCCCGTCGTATCGACCAGAACCGTTACCGCCTCCGGGCCACTGGCCGACAATTCCTTCGGGTCCTTGGAACGTGTACCATGCACGCGGAAAATCGGGCAGAAGGTTCCATACTGGAACCAGCGAATGAAAAGCTCCCGATAAGCCGGATCATCCGGATTTCCGAGGTAGAACCCGCCGATGTCCGTCGTCCAGTACGGGATGCCGGAAAGCGAAAAGTTCAGCCCAGCCGGGATTTGGCGTCTGTAAGTTTCGAAATTGGAAGCAACGTCGCCGGACCAGGCTGCTACTGAGTTTCTCTGAATTCCGGCAAACGCCGACCGCGACAGAATAAACACCCGCTTCCGGTCCGTCGCGCCGCGTTGCCCCTGGTAAACGCCTGCGGTGGTCATCAACGGAAATATGTTTGCGAATCGGGCGCCGCTTCCGATCGCCGTCTGGTTGCGCAGAAGGATGTTCTCTTCGCGGCCCGAAGTCTCCGGCTCGTTGGTATCGAGCCACCAGGCGTCGGCACCGATCTGGAAGAGGGCTTTGTCCATCAGGCCCCAATAGTAGGCGCGCGCCTGCGGGTTCATCGCATCATACAAAGCCATACCGGCGGGAAAAACGCCGCCGGTCTTCCAGCGGTCAATGAAGAAGCCGCGCTTGTCCATCTCGTTGTATACCGGCGAGCCCGGGTCGAAGAAAGGCCAAACCGAGATCATCAGGTGGAAATTGTTCCGGTGCAGGTCGTCCAGCATCCCCTTGGGATCCGGATAATGCTGGTTGAATGTGAAGGACCCCTTGAGCGTCCACCAGTACCAATCCTGCACGATATTGTCAATCGGAATCCCCAGTTCACGATACTTGTGAGCCACGCCCAGGAGTTCCTCCTGCGAACGGTAACGGTTCTTACACTGCCAGAACCCATATGCCCACTTGCCGAACATCGGAGCGGGACCGGTCAGTTCCCGATACCCGGCGATGATCTTGTCCAGTTCAGGCCCATAGATGAAGTAGTAGTCGATAGCATCGGCCACCTCCGAGCTCAGGTACACTGTTTGCGCAAAACGGTTATTGAACCGGCTCCTCGATGTGTTGTTCCAGAACAGGCCGTAGCCATTGCTGGAAACCAACAGCGGGACGGCGATTTCGGTATTGTCCTGGGATAGATCGATCGATGCGCCACGATAGTTCCAAATACCAGCCTGGTGCTGGCCCAAGCCATAGAAGGCCTCCTTCGTGGCATAGACGGAGAGCTCGTCTTCCGCACGATAGGTGTCCTCGCCGTTGACTTTCGTGGGAGTCATGCGTTTGGGACCTTCCTGCAAAAGATCCTTGCCATTCAGGTCCCGGAAAATGACTCCCCCGTTGTTGCGATTCACCGTCACTCTCAATCGGCCCGTCACCAGGGTGACCTCTCCGTCCGTCGATTGCATGGTCCACGGCACGGCGGCCCATGCCGTCTTCGTAACGACATAATCCGGGCGGTTCGGGAACGACGATGTGGGTGAATACAAGACACGAATGATGGAGTCCGCGCACACCTGAACCCTCATCACGCCGGATTGCATCTGAAACAGGGCGCCGTCGGCTTGCCGCTGAACCGCAGTCACCGGGTTCAAGGGATCCCACTGGGCGTTGGCGCAGCCGGCCAGCACCAGCAATGGGAGCAACCGGAGATTGAGAAACGACTGTCCTGAGCCTGCAATCACACTTCTCATGGGGTTCCTCTTTCAACGGTAACGATAGAGCGTCACCCGCTGAATACCTCTGCTCCGGAGCGACAGGTTTTGGCCCTGATTCGTGTCATCGCCGGCCAGACGGCGCCCGGGCACCCAACGGCCGCCCACAAAAGCGCCCTCTTCCACCGTGGCCAGTCCGTCGAACTCGGGCCCCGGTGTATTGGGGGAAAAGGTCACGCTCACGCCGCTGCCGGCCACGTAATACTCGTCGGGACCGGTCGAAATGAAGATTGCCGCCGCCGAGGACAAAGGCTGCTGCGGTACCGGCGCTCCGGGCACGGCTCGCGGCGGCATGTACGCGGCCTCGACTGTGTGGCTCCCTACCCGGACCTTCTGTGGCGGGTCCTCGGGGGCCAGCAGGACAGCGGACATGGTCCCTTTTCCCTGGTGTTCCGTAATCAGGGGCGCCAATTGGGTGATCAGGTCGTAGCTGCTGATCAGATCGTCGTCGGGAGTCGTTGACCTGTCGATCCCCATAGGCGAGAAACCGATCGCATCATGGCGTCCGAAGGCGTATAGCAATTTGGCTGCCCCCTCCGGCCCGCCCCTCGTCTCCGGGATGAACAGCGGGTTCCCGTTGCGGTTGAACCTCGCGCACACCTCGGCGAAGTACTGAAGGTAAAGATCCGGAGCGAGGAAGTCGATGGCCGGCGCGCCGGCCTGCCAGATGTCGATCACCTGAGGCTCCGGCCCCCCGCTCGGATACACCCCCGGCCAGGGGAAGTTCGGCTGCTGGAGCCACGCGTTCGCGTACATCGGAATGTTGTATTCCTTCTTGCCGGCCTCGGCGACCTTGCCCACGTAACGGGCATAGTGCCACGCCATGAAGATCTCGTCGACCGGCCAATGCAGCTTCCGGAAACTCTCCAGATCCTCCGGCTTGTACGGAGGGCTGTCCACCCGGATGGGAATTTCGAAGCTCGCCGGCCTTCCCTTGCCGAACACCTGCTCCCAGCCGCCGGATGTCTTGAAGCCGGCGTCCTTCCACACGTCGCGAAACTCCGGTATCAGGGCGTCTTTATGCTGCTGGAGGTAGTCCATCAGTTCTTTGGGAACCGGCCCGTCAAAGGCCTTGTTGGCCACGTCGGAATGGTCGCGCGAATCTCTGAGAACCCCCACCTCGTTCTCCACCTGGATCATGATGACCGTGTGCTGCTGGCCATCGATCTCCCTGACGTGCCGCATCAGCGCCGCAAAGGCGTGAGCATCGGCGTCCCGGTTCGCATCGCTCAACGGCGTGATGAGTTCCAGGGTTTTGCCCCATTGGGTCCGGACCCGGGGGAACCGCTCGAAATCCTTCTTCACCCAGTCGGGTGGATAGCTGGACAGGCCGTTTTTCCAGCTCGCAAACCACAAAAGCACGAGATGCAGGTTGTGACTCCGCGCATCCCCGATCACGCCGTCCAGGGCACTGAAGTCGAATTTCCCTTCCTGTGGTTCAATCTGGGCCCAGGAAACGCCCGCCAGGGCTGTGTTGAGTTTTGCTTGAACCAGCCTCGGCCATATCGGTTTCATATACTCGACGCTGGTGGCGCTGTTGTTGCTCAGCTCTCCCGTCAAAGCCAGAAATGGCTTGCCGTCGACAACCAGTTGGGTAGCTGCCCCCTGCTTCCGCAAGTGAGGAATTTCCGAGGATGCGGGGCCCGTGGAGCCCGATCTGGTGGCGCATCCAGTAGTGACCAGGGCGAGACAGCAAACGAGAGTGCAGCAAGACAAGGTCCGCAGTTTCATGGTTATCTCCTTCGCATTTTCCATAAACTGTTTCTTGCCGGGCCGGCCAAGCTCCAGCAGACCCGGCCAGTGCGCTCTCAGCGGTAGCGGTAGAGGGTGAAGCGCTGAATGCCCAGATTCCGTAAGGACAGATTCAGCCCCTGCCCGGTGTCGTCGCCGGCGAGCCGGCGGCCGGGAATCCAACGGCCTTGGACGAACTTGCCTTCTTCCACCGTGCCGAGGCCCGCATACTCGGATCCCGGCGTGTTGGGAGAGAATGTGACGCTCACGCCGCTGCCCGCGGCATAGTACTCGTCAGGACCGGTCATGATGAAGATAGCCGACGAGGAGGTCAGAGGCTGCGTCGGCGGCGGAGCGCCGGCAACGGCTCGCGGCCGCAAATACGAGGCCTCCAGCGTGTAGCTCCCCAACTGTACCTTCCGAGGCGGGTCGTCTGGCCCCAGTAGGACGGCTGCCATCGTGCCCTTGCCCTGGTGTTCGAGAATCAGCGGCGTCAGTTGCGACAGAAGATCGTAGGCGCGGGGAAGGTCGGTATCCGTTCCGACTGTCCTGTCAATGCCGAAAGGTGAGAAGCCGATTGCGTTGTGCTGTCCGACCGCATAAAGCACTTTGGCTGCCCCCTCCGGCCCGCCCCTCGTCTCGGGGATGAACAGCGGGTTCCCGTTCCGGTTGAACCTGGCGCTAACCTCGGCAAAGTACTGAAGGTAGAGGTCTGGCGCGAGGATATCGATGGACGGCGCGCCCGCCTGCCAGATGTCGATCACTTGCGGCTGCGCCCCACCGCTCGGATACACGCCCGGCCAGGGGAAGTTCGGCTGCTGCAGCCACACGTTCACAAACATCGGGATGTTGTATTCCTTCTTGCCGGCCTCAGCGACTTTGTTGACATAAAGGGAGTAGTGCCACGCCATGAAGATCTCATCGACTGGCCAATGGAACTTCCGAAAACTATCGAGGTCTTCCTGTTTGTACGGGGGAACGTCTACCCGTATGGGGATTTGGAACTGCTCGGGCCGTCCTTTCCCGAATACCTGCTCCCAGGTGCCGGATGTCTTGAAACCGGCGGCCTTCCACACTTCGCGAAACTCCGGTATCAGCGCGTCTTTGTGCTGCTGGAGGTAGTCCATCAGTTCCTTGGGAACAGGCCCCGCAAAGGCTTTGTTGGCCACGTCCGAATGGTCGCGCGAGTCCCTCAGAACGCCCACCTCGTTCTCCACCTGAATCATGATGACCGTGTGCTGCTGGCCATCGATTTCCCTGACGTGCCGCATCAGGGCCGCAAAAGCGCCAGCATCCGCGTCCCGGTTCGCTTCGCTCAACGGCGTGAGGAGTTCCAGGGGCTTGCCCCATTGGGTCCGGACCCGGGGGAATCGCTCGAAATCCTTCTTCACCCAATCGGGTGGATAGCTGGACAGGCCGTTTTTCCAGCTCGCGAACCAGATGAGGATGAGGCGAAGGTTGTGATTCCGGGCTTCCTGTATCACACCATCGACCACACTGAAGTCGAACTTCCCTTGCGCCGGTTCGATCTGGGCCCAGGAAACGCCCGCCAGAACGCTATTCATATTGGCCGCGACCAGCTTGGGCCAAATGGGCTTCATGTATTCGAGGCTGGTGGCGCTGTTATTGCCAAGTTCTCCCGTCAACGCCAGAAACGGCTTGCCGTCGACGATCAGTTGGGTGGCTGTACCCTGCTTCTGCAGGTGAGGGATTCCCGAGGAGGCAGCGTCCGTCGGGACCGATTTACTGGCGCACCCAGCCCAAACCAGGGCCAGACAACAGACGAAAGCACTGCGCGACAAATTCCAACTCTGCATGATGAATGTCTCCTGTCAAGGTTTCACGTCGTGGTCGTTCAAAGATCGAATGGCCGCGCTCTTGCGATAGCGGGCGCCAAAATCATTGGTAGCGGTACAACTTGACGTGCAGGATGCTGTGCTCGCTGCGCCCCAAAGCGGGCACCCGCAGTGCGCCTATGTCGTTGTTCACCGTTACGCGGTGGTCCAAGCGGCGCCCTTGGACCCAGCGGCCGTCCACAAAGCTGCCCTCGTCGACAAAGCCGACCCCAACCATCGAGGGCCCGGGCGTGTTCGGAGTGAACGTAATGGTGAGCGCATCACTCGCGGTGACGTAGAACTCGTCGGGCGCCGTCAAAATGAACAGCGCGCCCGTGCGTGGCACGGCGCGGGGCCGTCCGAACTTCGGTGGGTCCGGGTTCGTGGGTTCGAAAGGAGGCCGCCCGGCTTCGCCGTCCGTCGCCCGGGGCGCGCCACGCTCGATGTTCATCGTGTAGTCGCCCAACCGGATCCTTTCAATCTGGCCGTCCTTCGCCAGCACCACACCGGTCATGGTCCCTTTCCCAGCGTGCTCCACAATCATCGGCATGAGCTGGGAAAGGGTCCCGTAGGCTCTGCCGAGCGCGTTCTCGGGATCCTGCCGCGGATTATTCTCGATCCCGAACACTGAGAAGCCAATCGCATTGTGCCGCCCGACGGCGTAGAACACGTTAGCCGCCCCCTGCGAGAAACCCCTCGCCTCCGGCATGAACAGTGGGTTCCCGTTGCGGACGTACTTCTCGCATTCCTCATCGAACTCCGGTACGTACAGATCCGGCGAGAGCATGTCAATCGCCGGCGCTCCGGCACGCCAGATGTCGTGAACCTGAGGCTCCGGACCACCACTAGGATAGACCCCCGGCCAGGCGAAATCCGGCTGCTGCAGCCACGTGTTTACAAACATCGGGATGTTGTACTCCCTCTTGCCCGCCTCGGCTACCTTGTTGATGTAGCGGGCGTAGTGCCACGCCATGAAGATCTCGTCCACCGGCCAATAGAGCTTCTTCCAGCCGGTTTGATGCACCGCCAGGTCCAACGGGGGAGTCGTTGTTCGGGTAGGAATCACATCTTCGGCGGGCCGGCCCTTCCCAAAAACCTCTTCCCAGGTCCCGGACGTTTTGGAACCGTTGGCCGCCCACACCTCACGAAACTCCGGTATCAATGTGTCTTTGTGCTTGGCAAGGTAGTCCATCAGCTCTTTTGGCACTGGACCGGCAAAGGCTTTATTGGCGGCCGGTGACCGGTCTCGCGATTCCGTGAGAATGCCAACCTCGTTCTCGACCTGCATCATGACGACGGTGTGTTGCTGTCCGTCCACTTCCTTGATGTGCCGCATCAAGGCTGCGAAGGCGCGTGCGTCCGCTTCCCGCGTCGCGTCTCCGAAGCCCTCAACGGGCGAGAAAATCTCCAGGGCTTGGCCATTCTTCTTCAACGCCCTCGGAAACTGCTTCCAGTCTTTCTTTACCCATACGGGGGCATAAGAGGACAGCCCGTTTTTCCAGCTTGCGAACCACACGAAGCCGATGCGCAGGTTGTGGCGCCTGGCTTCCTGTATAATGCCGTCTACCAGGGTGAAGTCGAACTTGCCCTGCTCCGGCTCCACCAGCTCCCAGTAGGCGCAGGGGAGCACGGTATTGAGGTTCATTTGAACCAGCGTGGGCCATATCGGCCGCAGGTGATCGAGACTCGTGGAAGCGTCGTTGCCCAGTTCTCCGGCCAATGCCACGAACGGCTTGCCATCGACGACTAACTGGGTGGCGGTTCCCTGTCGACGCAGGTGGGGGATGCCCGTCTCAGTCTGAGCGCTGGACGGAATCGCTGCCAGACCCAGCCAACAGGCCAAGGCCCAGCAAGGGAGTAGCCGCGATTTCATAAGGATCACGTCCTCTGACTAATAGCTCCTGGACAGGTTTGACCCGACTCTAAAACTGGAATCGTGCCAGCACCAAACCGGTTCGGGGCCCTAAGTAAGTCGACCCGGTGTTAATGCGCCCAAAGCCCGAGACCACCTGGCCCGCCGAACTGAGAACCTGCGTAGCCAGCGCATTGGTGGAATCTGGGTCATTGAGATACGTTCTGTTGAAAACGTTGTAGAACATGGAACGGACCTCCAGTCTGATGCCCTCGTGGACCCGGAAGTACCTGCCAAGACTCAACATTTCCGTATAGCGGCGCTGCCCACGATAATCGTTATAGTACGCCGCGGAGGTCCCCCATTGTCCCGCGGCCGGATCTGACCATGCTTTTGGATTCAGCACGAATGTCGTATTCGGGTCGAAGCAATGGCAATTGACGTCCTTGTTGAACAGCGGTTGGCCGGCCACACGGTTCGAAAAGGTGGCCGGATTCTGCGTGCGCAATAGCACTGCATTGAGGCTGTTCTGTCCGTAGGGAACGAGTATCGGCATCCCGCTCTGGTACCGAAGCACGCCCGCGATCGCCCAGCCGCCGACGATAGCCTTCATCCATTTTCCTGGCACCAACGAAGCCAGCGGAGGTTGATACGTGAAGGTCGGCGCGAAAATGAACGGAATGGAGCTGGGAGATATGCTCTTTTGATTGCCGCGGTTGTACACGTCATTAACCGCGACGGCGTTGGGGCCCAAGATAAACTCTCTCTGGAATGTGAACGCCACCGTGACATCGAAACCATGGGAAAAACGCCTGGTGAGCTTTGCCTGTGCCGCGTCGTACCAGGAATTTCCTCGCGGAGTCCACAGCACGGGGATGTTGAGGAACTGCGGGTACGGCCGCAAGGACTGAGCCAGGGTCTGCCCAATTGGGAATCCGGTGTAGGGAAGATTGAATCCACGAGTCTGGGGAACCCCGGAAAGGAATGTGGAAGTCAGCAACGACCGGTCGGACGCGTTACTGATATTCAATCCGAGCGACGCCAGCCGCTGTGGCGTCAGTCCGTTCAGATCGTTCAGGTTAGTGGATGTGAGCCAGACTCCCCGGTTGGCCACGTAGGCAACTTCCGCGGCCAGGTTCGTTGTAATGGAGCGCTGGATCCCAATGGTCCATTGATTCACCCTTCCCGGACGGCCTCCCTCAGGATCGATCCAGTACGGCGGGGAGGCAACCGTCCCGGTCGGGGGCAGGATGCCTGGGTTCAGCGAGGTCGCAAACAACTGCTGCTGAGTGTACGGCAGCCCGCCGGCAAGGGTGACCGCGGGTGTGCCATAGGAGGGCGGATTCCAAAAGAGCTCGTTGAAGCCCACCCCGACTATGGGCGTGTTGCTGATGTAGCCATAGTTGGGAGTCGCGCCGTACACCAAGCCCCAGCCCGCGCGCAATACGGTGTTCGGCAGGAATTGCCATGCAATTCCCAGTCGCGGACCAATGCCGTACGGATACGTTTTGGCAAACTGGCCATTAATGCGGCCCGCGCCGTTGCCGGCATACGCCATCCCGCCCAACAGGCCTCCCGCCGACGGGTTTGCCACGGTTGGCGAGAACGAAGCAAAGCGGTCGTGCAGTTCTGAGAGAGCCGTTTGATAATCCCACCGCAAGCCGTAGTCGAGAGTGATTTTTCGTGTGATCTTCCAGGTGTCTTGTACGTACAAGCCCCATGCTATCTTCCGGAACTGGGGATCCTGGGGCGTGCTGACTGCGGCGGAATTCACCGCGCCCAGCAGGAAGCTGGCGTATGGAAAACCTACCGCGCCACCCGACAAGTTTTGCCCGTTGGTGGACGGCAGCGCCGTCTCGATGTTGCTGAAGGTGAGAATTCCCTGGGCGCCTCGAACGTTCCGGTCCGACTGGGCGTCCTTGCGCCACTCGCCGCCCGTCTTGTAAGTGTGGTTCCCGCGAACCCACGTCACGCTCGCCACCGCCGTCGGCTTCTCCATATAGTAATTGTTGGAGTTCACTGGCCCGATCGTGCCGGCAGTGCTGAACCCGTTTGCCGTGAATCCCCCGTAGGAGTTGTACATGCCAAGGAGCTTCGGGAAACCGGTGCCGGCCGCGCCTGCGAAGTTGTTGACCACACCGCCTACGAATCCCAGCTTCCCGGGTGCATCGTATGTCAAGTCGCCCGCGAGTGCCGCGTCTCCCTGCATGTGCCGAATGAAACCTACGCCGATGTGGACCAGTAACGTTGGCGTGATTGTGCGGTCGTAGTTCAGCCGCTGGGTCGGGCTATTGATGGTGCCTCGCCGTGTGGACGTCAGCGGAATAGGCAAGGCATCCCCGTTACTGGCAGTCGACAGGTTAAGCCGGTCCGAAAAATAATAGGACACCTTGGACTTGTCGCTGATATTATGATCTATCTTGAGCGTAATCACGGTGTTGGTAGTCTTGCCGGGCCAAGCCTCCGCCCAGTTGTTAACCAGTCCGGAGCGGCTCGGTTCCGGTATCAGGGCTTGGATCTTGAGCGCCACCGGGTCCATCCGGCTTGCGGGGATGATATTGCCCGGGAACTGATCCGTAACCGATTGACCGTTCACCAGGCGGGCAGTGGCTGGATCATAAATGGCATTCTCCACGATCGAACGCCCCAGCGGATCCGTCGCCAGTGTCTTCCCCGTCAAAAGCGCGCTAAAATTCCCGCCCCGCTCCGCATCCGTGGGCACGGTACCGTACGTCCCCGCGTTGATCTGCTTCTGGTACGACTCCTCATAATTGAAGTAGAAGAAGGTTCTGTTCCGGCCGTTGTATAGATGAGGAATGCGTACTGGGCCGCCCACCCCGCCGCCAAAGTCATGACTCCGATTTGTCGGCCGGAGGAGGTGTCCGTTGCCGCTCGAAGTGAACGGCTGCCCGGCGTTCAAATCTTCATTCCGAAAATACTCGATCGCCGAGCCGTGAAATTCGTTGCTGCCGGATTTTGCGGTGAAATTGATCAGACCGCCGGCGACTTGGCCGTACTCCGGGGAGAAGTTGCTGGTTTGTAGCGAGACCTCCTGCAACGCGTCCACGCCGGGCTGGATGGCAACCGAAAAGCTCGGCTGCTGCGTGTAGGTGGATTCCTGGCCTTCGATCCTGACGCCAAACGAGTCGTTGGGAAGGCCATTGACGCGAGTGCTGTTGTTGGAGGTGGCGGTATTCGCAGGCGCCAGCGTCGCGCCCGGAACAACGGAAATGAAAGCATAGGGGGTACGCAAGCCGGCCTCGGCACCGCGTGATCCGTAGAGGGGTAGATCATTGACCCGCGACATGGCAAGGTTCGTGCTCTGGTCCGAGCTCTCCGTCTTGAGCAGGGCTACGTCGGACGTGACGGTGACCGACTCCGACGTCGAGCCCAGTTGCAGTTTCACATCGATGCGCCCGATCTGCGCCACCTGGATCCGGATGCCTTGTTGAACGTACTTGGTGAATCCTTGAGCCGAGACGGTCAACTCATAGGCGCCGGCCGGCAGTTCTGAGACGGTGTAATTTCCGGTTTCGGTAGTAGCCGCCCTATAAACGGCGCCGGTTTCCACGCTCGTAACGACTATATCCGCTCTCGGAACGACGGCACCAGCCGGATCCGACACGGTACCGGTCAGCGTTCCGCGGTCGGTTTGAGCGAAGCCCGTTACCAGGAAAACAATGGAACACAATGCAAACCGATGACTCCTCATGGTGAAACTCCTTTCGTGGGTATTCCTTGCCTGAGCGAGAGCGAGTATACGGCTGGACCTTTTATGTGTCAAGGAAAATTTCTGTCTTTAACTCATCCTTAACCCAGTTAAAGCCTTATTTGACCTGAGCATGCAGGGGGCCTTAAACTGGAGGCGGAATGTCGGCTGGCAGAAGCGCGGTCCCTCGGAATACCCGGCCGTCGCCACTGGAAAGCAGACTGCAAACCCTTGGGGAGCAATGCCTTTGCCCAAGCCAGGTGGCTTCGGCTTTGGTGGAGATGATAGGTGTCACGCGAGGAATCGCGATGTCCGCCCCAAGGCCCGTTGAGGCCCGTTCGTCCGTTTGACCGAGTATGCCTGCTATGATACCATGTTAACGCTTGTCGGCTACCGGGCGCGGCGTTCCGCCATCGGCGCGAACCGGGGCAGTTCGAATGGAAGTTCACAGCAGGGGTTGGGGTCGGGTTGAGCTCCAGGAGCGCAAGAATCCATTAGGGTGCGTTTCATATGGGTGCGAAAAGCCAGGTTGGTCCTCCAGCGGCTCCCACTGAGAGAGAACTGATCGACCAGGTCGAACGGATCTCGGGCGGGAGCGGGTTCCGGAGTTCGGAGATACTCCGGCACCTGCTGCACTATGTGGCAAAGCGGGCGATCGAGGCGCCCACGGAGCCGGTCAAGGTAAAGCACATCGCGGCCGATGTTTTCGGCCGGTCACCCGATTTCGACCCACAATCAGACTCCATCGTGCGTGTGCACACCGCCCGGCTGCGGTCACGACTGACCGAGTACTATTTGAGCGAGGGCGCCGAAGATAACATTGTCGTCACGATTCCCAAAGGCGGCTATTCACTGTCAGCAGCCTATCGTCACGCGGCTCCCATTCCCCCGCGTGCACCGGAAGACTTGGAACTGTCGGATTTCCGCGACAGCCTCCGCCTGCCAACGGAGAAACTTCCGCCCACGGATTTGAAGGGCTGGGCTCCACGCCGCCGGGGGGCCCTTCTCGCGCTGCTGGTGATTGCAACCGCGGGAATCGCGTTCTATGGGGGGAGCCTGGTTCGAAAACCGCGGGTGCCTGCCAGATCGGCGGCGCTGGAAAAGTTCTGGCGTCCATTTGTGGCTGGAGAGAGCGCCCCGCTGGTCGTCTTTTCCAACTTCCTGCTGCTCGGCTCGCGTGAAGAGGGGCTGCGTAGTGTAGAGGGGCAGGCACCGGAAGGGACGCCTGTGATCGATACCTATACGACTATGGGTGAGGTCATGGGTGTGTTCGAGATCACGCGCGTCATGGGGATTTTCAACAAGCCGATCCAGCTAAAACGAGGCACCTTGCTCACGTGGGACGAGGCAAAGGACAGCAACCTGATCTTCGTAGGTGGCCCACTGGCGCAGACGCCCTTGCGGGACACCGCTGTCTTCCACGATTTCGAGTTTCGGGCCCGGGAGGTCGGAATTTCGGCCACCCCTGGAGCGATAGTGAATCTCCGCCCGCTGGCGGGTGAGGCGCAGATCTATTACGGCGCGAAAACGCGCCCGTTCCAATTCGATTACGCAGTGCTCGCGCTAAGGCCGTCGATCAGCCCGGGGCACCGGACGCTCGCATTGGCCGGAATCACGGAATTCGGCACACAGGCCGCCGCAGAGTTTGTCGCCCGCGAGCAGTACGTCAGCGCCCTACTGGTCAAACTGCACGTTCAGGCAGGAGGACCGGTCCCGTCATTCGAAGCGCTTCTCCGGACGACGATAACCGGCGGCGTTCCCACGCAGATAGAACTGGTATCGGTACACGAGTCAAAATAGTCCACAATGCGCCTTTTCGTTTCCGGCAGACTCCTGCAGGCGCTCTGCGTTACGGCCTCGTCCTCGGTCCGGAACGGGGCGTGTCGCCGCCGGGGGGGCCAGCGATTCAAGCTTCTTGCTCAGCACCTTCCCGGCGATGCGTCGAAGAGTTGGTAGCACATCCGCAGTTAATGTGGCAGGGGCTGCCGCACTCCCTAATCCGAAGTGCAGTCTCCTAAACAGCGTATAGCTGATCGTATATCTATCCTGACTGCCACCGGGTCCGGCTCCACCGTCCGGCAGCTGCTGCGAGGAAAGCAAAGATCGCCGCACCCGAGCTGGTGGTCTCGCCTCCCCGGGCGCGATTGGCCTACAGGAATCTCGCGCCGACTTTGCCGGCTGTCTCCAGCCACGCCTTCCTGCGTTGCCAGAACGTTTTCGGCTTTACAAAGTCCGACGTAGCGGTGTGGACGTCGGCGGCAATAGCATCGGTGCTTTTGCCAATGCCAACCGCCGATTCAGCGAGCTTGGGTGCGGCTTTTCCGACGGCTTCCGAAGTTTCAGCCACGCCGCGCGCGGCGACCGTGGCGGAACTGACGAGAGCCTTCACGTCCCAGTACACGTCATCCCAGGAATCCTTCGCGTCCGATTCAAGTGCCACAGCGCCATCGGCTGCGGGCTTCACGTCGTTTCGCAACGCCTCGACCGTGCGGAGAGCAGTGTCCGCGCGCGTCAGCGTGTCCCCCAGGCGCCGGTCCGCCATACTGCGGAATTCCGTGATTTGCCGGAACGTTTCGGATTGGATCGTGCTGAACTGGGCGTTGGCTTTTCCCAGCAGGTCCTTGCGCGGCCTCGACCTGGTGGATCAGGTCGGCGCGGGTCGCGTTTATCTCGGCCACCAGCAACGCGCGCGTGGCCTGAAGCTCGGCAGAAACGGCGCCTGTGTAGCAACGCCGTTCTTCTTGCGCCTTCTATGGCGTGTTTTGGCATCTAGCGTATTTCTAGGTAGTTGATAATAGACGCCATGCAATCCGGTGGACACCTATGGTGTCAATTCGTAATCAGCAGGTCGCCGGTTCAACCCCGGCGGGTGGCTCCATCAAATCAACAACTTACAGGTCAACGCGAGCCCTGGCGGCATGCCCATGACGGTCCCAGAGCAACGCCAGCCTGGCTGCGCAACAGAACCTTCTCGATGCCGGCCAGGATCAACGCGCGCGCCGGCTGCCCCTGGGCAGCGGCGTGTTCCGACTCGACCGTCTCAGCAGCAGTCCGCTTTCTTGCCGGAGATAAGGCGGTACAAAGCCGATGCGAAACACCATTGGGTGAAGGCGGCGCCGAACGCCAGCGGGATGATGATGAGGGCCGGGATCAAAGACAGCAGTGGGCTCCGCAGGTAAAAGCCCGTGCCGCTGAGGATGAAAAGCGCGGTGCCGATGGCACAGCCGAAGCGGCGCGGCGCTCCATGGCGAGGCATCTCCCCCAAGCCAGTGATTGGGCGAAGGAACATCAGGTAGAGGTAGTCGTAGAAGCTTCTCGAACTCACGGCGCCGATCAGGGTCAGGGTTCCGAGCGCCCATAGATATGCGGGTGACCGCAGAACGATCCCCAGCGCACCAAGACATCCGCAGGCGAATGGCGTCCATCGGGCCAGCAGGTTGAGGTTCGGATTGTGGATGACATCATCCCGGCTGTAACCCTGCACGAGCAGCATTCGATGGGTATAGGCGGTCACGAAACCGCCCCCGCCCGCCCCTGCGCGAACTTCCACGCGTGCTCCACAATCGTCCGCAGATCCGCGTATTGCGGGCGCCAGCCCAGCTTGCCCCGCAGCTTGCCTGAG
>Ga0265316_10002378_pt1 | contig 19582 bp, 15 predicted proteins | sample 4522metaG_FD_202092 | JGI IMG/M metagenome (GOLD analysis project Ga0265316, IMG submission 202092) | Rhizosphere microbial communities from Carex aquatilis grown in University of Washington, Seatle, WA, United States - 4-5-22 metaG | ecosystem: Host-associated > Plants > Roots > Rhizosphere >... | reverse complement strand
TGTCCTCCTCTCGGCGACAGCCGTTTTTGCCGTCAATTACTCTACTTTCCAGTCCGGCTTCAACGAGTTTGCGCAGGACCTGGCCAATGGCGCGCCTTTCAATTCGTCTATCGGTCTCGGGTGGTCGCAGGCATACATCGGTCAATTCCCGCATTTCGGCCTGGGTGTTACCGCAGGCGTGACCACGATATCAGCCGGGGCGATACAGACCCTTGCGGATGCAATGGGCGTAACGCTTCCTTCTAATTTCAGCTATGCGAGCAAGTACGGATTGCCTCTTCCCGGCTACACCATCGACGCGCGTATCGGCGGCTTTGTTTTGCCGTTCGATATCGGGTTGAAGCTGGGCTACATACCGCCGGGCACTTTTCCGACCGTGGACGTCAACTACCTCCTGTTTGGAGTAGATTTCCGCTACGGCCTGCTCAAGGATCAAGGATTCTCACCCGCATTGTCCGTTGGGCTTGGCTACAATCACATGAAGGCAAGCGTGGCTGTGCCCGGATTCCTGGGAGGCCCCGTCACTATTGCACAAGTGTATAACCCGAGCGATTCTTCCAATCATACCCTTAGCCTTGCAAACCCCGATTTCGGACTTGACTGGAGCACGAACGTCGTGGAGCTGAAGGCGCAAATAAGCAAGAAGCTCATATTCATCACGCCGTATCTTGGCGTTGGCGCGGCCCTCTCGTTCGGCTCATCCGCGAGCGGCAGCGTGACATCGCAACTCAAATATGATGGCAACCCGATCACGCCGCAGCAGATTGCCGACATCACGGCCTACTACAAGTCTCAAGGTCAGACTCCCCCCGATCTTTCATCACTCGGCATCAGCGCCAGCGCAAAGAACGGGGCTGCACTCGCCTTCCGCGCCTTCGGAGGCGTTTCACTCAACCTTTTCATCCTCTATCTCGATCTCGGCGGAGGATACGACTTCTCCACGGGTTCTTTCGGCGGCTCCCTGAACGCGAGAATAGCACTCTAGTCCATCGCGGTTCGCCCCGGGCAGTTGCCCGGGGCGGGCCATTCTCCCGAGGCACTCGACCGGGCAGGAGTGTTCTGCTACAGTGTGCCCTCCATGCCATCACGTCCAATCCGCGCCTCATTCCTCGCGAACTATTTTTTCCTTTTCATCACGTACGCGATACTCGCTCCCTATCTCCAGCTCTACCTGAAGGCGCGGGGCATGTCCGCGTCACGCATCGGCGTGCTCCTCGGCTGTCTGGAGGTGGCCGGTCTTGCCGGGCCGATTCTCCTGGGCAGGCTGGCAGACAGGAGCTCCGCGTACAAGGGGCTGCTTGCAGGCTGCATCCTGGTTCCCGTCATCGCCTTCATCCCCATGGAGCTCACCACGCGCTTCCCCCTGTTCCTGGCGTGCGTCATCATGATGGGGTTCACCTACCGGGCCACCACTCCGCTGCTGGATTCCCTTGTCAGCAGGATCCTTCCCGATCCCGCGCGGCAATACGGCAAGTTCCGCATCGCCGGGAGCGTCGGCTTCATCCTGGTATCCCTGCTCTTCCAGTTTACCGGCCTGGTCACGGGCGAGTCTTCGCTGCCCATCCTGCTTGCGTTCATCGCCACGGCCGTGTGCGCGGCGTTTGTGGTCGGAACGCTCCCCCGCAGTCCGCAGGCGGATTCGCCGCGGCCCCGGCATGCTGCGGCAAAGGAGCCGGCGGGCGCCCGGCCGCATCTCTACGATGGATTCGACGGAAGGTTCTGGGCCGTGATAGCCGTCATTTTCCTGGGCAGGTTCGGAATCGGCGCCTACTACTCGTTCTTTTCCCTGTTCCTCCAGCAGACATTCCCCCGCTCCGGTGTGAGCATCTTCTGGGCAATCGGCTCGGTCGCCGAGATTGCCACGATGTGGTTTTCCGGAGCGCTCATCCGGCGGTGGGGCCTGCGGGTCCTGCTCGTGGTCTCCCTTGCGGCCATAAGCGCGCGCCTGGGGCTCTTCGTCATTGCGCCATCACTCCTCGTGGTGTGCCTGGCCCAGCTCCTTCATGCCTTCACATTCGGAACATTCCACACCTCCGCGGTCGCGTACGTGAATCTCAAGATCGAACATGACCGCAGGGGCACCGGCATGGCCATCTACAATGCTGTGGGCATCGGCCTGCCCTCGTTTCTTGCAAGCGTGGCGGGGGGATTTATCCTGGAGGCGCACGGCTTCGTCGTGCTGTTCCTGTCGTACGCCGCAATCCCGATAGTGGGTATCGTTGTCCTTGCCGCCTTCGGGAAGCGGCTGCTGCCGGCCGCCCGTCCGATCCAGGTCTGATCAACAACCGGCGAGGCCGCACTTCTTTACCAAGCCACCTGCCCCTGCTATCCTTCTGCCATGGAAACCGCCAGCCTGGTGAAGGAGCTTACCGAAGCCCGCGGTCCTTCGGGCTACGAGGCCGAGGTGCGCGCGGTGGTCAGGAAGCGGTTCGAGCAGTACGCGGATGAGATACGCGTGGACCCCATGGGCAACCTCGTTGCCCTGCGCAAAGGATCCCAGGCAGGGGACACGCGCGTTTCCCTGATGCTGGCCGGCCACATGGATGAGATCGCCCTCATGGTCATCCAGGTGGAAAAAGGGTTTCTCAGGGTCACACAGATCGGCGGGTTCGATGCCCGCGTTCTCTTCGGCCAGGAGGTGGTCGTACACGGGACACGGGAGCTTCCCGGCCTGGTCGTGAGCGTGCCCCCGCATTTTACCGATCCTTCAGAACGGGAAAAGCCGGTTCCCCTGGAAAAGCTCTTCATCGACGTGGGTCTTCCGCCGGAAGAAGTGAAGGCGGCAGTGCGGGTCGGGGACGTAGTGACCCTTCGCGGCAGGTGGACCCCGCTTGCCGGCGGGTACGCCGCGTCCAAGTCCATGGATGACCGGGCGGCGGTGGCGGTGCTGGTCTTGTGCCTGGAGGAGCTCTCCCGGCGGAGGCATGACTGGGACGTGTACGCCGTTGCCACCGTCCAGGAAGAGGTCGGAAGCGTGGGAGCCGTCTCGGGGGCATTCAGCATACGGCCGACCATCGCCGTCGCAGTGGACGTGACATTCGGCATGCAGCCGGGACTTTCGCCAGCGGAAGCGGTGAAAATGGATGCCGGCCCCTGCATCGCCCTCGGTCCGAATTTTCATCCGCTCATACACGATCGCCTGGCGGCCACGGCAAAAGCCATGGAGCTTCCCTTCCAGGTGGAAGCCATTGCCGGGGCAAGCGGCACGGATGCCTGGCCCATCCAGGTAAGCCGGGAGGGAGTGCCCTGCGGCCTTCTCAGCATTCCCGTGCGTTCAATGCACACGCCGGTGGAAACGGTGTGCCTGCGGGATGTGGAGCGGACTGCAAAGCTCCTCACGGAGTTCATCTGCCGGCTGGAGCCCGGCTTTGCCGCTGCGCTGGCAACCCCGGACGCGCTGTCTGCGGCCGCCGCTCCGCTGCCGGGGAGCCCCTCGTGATTCTTCAGCGGCTTTCGGAGGCGCACGGCGTCTCGGGCCACGAGGAGGAAGTCCGTTCGATCATTCTCGAGGAAATCCGGGGCCGCGTCGAAGAATGCCGCGTCGATGCAGTGGGCAACCTCATTGCCCGCAGGAAGGGCACCGGAGGCTCGACACTGCGGGTGCTGGCCGCCGCGCACATGGACGAGGTCGGGCTCATGATCACCCAGGTGGAGGACAACGGCCTTCTGCGCTTTGCCAAGGTCGGCGGCATCGATGACCGTGTGCTTCCCGCCCGCGCCGTGCTGGTCGGCGGGAAACGAGTGCCCGGTGTGATCGCCATCAAGCCGGTTCACCTGACGGAAAAGGGCGAGCGGGAAAAAGTGATCGAGTGGAAGCAGCTCACAATCGATATCGGCGCCTCGGGCAGGGCGGAGGCGGAAAAGCTCGTGCAGCGGGGTGACTGCGTCGTGTTCGCCACGGAGTTCCGCGCGCTGGCCGGGCCCGGCTCCGCCTGGCGGACCGTACAGGGCAAGGCCTTTGACGATCGTGCCGGCTGCGCCATCCTTGCCGAGCTGCTCAAGGAGCGTTTCCCCTTCGACCTGTCTGCCGCGTTCACCGTCCAGGAAGAAGTGGGCCTTCGGGGAGCCCGGGTTGCCGCCTACGCGGAAAACCCTGACGCGGCCATCGTGCTGGAATGCACCGGCGCGAACGAGGTGCCCGCGAAGCAGGACGTCAGCCCTTCGACACGGATAGGGCTGGGTCCTTCCATCACTATTCGGGACAACAGCTTCATCGCCGATCCGCGGCTCGTAGAGCATTTCAGCGCCGTGGCGCGCGCACAGGGCATCCCGCACCAGTACAAGCAGCCGAACATAGGGGGAACCGATGCAGGAGCCATCCAACGCGTGCGGGAGGGCGTGGCGTCCATCGTCCTTTCTGTGCCGGCGCGCTACATCCACTCCCCCGCGGCCATCATGGAGCTCGGCGATTTCGAGAACGCGCTCAGGCTTGCGCGGGAGGCGCTGATGCGCCTGCCCGAGGCGCTGCAGGCATAGGGAGGGACGTGTGCACGAACTCATAAAGAAGCTCGCAGAATGCTTTGGCCCCTCCGGGTACGAGTCCGGTGTGCGCGAGCTGGTGCGCGCGGAGATCCCCAGGGGAATAGAGACACGGGTGGACGCCATGGGCAGCCTGATCGCGCATAAGAAGGGAACGGGCGGCGGACGCAGGGTCATGCTGGCAGCCCACATGGACGAAATCGGCGTGGTGGTGACGCACGTGGACCAGCGTGGTTTCCTCCGATTCGGGGGTGTCGGGGGAGTGCGCGTGCTTCCCCTGATGGGCGGCAGGGTGCGGTTTGCCAATGGAACAATCGGCGTCATCGGCCTGGAGAAGGTGGAAGACGCGTCCAGGATTCCTCCCATGGAGAAGTTCTACATCGACGTGGGCGCGCGTGGCCCCGCCGACTGCCCGGTGAAAGTGGGTGATGTGGCCTGCTTCCACAGGGTGTGCGAGACTGCCGGCACACGGATCGTGTCCAAGGCCATGGATGACAGGATCGGGTGCGCGGTGCTCCTGCAGGTCCTGAAGGAGCTGGAAAAGTCGCCCCACGAGCTCTATTTCGTTTTCACCGTGCAGGAGGAGGTGGGCCTGCGCGGAGCCACGACAACAGGATATGGCGTCGAGCCGGAGATTGCGCTCGCTGTCGACGTCACCCTCACCGGAGACACTCCGGAGTGCGCTCCCATGGCCGTCGAGCTCGGCGCGGGCCCCGCTGTCAAAATTAAGGATGGGGGCATGATGGCCCACGTGGGGGTGAAGGATTGGCTGATCCGCACCGCGGAAACGGCCGCCCTCCCGTTCCAGCGCGAAGTCCTCACGTCCGGAACGACAGACGCGTGCGCCATCCAGACCACGCGGGGCGGAGTGCCGGCCGGCTGCGTCTCCGTACCGGCCCGCTACGTGCACATGCCTTCCGAGATGGTCGACTATGGGGATGTCCTCGGCGCGGTGAAGCTTCTCACACACGCGCTCACCGCACCCATCGATATCGGATAGCGCAATGGCAGAGCACGCCGAGGTACGCCGCGGGCTTGATCCGCGCATATTCGTGGCCATTGTGGAGGAAAGTCCCACCTCGGTCATGATCACGGACCCCCGGGGCAACATCGAGTACGTGAACCGCAAGTTCTCGCTGCTCACAGGCTTCTCCAGTGAAGAGGTCATCGGGATGAATCCGCGGCTGCTCAAGTCCGGGGTGCAGCATCCCGAGGTATACACGAATCTCTGGCGGACCATCCTGGGCGGCAGCGAGTGGCGGGGAGAATTGTGCAATCGGAAGAAGGATGGCGAGCTGTACTGGGAGCTGGCCGCGATCTCCGCCATCCATGACGCGGAAGGCGCCATCACGCATTTCCTGGCCATCAAGGAAGATATCACCGACAGGAAGACCATGGAGAGGCTGCTCTGGCAGGCCAAGGCAACCGCGGAAGCGGCGAACAAAGCCAAGAGCCGTTTTCTGGCTGACATGAGTCACGAGCTGCGCACCCCGCTGAACTCGATCCTGGGTTTCAGCCAGCTCCTGGAGCTGCAGGGCGGGGAGAGCCTCACGGCAAAGCAGCGCGAATACCTGCGGTGGATCCGCGACGGCGGTGAGCACCTCCTGGACATGGTGAATGACGTCCTCGATCTTTCCAAGGTGGAAGCGGGCAAGGTGGAGCTGGAGAAGTCTCCCTTCGATCCCTCCGCGCTCATCCGCCGGGTGCTGACAACGGTGCGTTCCCTGGCCGCAAAAAAGCATCTGCACATGGAAATCTCCCTGCTGGCAGAGCCTGGTCTGGTGGACGCCGACGAGGTGAGGATCAAGCAGGTGCTCTACAACCTGCTGTCGAACGCAATCAAGTTCACCGAGCGGGAAAAGCGGATCGGGGTGGAAGCGCGGGCCGAGGACGGAGGGCTTGCCATCACCGTCTGGGACCAGGGGATCGGCATACCGGCCGCGGACCTCGCCCGAATCTTCGATCCCTACGTCCAGTCGCGCCTGGCGCGGCGCGGAGAGGGCACGGGACTGGGGCTGGCAATCGTGAAAAGCCTCGTGGAGCTGCATGGCGGAACGGTTTCAGTCACCAGCGTGGTAGGAAAGGGAAGCAGGTTCACCGTGCGCCTGCCGGGGTTCCATGCACCTGAGGTTTCAGAGCCAGTGCTCGCGCCGTCAGCCGGAAAAGAGCCCTCCACGGGGTCCGAGGAAATCCCCGACCTGGTGGGGAAAACGGCACTCGTGGTGGACGACAGCCCGGCAAACCGGGCGCTGATGGAGAAGATACTCACCGCGTTCGGCTGCACGGTCGTGCTTGCCGCAAGTGGAGAAGAGGCGGTCAGCGCTGCGGACCGCGCCTCGTACGACATGGTCTTCATGGACATCATGCTTCCCGGCATGAACGGCATCGAGGCCATGCGGGAGCTGCGCAAAAAGGGGGCGCGGGGGCCCATGGTAGCCCTTACCGCGTATGCCATGAAGGGCGACGCGGAACGGTTCCTTGCAGAAGGATTCGACGGGTTCATCCCCAAGCCGGTGCGGATCTCCGAAGTCATTTCCTACCTGGAGGGTGTGTAGATGGCAGCGCCAGAGATGGGGGTGGGAATAATCGGCTACGGCTTTATCGGCAAGGTCCATGCTTTCGCGCATCGCAGCATCCCGTTCTTCTACGATCCGGCCCCCGTGGCGGCACACCTGGCGTGCGTGGCCACCTCCCGGGCGGAAACCTCCTGGCAGGCACAGGAGCACGGCGGGTTCGCATCATCCACCGCGGACTGGCGGGAGATCATCGAGCGCCCGGATATACAGATCGTCCACATCTGCTCCCCGAATGCGCTGCACGCGGACCAGCTGTGCGCGGCCATGCGCGCCGGCAAGCATGTCTACTGCGACAAGCCCCTGAGCGCGACCCCGCAGGAGGCCGCAACGGTAAAGCGCGCCATGGTCGGCTGGACAGGCATCGGCCAGATGACGTTTCAGAACAGGTTCTTCTCGGCCACCCAGAGGGCCCGGCAGCTCATCGACGAAGGCTTCCTCGGCGATGTTCTCGGCTTCCGTGGAGTCTACCTGCATGCAGGGAGCGTGGATCCCCTTACGCCGGTGAAATGGAAACTTCGGAAGGCAGACGGGGGCGGCGTGCTGCGAGACCTCGGCTCCCACCTGATCGACCTTGTGGACTGGCTGGCGGGTCCATTCACCGAGATTCGCGCCGAGAAGCGCATCCTCTATCCGTGCAGGCCCGACGGCCGGGGCGGCACGGAGAGCGTGGAAGCCGAAGACCAGGTGGTGATGACGGTACGGACCGCCTCCGGCGCCGTTGGCACACTGGAAGCCTCCAAGATAGCGACCGGCGCGGAAGACGACCTTCGCGTGGAGCTCCACGGGAGCCGGGGGGCGCTCAGGTTCGACCTGATGCAGCCCGACTACCTGGAGGCCTATTCCCTCTCGGATCCCGCGGCGCCCCTGGGAGGCACGCGCGGCTGGAAGAGGATCGCAACCCTTCAGCGCTACCCTCCCCCCGCAGTGTTCCCGTCCCCCCGCGCCACCTCGGGCTGGCTCCGCGGGCATACCCACTGCCTGTACAATTTCCTTCGCGCCGTGGCCCTGGGCACTCAGCCCGAGCCGTCCCTAACCCGGGGAATCGAGATCCAGCTCATGATGGATTGCGCGGAGCTGTCCGCTGAGACCGGAGTCTGGCAGAAAATCCGCACGGAAACCTGAGAGCGGCGTCACGGGCAGCGCGGGCCGCTGAGGCTCGGCGTACGCTTTCTTCCTCCCCGCTCACCATTCGGCAGTGTCGACCAGAATTTTTGTAAACCGCGCAGGCTCAGCAGCCCATGCGTGAAAGGTGAGTGAGAGGTCTTTCGTCAAGGAGATCGCGGTTATTGCCTCCTCGACCGGGATTGCCTTTTTTTCAAGCGGCGCTTTTCGACTTTCTGACTGGTGCCGCAAATGACTCCTTTTAGCGCCTTTCTCCTCCTTTCTGTCTGGTTTTCGCGGAGCGGCTTCTTCGTGGACCCACTATTTCGGACGAGGCTCGAAAGTCCTGCTTGAAATACTGTGCGGGATAGTCAAGGACCACGGCGTTGATCGTCTCCCATGTCAGATGACGGTCGACGGCATCGTCGATGTGCTCTATGTCTCCTCGCTCGATGATCTGCACGAGTGCCGTATGTTCGACAATGATATGGTCAAGGGAAAGGGGCATGACCATTGTGCGGAGCCTGTCATAGTTGTGATCCATTTTCTTCACATAGAACCAGCTCTGCTCCTTTTTACACCCGCGGAAAATCAAGCGATGGAACTCGTTGTCCACGATCAGCATCCGATCGTAGGCTTTCGCCCGCTGGCAATCACGTTGTGTCTGTATGTTGGATTTCAGAGCCTCGATGTCCGCCGTCGAAAAGCTGTTGCATGCCTCACGGAGCACCGCCTTTTCCAGGGCAAGACGGACAAAACGAGCCTCCTGCGCCTGCTCCAGGTCGATGGGAGTGACGATCGATCTCTTCTGCGGAGTGATGAGAATGAGGCCGTCCCCGGCAAGCCTTATGAAGGCTTCCCTGACAGGTGTGCGGCTGATGCCGAGCGCTTCTGAGACCTCCTTCTCACTGATCCGCTGCGCGGGCTTGATGTGCAGCTCAATGATGTTGGTCCGCAAAACCTGATATGCCCACTGGTGAATAGGCTGGTGTTTTTCCTGTTCGAGTATATCAATGCTCAGATTCTGAGATGCTACCATACTAGTATGGCGAGGATTATGAGTATCGCTTTTTGATTTGTCAAGAGAAAAATATTCCCGGCACGCGCGGCTGGCCCCTCCCCCCGCAGTGATGAAGCCGTGTGGGCCGCTGGGGCTCAGCGTCCCTTGCCCTCGTCTCCTATTGCCTTCAACTCCACCGCGGAGAGCTTCTCTTTTTTCGCCAGGCTCTTCAGAACGTCCCTCTCGTTGTAGAGGAAAAAGACCGCCATTCCGGCCAGGCAAATGAAGACGGAGACGACCGCGCTCATCCTGATCCCGAAGGGGTGCTGCACCGACATGCCGAGAGTGAGGAGTGACGGAAAGAGGATGTTGGCGATGGACACCCCGAGGTTGGTCTCGAATGACCGTACGCCAAAGAACATACCGGCCTTGAAATTCCCGGTCTCGATTCCGTCCGCTTCCGCGACGTCAGCTACAATGGCGTTCGGGACTATGGTGAATATCGCGATGGGAACTGCTGCCACAACCACCGCCACCACGGCGAATACGAGACCCGGCAGGGGAAGGACGCCCATCAGGGAGAATGCCACGAACAGAACCGCGAGAAGGAGGAAGCCGAATATGAGCGTGCGCTTCTTTTCCCATTTAACCGCGGCCATCGTTATGAACGGGTAGAAAACGAAAGAAAAGACGAACATAAGCATCATGAGAAAGGAGGTGGTCTCCTTTTCCAGTCCCAGGAGGGTCACGACATAATAGACGATACCCATCTGGATGATGGTCTGGCACACGTTATAGAGCAGCTCGCTCACAAGGAAGCGCGTGAAGTTCCGGTTTGAAAGTGACGACTTCAACGCCTGCCAGGTCCCCTCGTTGGAAACCGAGTAGGCAGCATACCGGCGCTCGTTCAGGAAGAGGACCGGCAGCAGCATGAGCACCAGGGCGAGCGCGGCGAATATGATCTCCACGGTCTGAAACGCGCTGATGGAATCCATTCCCCCGTGCTCGAATGCGCCCTGGAAATCGTAGACGAAATTCCCCACGGCGAAGCCGAGGGACCAGGTGACCCCGATCACCGTGCTGATGACCAGGCGCTCCTTTGGAGTGTGTCCCAGCTCGCTGATGAGCGCGTTGTACGGGGCCGTGTACATCACGAAGAAGAAGTAGAAAAGAAGAATCGTTACGGTCAGCCACGCCACATTCATCCAGCTTGCCGAAGGACTCGGATTCTGATGGAAATGCTTGAGCGGAATGAACACGAGCACGGAAAAGAGGGCAAACGGGGCGGCGCTCACCGCCATGTAGAATCGCCGCCGCCCCAGGCGGGAGCGTGAACGGTCCGACCAGGAGGCAAGGAGAGGATTTGTGACCGCGTCAAAGAAGCGTGCGCCGAAGTTTATGATGCCGATGATCGTGAGGACGCCGAGCACGGCTCCCTCGAAGATGAAGGGGGGAAAAATCCTCGTTGCTGCAAACGTCTCGGGCGGCATGTAGAAGTACATCACGAGGTTGCTCACCCCGTAGGAGGCAAGGGACCAGCCGAGCTGGCCGAGGGCGAAGATGATCAGCTTCCACAGGGGAAGCTTTTCAGGAACATGCTCCGCAGGAACAGCCTTGTGCATGTCCGCAGAAGAATACTACACAGGGCCGGAAAACGCTACTTGTCCTCCGCCGGCTTCAGATCTTCGGCCTCGATGGACGCCGTGAAGTCCTTGCCCTTGGCAGGATCGATGGTCAGATCGAAGACGTACTCGTCGTTGTTCTCGTCCGCGGCCATGAGGTTGTAGGTAACTTTGTCCTTTCCGATTGGAATTACGATGCTATGCGTGTCTCCGGCTGCGAGCGTCGACTCTTCGTCCAGGAGATCCACCCCCCACGCGTCGGAATCCTCAGGGGAGATGAAAAGGTATTGCAGCTCATGGACGGTATTGTTCGTGACTTTCAGCGTCGCAAAGGTGAACTCGGGCGCTTTGCTGTTCAGGTTCTTCTGCGTCAGGGTGATCGTGGATTCCTTTCCGTCCGTCAGCACGTAGTTGTAGACTTCGAACATGTGCCCTGCCTCATCGGTCGCCATGATGTCGAATTTGAATGTCTTCTCGGGATAGTGGATGTAATACCCCAGCGACCCGCCGTCCTTCACGACGAAATCAGCCCCGATGATGTCAGGTCCCCAGTACTCGCTATCGGAGGGGGAGAGGAAAATCGTCTCGATTTTGGTCCCCGTCGAGTTTTCGAACGTGATCTTGTTCAGCTCGCTGGGATCAAAGGCAAATGCGGATGCTGCGGCCAGTGCCGCGAAAAGAACCGCCATCACCATGAGCTTGCGCATGCTCGCTCCCCCCTTTCCTGTACCTTCGGTACCTTTTTCGTCGAATGTGAGAATATAGCCCCGATGCAGAAGGATTTCAATTTCACCTCGGAGTCCGTGAACGAAGGACACCCTGACAAGCTCTGCGACCAGATCGCGGATGCCCTGCTGGATTGCCTGATTGCGCAGGATCCGGATTCCCGGGTTGCGGTGGAGTGCATGGTGACGACCGGCAGCGTCCACGTTGCAGGGGAGGTCACCACGACCGGGTTCGCCGATGTGCAGAGCATCGCGCGCCGGATATTGAAGGAGGTCGGCTACACGAATCCCGAGTTCGGCATCGACTGCCAGGACGCCGGCGTGTGGGTCTCTCTCCACGCGCAGAGCCCGGAAATCGCGGAGGGCGTGGGCGGTTCGCCGGGGAAGCCGCAGGGGGCGGGAGACCAGGGCATCATGTTCGGCTTTGCCTGTGATGAGACCCCTGAGCTGATGCCGCTGCCCATCATGATCGCGCACCGGCTCTGCATGCGCCTTGCCGCCGTGCGGCGGGAAAGGATAATCCCGGACCTGGGGCCTGACGGCAAGAGCCAGGCGACTATCGCGTACAAGGATGGAAAGCCGGAGCGCCTGGCCTGCGTGGTGATCGCACAGCAGCATGGCAGGAGCATCGTGGAAAACCGGCTGCGCCGGGAAATCATCGAAAAGGTGATCAAGCCGGTCTGCGGAGAGCTGTACGATGCGGACACCCGCACCTATATCAATTCGGCAGGCAGTTTTACACTGGGCGGCCCCGAGGCGGACACCGGCGTGACGGGAAGAAAGCTCGTCGTGGACAGCTATGGAGGCATGGCCCGAAACGGCGGCGGAGCCATTTCGGGGAAGGATCCCTCCAAGGTGGACCGATCAGGGGCTTACGCCGCGCGCTGGATCGCCAAGAACCTCGTGGCGGCCGGCCTTGCGCGGCGGTGCGAAATTCAGCTTTCCTATGTCATCGGAGAGCCCAGCCCGACCAACATATTCATCGACACGTTCGGCACGGGCGTGCGTGACGAGCGTGCGCTCGAGGCGCTCGTGAGAAAGCACTTCCCCCTAAGCCCCAGGGAGATCATCGCTGCCCTGGATCTCAGGAGGCCGATCTACCGAAAGACCGCTGTCTTCGGCCACTTTGGCAGGCTGGATCCTGACTTTACCTGGGAAAGGACAGACACGGCAGCTGCTCTCAGGCAGGAACTAACCAGCGGGCTCGGCCAGGTTCTGCCGGAGTCCAGGCCGTGATCCGCGCCGTCCTGTTCGACTTCGACGGCACGCTCACCCGGCCCGAAGCCATCGACTTTTCCGTGCTGCGCCGGCTCCTGGGATGCCCTCCCGAGCTGTACATCCTCGAGTTCATCCAGACACTTCTGACTGAAGAAGAGCGGCGGGAGGCGCAGCAGATTCTGGAGGAGTTCGAGCTGATTGCTGCGCGCGCCTCGGTGCCCAACGACGGCGCAGAGGAGCTGATCGGGCTCCTGTCACGCAAAGGAGTGCCGCGGGGAATACTCACACGGAACAGCATGTCTTCGATCACGGAAGCCATGAAAAACTTCACGACATGCAGGACGGAAGACTTCGATGTCATCCTCACGCGCGAAAGCCCGGGACGACACAAACCTCACCCTGATGGGGTTCTGCACGCGGCGCGGAGCTTCGGGCTTGCCCCCGCAGAGGTGCTGATGGTAGGAGACTACGTATTCGACATCGAGGCTGGAAGGGCGGCAGGGGCCCCCACCGCGCTCATCACCAACGGCCGCGCCGCGCCGCCGATCCAGCCGGCCCCGGACTTCACGGTGGAGACCCTGCGGGAGCTCCCCCCGCTGCTCGGGCTCTAGTGCACATCGCGCGAAGCGCGATATCCGTAGGGCGGCAGGCGTTTGCGGAGCAAACGCCGGGAGCCCCCGGCAGGTGCGTCTATCCGGATCAGACGTGCCATCGCCCTATGGGTTCTCACGCCTGTAGGGCGATGGCATGCAAAAGACAGTCGGTCCGGCGCGTGGAGACCGCCCTTCGGGCCGTGCCCTACTCCCCCATGATGGTGACGATAAGGGTCCTGCGGCGCGGCTTCACGTCGCACTCCAAAAGAAAAAGCTGCTGCCACTGGCCCAGGGAGAGCTTTCCCTCGGAGACCGGCACAGTGATCGACTGCCCCAGCCACGTGGCCTGCAGGTGCGAGTGACCATTGCCGTCATGCCATGCCTTCTCGTGGCCGTAGGAACGGCTGGGAGGAACCAGGCGGTCGAAGAGCTCAGGCAGATCCCCGGCCAGGCCCGGCTCGAGCTCGATTGCGCCCACTGCCGCCGTGCTGCCGACGACAAAGACGTGCGCCGTTCCCGTGGCGATGCCCGAGTCTGTCACGAGCCGGTCCACCTCGCCGTCGATTCCCTTCATGTCGCGATGCCCGGCGGTCTGTACCGCGAACTCCCGCTGGTAAATCATGTTCCCCTCCCCCAGCGGCCAATGCAGGAAAGCATCAGGGAGTAGCTCGCGGGCCCCTGCCGCCGAAAAGAGCCCAGCGCCTCCGTGCAGCTCGTGCAGTCCTCCACGACAGTCACCGACTCCACACCGGCATCCCGTAGCAACGCAAGGTTCGCCTCGCGCAGGTCCAGGCTGTGCGTGCCATCCTGGTTCCGCACGACCGTGGCCGCTCCAAACTGCCGGGAAAAAGGACCTGCCCTCTCCTCCGGGACACGGTAACAACAGGGACCGATCCCGGGGCCGATGGTGACTGCGACATCTTTCGCGAGCGTCCCATAGCGGCTGTGCATGGCGCCGAGCGCGCTCGCAACGATGCCTGTTCCCTTCCAGCCTGAATGCACGAGGCCGAAAACGCCGTTCACGGTGTCCCTGAGGAAGATGGGCAGGCAGTCGGCCACAGTGGCGGAGAGCACGGCATCAAGGCGATTGGTGATCATGCCGTCCGCTTCCTCTTCCGCAAGGGCTTCAGGCTGCTGCTGATCCACGACGATTACCTTCTGCGAGTGCACCTGTCGCAGTCCGAAAACCCGTTCTTCTTTCAGCCCCATCAGCGAGAACAGGCTCGTTCTGCATGGAAGGTCCCGGCGGCGCGACAAGGCCATGTTCCCCGCCAGGGCCAGCGAGATGACCGCGCGAAGCCCGCCCCCCGCGGTGGACTTATCCCCCAGGGGGATTTCGCACATCATGTCGGCGGCCAGGTACTGCATGTGGATGCGCCGAATCTCCTTCACGGGCACTGCCTTGCTGCGGGCCGGACGATGTCAGGCATTATATTGTCCCGATGCGACATCCATTCCCTCTCCGGTCCAGTTGGTATGGAAGAACTTTCCCCGGGGCGTGTCGACCCGCTCGTACGTGTGAGCGCCGAAAAAGTCGCGCTGTGCCTGGAGCAGGTTGGCCGGAAGGCGGCCGCACCTGTAGCCGTCGTAAAAACTGAGCGCGGTGGAGGACGCCGGGATCGGGATCCCCGCCTCGATTGACCTTGCCGCTGTCCTCCGCCACGAATCCTGACAGCTTTCGATTGCCGTCCTGAAGTAGGGAGCAAGGAGCAGGTTCGTGAGATTCGGGTTTCCATCGAACGCTTCTTTTATCTTTCCCAGGAAGGCGCTTCGGATAATGCACCCGCCCCGCCACATGAGCGCGATCCCTCCGTAATTCAGGTTCCAGTGGTATTCCTTTGCCGCCTCTCGCATCAGCATGTACCCTTGGGCGTATGAGACGATCTTGGAGGCATAGAGCGCCTTGCGGATGTCCTCGACGATCTCTTTCTTCCTGCCGCTGAACTTCCCGGACGGCCCGGGCAGGGACTTCGACGCAATGACGCGCTCGTCCTTCATGGCGGAGAGGCAGCGGGCAAAGACGGCCTCACCGATCAGGGTCACCGGGATGCCGAGATCCAGCGCATTGACGCCCGTCCATTTTCCCGTGCCTTTCTGGCCGGCCGTGTCGAGGATCTTTTCCACCAGGGGCTCGCCGCGCTCATCCTTGAAAGCGAGTATCCGGCTGGTAATCTCGATGAGGTAGCTGTCCAGCTCGCCCTTGTTCCAGTCCGCAAAGACCTCCTGCATCTCGTCGTGGCTCATGCCCAGCCCGTCCTTCATGCATTGGTAGGCCTCGCAGATGAGCTGCATGTCGCCATACTCGATCCCGTTGTGGACCATTTTCACGTAGTGACCCGCCCCGTCTTCTCCCACCCAGTCACAGCAGGGCAGACCGTCCGTCGTGGCGGCGACAGCCTGGAAGATTTCCTTCACGAGAGGCCACGCTTTCGGATTACCCCCGGGCATTATCGAAGGCCCGTGGCGCGCTCCCTCCTCTCCGCCGGAAACCCCCGTGCCGATGAAGAGAAAACCCTTGTCCGCCAGGTCCCTGGTCCGGCGGATGGTGTCCGGAAAGTGCGAGTTGCCGGCGTCGATGATGAGATCTCCCGTCTCCAGGTGCGGAAGAAGCTGCGCGATGGTCTGATCGACCGCCTCCCCTGCCTTCACGAGCAGCATGATCTTCCTGGGCCGCTCGAGGCCGGCCACAAGCTCTTCAATTGTATGCGCGCCCTGGATGGTCTTTCGTCCCTTTGCCGCCTGCTGGAGAAACTCATCCACCTTGGACACGGTCCGATTGAACACGACGACCGAATATCCATGGTCGTTTATGTTGAGGACGAGATTCGCTCCCATGACGGCAAGGCCTATGAGTCCGAAATCGGCTTTCTTTTCCATGCATCTCTCCTTGTCTGACTCGCTCACCGCGCCTCACCGGCTGAAATTGCTCCGCGATGCCCACAGCCCAACTGCGGGATTGCAAACATAATAGATACGCTCTCCACCCGGAAGGTCATTCCAGCCGTCATGCAGGAAGGCAGGATCGTATTTCTTCATCATCACCTGAAGGGGTGCAAAGCAAAAACCTGCTTTCTCGACCTCTTCCTTTGTGAGCCCTCCCGGACAATACGTGACCGTGAAGCGCCCCTCGGTGGAGCCATGGATCAGATGTGCCGCCACGCCAAGGCTCTCCCTCAGGTCAGCATTCTCTTTCACGAGCTCCAGGATTCTTGGAGTCGTGAAGTATCCGTACTTCCGGATCAGCGCGTCGATTCCCGGATCCTCCCCGAACCGGCGAACCCCCGGGGCAAGGACAACGAGCTCACCCCGGTCTGCGATGGCCATGCGTGTACGGTAGATCGCCTTGTTGCCCAGCCACGTGCTCTTGAACTCACTGGGGTCGAGGTACACGACCACCTTTGCCAGCGGCTCTTCCACCAATGTGAGATTGACCTTGATGGACAACGCGGCCGCCAGGTGGAAGACCTCGATGTCGTCACCCACGTACAGCCCCTTGAGCGCCAGACTGCCGTCCGGCTCACGACCCACCACCGTCTGCACATACACGATGGGCAGGTCCTTTGTGAAGTGGTCCGCCGCATAGTCCAGCACGGCGCGCACCGGTGTGTCCGTGCGGCCCATCATCCGCTCCATGCCGTAGACGGCGCCGAGGTAATGGCTCTTGTGAATCGCCTCCAGGCCCCCCGTGCCGATCAGGATATTCTTATTGTAGCCGGCCATGCCGACCACCTCGTGCGGCACCACCTGGCCTATGGAGAGGATGAGGTCGTGACCGCCCCGGGCCAGCAAGCTGTCCACCTGGGCCGGCCAATCGAAGGAAAGCTTTCCTTCGGAAAGCCCGCGGATGATATCTGCAGGGATGCGGCCGAGAGTTACCAGGTTCTCTTTCCACTGGTGGACCCGGAAAAGCTGCCGGGGCACCCGGTCGAACATCGTGTGCTTCTCCTCCTCCGTGAGGGCAAAATGGGTTCCCGTGGCAGGCAGCACATCGCACAGGGCTTCGCCGTAGTAGTCACTGACCATTTCGGTGATGCGTCCGGCGCGGGAGTGAAACCGGGTGATGTCAGGCGGTACAGCAAGGACGCGCCGCCGCGTGCCCAGCCTGTCCAGTGCTTCTGAAAGACCGGCGCGCAGCGTTTCGTCGCTCATCACCTCGCGCTCCGAGCCGCGCCCGTAGTAGATCATGTTCCTCTCCCTCTGCCAGAATACTACCAAAGGAACCGCAGAGAGAATATCGCGGGCATGGTCGTCGCGTCAGCACGTGAATGAGACGGCAAACCATGCTGTCAATCGAAAAAAGCATCATGAAGGATAAGCGACAAATCGTCTTGCCTATGCGCAGCAAAACACTGAAACGCGGCACATAAATGAACATCATCAAGGCTACTGGCTTGGAGCCTGAAGAATTCATGAAGTTGCGGTAGCAGTGTCTCAAACACGGCGTGCTCACGCCTCCCGTATCTTTGCGGCAACTTCGCCTGGCTTCCTCGAGATGGCATATTTCCAGATCACGAATCTTCCATCCGCGTTGACAGCGTTCACCCAGCGCTGGGCCCCTTGTTTGATGTCCGCCAGATCATCAAACCCTTTTGTGATGACGTTGGACCGTCCTTTGACGCCTGGAGCAAGAAAGGGCGGCTTTCCCGCGCTTTTTTTATCAACAGGTATCTGCTGAAGCCGCTAAACTGATGCCTCACCTGTCCCGACTGACATCTGGCGAGCCCGGTTCAAGCACCGTGGATCGCACGGGGTGAAACGGGGATCTACGGGCGCTCTCTTCAGATCCGCGTTCCTCTCCTGTTCTACCCGATCCTGCTCAGCAGATACCCATCGACAATGATGCCCAGCAGTCCCCAGCCGCTGCCCAGGATGGCGCCCGCCAGCACATCCCGCGGGTAATGCGCTCCGACATATATGCGGGTGAGGCCCACTGCCAGCGCCACGGCGTACAGAAGGCACGCCGCCGGAACCCCCGCGTGAAAGTGCTGGATTATCAGCGTTGCCATGAAGAATGCCTGGCTGGAGTGTCCGCTTGGAAATGATCGGCCGAATGCCCGGTATCCGACGATACGCGCCTCGGCCAGCCGGACAAAAGGCCGCGCCCGGTGAACCAGGAATTTGACCAGCTCGACCACCAGCCACAAGGTCACGGTACCCAGGACGATTTCGTAGGACAGCGGCCGATCTCCGGTCAAATAAAGAACCAGGGCGATCCAGAGAGCGCTGATTGCGCTTCCCATGCGCGTAATAGCCAGCATGGTCCGGTCCAGCCAGATCGGGCGCTGCCCCCGCACATTAAAAAACAGGAAGGCCCAGGCGTCCAAATGCTGACCGGTAGTCCACACCAGAGAGAGCCCCAGCAGACTGAAAACCACGAACATGATTGCCAGAATTGCATGGGACTGCAGACCGTGCCATAAGGCAATCCCCACGTGCGCCGGCAGAAATATCATCAACGCAAGCAGAACGGCCGATATGCCGATGAGCCGGGCAACAGGCCGATGCTGGCTCACCCATTGGGCTGATCGAACCCTGGTCCCGAGAGCAAGGGCTTTCAGTGTGCGCGGTGCCTTCGTTTTGCTGCGGGAGGATCTTCTCCGGCCCTTCGACGCTGCCGGCAATGTCGGCGCGACCATCACTCCCAGAACGTGCCGCTGTACTTCAATGCGCACGCGCCCTTCTGCCAACCCGCTCCCATCCGCCATGACCGGCATGGCAGGGTGGGTGTCGATATCCACCCTGCGCACCTTGAAATGCTGGATACGCAGGTCTTCCGGCTTCCCCACGCCCACCCCCCGGAAAACCCAGTTCAGCAGGTCCAGCTTGGACAGGTCGGCAAAGAACAACACATCCAGCAGCCCATCTCGAAACGAGGCCGCGGAGCCGACCTGATAGTGGAGGCCGATATAGGGCATGTTGGAAACCAGCACAATATATCCCAGATTGTGGATCTCCCTTTTGTCATCCAGCAAAAGATGAATCTCGGCTGGGGGGGAAGCGGCCAGTGTTCCAAGGAACTCGCCAATGCGGGCAAGGTGGCCGTGCTGGATATCGTCTATAGAAGGGAAAAGAGTCGAAACGAGCCCCACGGAGCACACCTCCAGGAAAGGGGTGACTGTCGTGCCGCAGGTGGCCATGCCGACGTCCACTTCGATCCGACGGCCGGTTCGAAGGAGGGAGACGGCGGCCGGCATTTCAGACGGGATGTCGAGGCTCAGGGCCGTGTTGTTCCGCGTTCCAATAGGGATGACTCCCAGAGTGGCGTGTG
>Ga0265316_10002377_pt1 | contig 19583 bp, 15 predicted proteins | sample 4522metaG_FD_202092 | JGI IMG/M metagenome (GOLD analysis project Ga0265316, IMG submission 202092) | Rhizosphere microbial communities from Carex aquatilis grown in University of Washington, Seatle, WA, United States - 4-5-22 metaG | ecosystem: Host-associated > Plants > Roots > Rhizosphere >... | reverse complement strand
CGCAGAAGGACAGAGCGCTGCCACGTTGACGACAACCACGCCAGCGCAGCCCCAGGCGGCTGCGGGCGGCGGAGCACAACAGACCTGGGGTTGGGTTGCGGTATCGGTGGGTGCGGCCGGACTGATCCTGGGAGGCGTGACCGGCATCGTCGTGTCGTCGGACTCCAGTCTGCGCAGCAGCTGCCCGAACGGTCCGGCGTGCACGGCCAGCAAGGTCAGCACCTACAACATGATGCGCACTCTCTCGACCGTGGGACTCATCGCCGGCGGCGTGAGCGCAGCCGTGGGCGTGACCTTGCTGGTGTGGACTCCGAAACGCGACGGCGACACGCGCGCGGCGCTGTGGCTGGGCCCAGGTTCGGTCGCGCTCAAGGGCACGTTCTAGGCGCCTGAACCAGGCAGCAAGAGCCTGCGTTTTGCCCTAAGATCCGCTACTATCTGCCCGCATGCCCCAAGGGGGCTGCACTGAACCATCAGCGAGAGGCAGACACCATGGCGACCAAGACCCTTGCAGACATCAACGTCAGCGGCAAGACCGTGCTCATGCGCGTGGATTTCAACGTGCCCCTAAAGGGCGGACAGATCAGCGACGATCGGCGCATCCGCGCCGCGCTTCCCAGCATCAAGCAGGTGCTGGACCAGGGCGGCAAGCTGGTGCTGATGAGCCACCTGGGCCGGCCTGACGGCGCCTTTGATCCAGAAGGCAGCCTCAAGCCCTGCGCCGTGCGCCTGGGCGAACTTCTGGGCAAGCCCGTGAAGCTCGGCCCCAACGAGGTGGTAGGTCCCGCCGCCGAGTCCCTGGTGGCAGCGCTCAAGCCAGGCGAGGTGGCGCTGCTGGAAAACGTGCGCTTCAACGCGGGCGAGACAATGCCCGACAAGGCGAAGAAGAATCCTGACAAGAAGCTGACCGCGGAGCAGCAGAAGACCCACGACGATTTCGTGGCGGGCTTGGCCAAGCTGGGCGATGTGTACGTCAATGACGCCTTTGGCACCTGTCACCGCAAGCACGCCAGCATGTACGGCGTGGCCAAGGCCATCCAGAAGAAGGGCGGCGCTGCCGTCGCCGGGTATCTGGTGGAAAAGGAGATCCGCTACCTGCACGAGGCCGTGTCCAGCCCCAAGCGGCCTTTTGTCGCCATCCTGGGCGGGGCCAAGGTCAGCGACAAGATCAAGCTCATCTCCAACCTGCTCGGCAAGGTGGACCACATCCTCATCGGCGGGGCCATGGCGTACACTCTGCTGAAAGCGCGCGACGTGGCCGTGGGCAAGAGCCGGGTCGAGGCGGACCAGGTCGAGGAAATGAAGAAGCTGCTCGGCCAGGCCGGCGGCAAGATCGTGTTGCCCTCGGACCACAGCGCCGCGGCCAATTTCGACTTCAAGGCCATGACCGGCGACAAGCCGACCGTGGTGCCGGGCGCCGCCATCCCCGACGGCCTGATGGGCATGGACATCGGCCCCAAGACCGTGGCCGCCTTCAGCGACATCATCGGCAAGGCCGGCACCATCGTGTGGAACGGCCCCATGGGCGTGTTCGAGGCGCCCGACTACGCGGCCGGCACCCTGGCCGTGGCCAAGGCCATCGCAGCAGCCACCGGCCGCGGCGCCATCACGGTGATCGGCGGCGGTGACTCGGCCGCAGCCGTCGAGAAGATGGGCCTGGCTGACAAGATGACCCACGTGTCGACCGGCGGCGGCGCCAGCCTGGAGTACCTCGAAGGCAAGGCCATGCCGCCGATTGAAGTGCTGGACCAGAAGTAGTCGGCCGCGCAGGGCGCGATCACGGGCGCCGGCACTCCGGCGCCCATCAATCAGACCGCTGGAGGCTGACTTTGCGGCAGGTCTAGCCGCGCGCCGGCCTTCGAGATGACGGGCTGGCTTTCCGCGATCGCCGACGCGGCCACTGCGCCCGCTGCGGGGGCGGGCCAGGCAGCACACGGCTCATGAGCGGGAACCGCTCGGGGTGCTCGATGGACGCGAGCGCGAGATCGATATCGAGGTCGGGCCAGCGAAGGTGATGGGGGCTGGGTCTCTCCACCGCTGTGATCTGCCGTATCGTGGCGTCCGCGAACCACGGGAACTGCTTGAACGGTACCAACAGGTCGCGATCGTCGACGTGCAGCCAGAATCCTCTGGGGGAGACCTTGCTAACCTCGACGGTCGAAATGGTCTTCCCACGCAGCGCGGATTTCATCTTCGTTCTCCTTGATCAGCCGAAACGCCGTCGGGATTTGACGGTGACCGAAACCGTGATTCTGCGCGAGCTGCACGTCTGGTTCCAGCCAGAACTTTGCCTGCCCATTGGAATGTTGCACGTGCACATGCGCCCTCGGCTCCTCGCGCGAGAAGAAGTAGAACCGGTATCCGCCGATCCGAAAAATCGTGGGGCTCACGCCAAGTCATCGGAAACCGGCTGCGCAAGTTGCGAGGGAATCAATCTTGGTTGGGGAATCGTGCTACGAGGTACGCTCGATCCGCCATAGGCCTCAGACACCAATGCTCCGGCACTTTGTGCGGGCCGAAGCCTTAGATACTCGCGACCAACCCGCTTATTCGCCTGCAGCAGCGTGGGCGGCACCACCACCTCCGGCGCCACCTTCCCTTTCCTTCTCCAGCACTACGTCGTTCGACGACGTCCGAGGTAGCACAGTCCGCGGACGCAATCCGCGATATACTCTCCTGCGTGGAAGGCACGGACTTCGACGAACGCGTTTTCTTTCAGAGCATCGCCCTAAGCGGTGCCCGTGCGTTGCTTATTGGCCGGCGCGCGTTGGTTGCACTCGGTCTTCCCCTGCTGACAGCGGACTATGATTTCTGGGTTCATCCTGACGATGTGGCCCGGTTCAACGCGGCGGTGGAGCGGGTGGGGCTGGTCGCCAATCGCACGCCGGAGGAAGTACGTCAGCGGGGCCGCTATGTGCTCGAAAACGACGAGCATGTGGACGTGCTCGCCACGCGAGCCGTCTCGACGGTGGACGGTGTCGTGGTTGCCTTCGACGATCTCTGGAACCGGCGCCAGACGTTGCATCTCGATCCCAATACGCCCGTCACCATTCCGTCTCTGGCTGACCTGATCCTGACCAAACGATTTGCGGCACGGCCGAAAGACATCGAAGACATCCGCTTGCTGCAGACCTTGCTCGCCACCGGGGGCAAGCCATGAGCGAACTTATCGGCCCAGTTTCGCCTGAGACGCGCGCCCGGATCAAAGCCATGGCCGAGCAGCCGGTCCCGCTCGATGAATGGCGGCGACGGCTGGCGATTCCGCTCTCGCCGGACGAGATCGAACGCACCCAGGAACTGGTGCGCTGGTTCTGTCGTCGCTACGCCACAGTGGGCGAGCGGTTCGCCTACGTGCGGCGCGCGTACAAGCGCTGGACGGGACAGACGAAATAGTCTCGATCAGATCTGCGTCTTGAGCTTGCGTCGATCCGCGCGCCGCTCGATGGCTAATTCGATGAGGCGCGCGATCAGTTCTTTCTGCGACACGCCTGATGCTTCCCACATTTTTGGGTACATGCTGATGGCGGTGAAGCCTGGGATAGTGTTGACCTCGTTCACGTAGAGCGTGCCGCTCTGCCGGTCGAGGAAGAAATCCACCCGCGCCATTCCGGCTAGCTCCAGACAGCGGAAGGTGTCCTTGGCCAACGTCCGCACGCGCTCAGTCAGCTCGGGCGAAATGTCGGCCGGGATCTTGGCGTCGGCGCCGTCCGCGTCCACGTACTTGGCGTCGTAGGAATAGAAGCCGTCCTTGTGATGGACGACGATCTCGGCTGGCATGGACGCCTGCGGCTCGTCGTTGCCCAGCACCGCGCACTCGATCTCGCGGGCATTGACCGCTGCCTCGACCAGCACCTTGCTGTCGAAGGCCAGCGCGGCCCGCAGCGCGGGTTCCAGCTCGGCGGCTGACTTGACCTTGCTGACACCGACCGAGGAGCCGGCATTGGCCGGTTTCACGAACACCGGAAAGCCTAACTCCGAAGCGCGCGCCAGCGTGGCGACGGGATCGCGTTCAAACGCGCGCGCTGTGACCAGCCGCCACGGCACCACCGGAATTCCAGCCTGCACGAGCAAACGTTTGGCCACGTCTTTGTCCATGCCGATGGCCGATCCCAGCGTCCCGGGCCCGACGTAGGCGATGTCCGCCAACTCCAGCAAGCCTTGCACCGTGCCGTCCTCGCCGTAGGTTCCGTGTAGAACCGGGAACACAACGTCGTCGCTGCGAAGCAAAGCGCGCGGCGTGATCGCAGTCTCGCCGCTTTCGGGATAGACCGGCACTTCCAGCGCCCGCCCCACGGCCTTGAGGCTGAGCGTGCGAGGATCGCCGGTGGCGCCCAGCAGGGTCTTCTCGGCCTCGGGCCGCCAGCGGCCCTGCTTGTCGATGCCGATCAACACCGGTTCGAAGCGGTCGCGGTCGAGCGCGACGAAGACGTTGCGGGCCGACAGCAGCGAAACTTCGTGCTCTGCCGAACGGCCACCGAAGAGAATGATGACGCGGGTCTTGTTCACGGCCTGACCCTACTACCCAAGAGCGTCGGCTTCCAGTTTGTGGCCTGGTGATGGAATCTCCGGTTACGGCCAAGGCCACGACGATCCGCTCAGGGCGTCCCGAGGCCAAACTGGCCGAAGAGAAACGCCAGCTCGTCGGCATATTGTTCGATCAGCTTTCCCAACGGCTTGCCGGCTCCGTGGCCGGCCTGGCCCTCCATGCGCAGCAGAATCGGGCCGGGGCCGGTGTGCGCCGCCCGCAGGCGCGCCACGAACTTGCGCGCGTGCAAAGGATCGACGCGCGAATCCGACTCGGCGGCGAAGACCAGGGTGGCGGGATAGGCCACCCCATCCTTGACGTGATGGTAGGGCGAGTACGAGTGGAGAAACTTGAACTGCTCGGGATCTTCGGCACTGCCGTATTCCGGAATCCACAGCCTGGCAATGTGAAAACGGTGATAGCGAATCATGTCGGTCACCGGCACGCCGCAAATGGCCGCGTGAAACAGGTCGGGCCGCTGCGTGATGGCTGCGGCCACCAGCAAGCCTCCGTTCGACCGTCCCGAAATGGCCAACCGATCGCGCGACGTGATTTTCTCGCGGATCAGAAACTCGGCCGCCGCGATGAAATCATCGAACACGTTTTGCTTGTTACCCAGCATGCCCGCGCGATGCCAGGCCTCGCCGTACTCGCCGCCGCCGCGCAAGTTGGCCACCGCGTACACGCCGCCTTGTTCGACAAAGGGCCCTACCGCTGCCACAAAGCCCGGCGTGATGTTCACGTTGAATCCGCCGTAGCCCCAGAGAAGCGCGGGCGCGCGACCGTCACGCACCAGACCTTTGCGCGTGACCAAGAACATGGGAATCAGCGTGCCGTCCTTCGAGGGATAGCACACCTGCTCGACCGTGAAGGCATCGGGATCGATGGGCGAGGCCAGTTTCTGCCAGACCGTACTGCGGCCTGTGCCAAGGTCGTGGCGCATGACCACGGTGGGCGTGAGGAACGAGGTGAAACCAAGAAAAAGCTCGTGCGCCTGGTGCCGGCCGCGCAGACCCGCCACCGTGCCCAAGCCCGGCAGCTTGATCTCGCGTTCCAGCTTGCCCGCACGCGAGAACACGCACACGCGCGACGACGCGTCCTTCAGGTAGAGCGCGGCCAGCTTTCCCCCGACGGCCGCGACCCATTCCAGCGTGTTCTGGCCCTCGGCGATGATTTGCTTCCAATGCTCGCGCTGGGGCCTGCGCGGATCGACTTGCCAGAGCCGGTAGTGAGGCGCGTCCTCGTTGCTCACCACGTACAGACGATCGTCGAGCACCTCGACCAGGTTGAACAGTGCGGGCCGACCGGTGACCACGGGCATGGGCGACGGCACGCCACGCTTGCGCGTGTCGATGAGGAAGAGGTCGGTCTGGCCCGCGCCGACTGAAACTTCGATGCCCAGCCAGTGGCCATCGGGTGACAGCAACACCGAGGTCCAGGCCGACGGGGGCAAACCCTCGCCAAAGATCATGCGGTCCTGACTGGCGACGGTGCCCAGACGGTGCAAGAAGACACGGCGCTGATACTCTTCCTGGCCAGTCGGCACCGATCCCGGCGCCGGGTAGCGCGTGTAGTAGAAACCGCGGCCCGAAGGCAGCCATGCCAGCGAGCAGGCCCGCGTCCACGGAATCACGTCCGGTCGATCCTGGCCCGTGTCCACGTCGCGCACGTGCAGGGTGGATCTCTCGTCGCCGCCAGCGGAAACCCCGTAGGCCAGCAAGCGGCCGTCTTCCGACGGGTACCACCAATCGAGCGACTGTGAGCCGTCGGCCGCCAGCGCGTTTACATCGAGCACAACGCGATCGGCTCCCGCGACTCCCTGCCGCAGGTAGAGCACCGGCTGATTTTGCTGGCCCTCACGTCGCGTGTAGAAATAGCGAGTCGCCCTGCCCTTGCCCTTGGGAACCGGCGTCTCAAGGGTGCCGATCCCGTGCAAAGCCCACAGCCGCTCCATCAATCGGTTGCGGCTCGGAACCGCGTCCAAAGTCTCGCGCAGCAGGCGACTCTGCTGCGCGGTCCAGGAGCGAACCTCCGCGCTGTCACCATTTTCCAGCCAGCGATAGGGATCCGTGACCTCGACGCCATGAATGGTTTCCTTCACAGGCTCAATGCGGGTGGGAATTTTTGTCGCCATGAAAATGCTCGCCACAAAGGCCAACGCGTCGCTTACGCCCTTCCGCGCATCAGTCGTTTGACTGGGCCCGCAAGCGCGAACAGCGCCGCGCCGGCAATGAACGTGACGACCACGAACATGAGAAAGAAGTCTGCCTGCCCACCCAGGATGTGAAACATCTGGCCGCGCTCGAACTCTTCAACCAGACCCGCCAAGATGCCCGAGCAGCGATCGGACACAAAGAAGGCCAAGAACCAGATGCCCATCATGAGCGAGGCGAAACGCGCCGGCGCGAGCTTGGTCACCATGGACAGGCCGACAGGCGACAGGCACAGCTCGCCGCAGGTCTGCAACACGTAGGTCGCGATCAACCACAGCGGGCTCACACGGGCGCCAGCGTCGGACAAGCGCGCCGCCGCCACCATGATGGCAAAGCTGGCGCTCATCAAGAGCAAGCCGGTGGCGAACTTGACCGGCGTGCTTGGCTCGCGACCACGCGCCGCCAGCCGGCCCCACATCCAGGCAAACAGCGGTGCCAGCACGACGATGGCAACGGGATTCACCGACTGGAAATAGGGAGCGAGAAAGTCAATGCCGAGAAAACGCAGCTCGGTCCGTTCCTTGGCGAAGAAGTTCATGGACGAGCCCGCTTGCTCGAAGGCGACCCAGAAGAAAATGTTGAAAAAAGCCAGGATGGCGATGGCGGCAATACCGTGCCAGTCATCGGACGAAAGCGGCTGATGCACGTGACCTGCCCGCTCAGCCACCCGGCCCGCGGGCACGTCGCCGATGCCGGGCAGGTAGCGTTTCTTGAAGACGAGGTACGTGATCAGGCCCGCCACCATACCCACCCCGGCCGCGCCGAAACCCCAATGCCAGCCGAAGCCTTTGCTCTCGGCCAGATAGCCGCAGATGATGGGTCCTACAGCCGCTCCGGTATTGATCCCCATGTAGAAGATGGTGAAGGCTGGGTCGCGACGCCGGTCGCCGGGTTGGTAAAGCTGGCCCACCATGGTCGAGATGTTGGACTTGAAGAACCCCGTTCCAAGAATGATGAGCGCCAGCCCGAGGAAGAAGGTGGGCCGACTGGGCACCGCCAGGCAGAAGTGGCCCGAGGCGATCACGATGCTGCCGATGATGATGCAGCGGTGGGTGCCCAGGAACCGGTCAGCCAGATAGCCGCCCAAGAGCGGGGTCAGGTACACCAGACCGATGTACCAGCCGTAGAGATTGGAGGCCTCCTGCTTGGACCAACCGAATCCGCCCGCGGTGCTGACCAGGAACAACACCAGAAACGCCCGCATCCCGTAGTAGGAAAAGCGCTCCCACATCTCGACGCCGAAGAGCAGGAAGAGTCCGGGCGGCTGTTTGAGCTTCTCCGTCATCGCCGTCGAGAATCAACCGCCTGGCGGTGATTTGCAACCTAACTGATTCACTTCTAGACGCCCAGAACCAGGATCATACGCACATCCTTGGTGCCCAGGGCGTTGCCTACGTCCACACCCACGAGTGGCATGGCCACGGTCCGCAGGTAGAAGCGCACGCCTGCGCCGGCCGAGCTGTGCAGATCGTCTTGCAGCACAAAGCCCTGATGGAGATAGGCGGGCGGCAAGAACTGGCGGCCGTCGTTGCGTGGCTGATAGGTGTCGGTGACGGGGTCGATCGATGGCAGCTTGCGAAACCAGATAGCGGCGGCGTCGTTGAAGACCAAGCCGCGAACGTCAAGGTCCCACAGCGAGAAGAGGGGGAAGTGGTACTCGACCTGGGTGCGCAGATGCGTGTCGCCCTGGAATTGCCGATAGAGATATCCGCGCAGGTTGGTGCCGCCGGCTGAATTCTCCGTCCACAAGGGCAGGTTGTCGCCCGCCGTGCCGCCCGCGCGCACGATGAGGTTGTGCCGACGAAAGAAGCGAATCCCATGTTCGTAGGAGGTGCTGGCCTTCCAATAGTTCAGTTTGGCATCGCCACCCCACCGTGTGCCGCCAACCTCCAATGAAAAGCCCAGGGCATTGCCGTACATGACAGCGTGCTGGCGAGCGCGAAAGTCGAAAGTCACATTGGCCGTGGCCGCACCCCGCCGTCCGCTGACCGCCGCTGCCGGCAAGTCGAGAACCTTGGCAAAACTGTTGTCAGCATTGCCGGCTGACCAGAGAACGTCGTTCTGATCGAAGATCCACCCCACCGAAGTGCGCACCTTGCGCAGCCAAGCCACCCCCACATTGATGTCGCCGCCGTAGGAACGCAGCTTGGTGTTTCGCATCGGCGACAGCGGCAGGTCCGGCAGGTTGTGGTACTCGTTGCTGTATTCGGGAATGATCTGCAGCTGGAACTTCCCCTTGACGGTGAAGAAGATCCACGATCCCCACACCGCCGGATCCTCGTAAGCCGCCAGGGCGCCGGAATCCACGTTGGAAATACGCCCCCCGATGACCCCGCGCTTGCCTGCGCCGAAGAGGTTGCCGTGGGCGATGATCGCCCCGCCCGAAATGTTGCCCGGCGAATAGGAGAAGGTGGGCAAGGGCGCCCACGGGAATTTCTCCTTGACCACAATGTTGACACGCACGCCGTCCTGGTGCGGCTCCCAGTAGACGTTCACGTCGGCGAACAAACCGGAGGTGTGCAAACGCTCGCGCACGAGGTCCAGCGTATCCGGCTTCATGAGTTGGCCGATGGACAGACCGGAGATGGAGCGGACGGTTTCCTCGTCGGTGCGAACCGCATTGTGAACGCGAATGTCGGTGATGACCTCGTCCACCGCCCACGCCGGCGCGGCGGTCAAGCTGACCGCGAGGACGGCAAGGCAAGTCAAAGCGCGCATAGACCGATGATGTTAGCACCGTCTCCGCAGTTCCTCGCCTTCGTCGGGCGAAATCCCGCGTCAACCGGCCGGCGAGAAGATTCACCACGTCCAGACGCGTTCCACCGCCTCGATCACGACGACGTCCGGCTTCTCAGCATTCAGCAGCTCTTGGGTGAGGAAGAGTTCACGAGCATTGTAGACGCCCCTGATCATCTTCACCTCCCGAAACTCGAATTCAAGAAACGGTTTCATGGGAATGAAGAAGGAATCGTGGAGGACCAACACCTTGCCCCGCCGGCCGCCCGAAGGTTCTTTGGGCAGAATCGGATCCAGCATCGCCTCCCTCGGGTACCAGGGGAGGCCCAGCAGTCCGACCAAGTCCCCATTGACGGGGGGCAAGTTCTTCCACCTGATATCGCTGCTGGACAGAGGCACCCGTGTCGGGTCTTGCCGTTGCAGAACCTGCATGAAGGCGCGGTAGCCGACGAAAATGCCCCTTTCGTTCCAATGGGTATCAGTGTGGTAGTAGACCGGAGCCTCGGCCTTGGCTTGGATGAGGGGATCACGTAGGTCGACGTAGCGCGCACCCAGCGCGGCGTAGACGGGGCCGAACATCTGCTCGAATCTTGAGGAGATGCCCGGCGCCGGCCGTCGGTTCTCAGGCAGGTACTCTGGATAGACGCTCTGCTTATCCGGACAGGCGACAACCACAAATTGTATGTGATTGTCCTCCAGCAGCTTGGACAAGCGGGCTAGGTTTGCTCTGATCCCCACAAGGTCTCCCGGCGTGTAGGGCTGCTTGCCCAGAAAGGCCTTGAACCCCCGGCCATCGCCCGCCTCGGCGCCGTCGAAGTACAGCCAGTGGGTCTGGCCATCCGACTCGCCCACCACCACAGCCGGATTGGCCGAGATCCCGAACAAATAGAACAAGGCCAGCCGGTAGCTGCCCAGCAGCAGCTTGCGCAGACCGAAGTTGTCCGTGTAGTACTTTTCCCAGTCCTGCGCGTAAGCGGCCACCTGGGCCGGCTCACGGAATCGGTACTCCTTGACATCGGGGAGCTTGGCCAGCGGTCGTTTCTCGAACAGCGCAGGCAGAGGCTCAAACCGGCATAGGTTGGCAACAGTCGGCGCAAGCAAGACGCCGCAGAAGGCGCCTACCAATATCTTGTTGCTGAGAAAACGCATGCAGGAGGACTAAAAGCGGTAGTAGATGAAGGGATTGAAGGAGCTACTGGCCAATTTCATGGCGCTGCCGATCAACAGGGCAATCACCGCGAGTACGCCCGCCGGCGATGCCACCCAGGCTCCCTCAGACTCGCGAAAGAGAAAGCGCGAAAGCAAGAGCCCCCGCAGCCGCGTCGCCGCCACCACGCCCACGACCAGCGCAATCCAGCCCTCTCCATTGATGACGTCTTCCAGGGCACTCCAGTGGAAGGCCGTCCAATCCTTCAGGCCGGAGAGTGCGCGAAAGTATGACGCCGCGCCTGCGAATGAATCGGCGCGAAAGAGAATCCAGCCCGCCATGACCAGCAGCATGGCGTAGAGGTTCTGCACCGGCTTGGGCAGGCGCTGCAGGCCCTTGAGCAGGAAAGCGCGCTCGGCGATCTGCATTGTCCCGTGCAGGACGCCCCAGGTGACGAAGGTCCAACTGGCCCCGTGCCAGAATCCACACAGAAGAAAAACGATGAAGATCGCCCCATACGATCGCCAGGGCGGCACCCAGAACTGGTTTCCGGTCAAGGGGACGTAAAGGTAATCCCGGAACCAGGAAGTCAGGGAGATGTGCCACCTCTTCCAGAAATCCGTGATGCTGGTCGCGCTGTAGGGCAGGTCGAAGTTCTCTCGGAAATGGAAGCCGAACATCCGGCCCAGCCCGATTGCCATATCGGAATACCCAGAAAAATCGAAGTAGATTTGCAGGGTGTAGCAAACAACGCCCAGCGTGGCGTGGACGGACGTGAGAAGGTTCTGCGGAAGCTTGAAACACTGGTCCGCCACAGCGCCCACCACATTGGCGATGAGTACCTTCTTAGCCAAGCCGAGCACGAAGCGGTACACGCCGTAGGCGAAGTCGTCCAAATTGTGCTTGCGCTCGGACAGCTCGTGGGCCACGTGGCCGTAGCGGACAATGGGACCGGCCACCAACTGGGGAAAAAGCGAGATGTAGAGCGCGAGGCGAAGCGGACTCTTTTGCACCTGCACGTGCCCGCGAGCCACGTCGAGGATGTAGGAAAGGGCGTGGAAGGTGAAGAATGAGATTCCCAGGGGAAGGGCAATGGTGGGAATCGTCGTCTTGTATCCGACTGCCTTGAGAAGGACAGCCGCATTGGTCAAGAGAAAGCACCAGTACTTGTAGTAGACCAAGAGAGCGAGATTGGTGGCCACGGCCGCCGCCACCCAAAGCTTGCGGAAAAGACTGGCCTGGGCTGTCCGGGCCACGAAGAGGCCAAAGGCGTAGTTCATTCCGATGGAAGCCAGAAGCAGCGGCAAATAGCGCAACTCGCCCCAGGAGTAGAACCACAGACTGGCAACAAGCAGCCAGATGTTCTTGGCTCGGATGCCCGGGATCACATAGTAGACCGCGAGCGCGCTGGGGAGGAAGACAAAGAGAAAGAAGACGGAACTGAAGACCATGGAGCGACCGAGGCTACGCGATCTTGCTGTCGACCAAGGCCGCGAGATCCCCGACGGTCCTGATGGACCTCAATTCCTTGGTAGCGAACTTGACATGGAAATGCAATTCAATGGCGGCGATGAGATTGACGTGCGCCATGGAGTCCCAACCGTCGATATCGTTGGGGGTCATATCGGGACGCAGTTTCAGATTGGGGTTGGCAAACACCATCCGAAAAACCTGGGTCAACGCTTCCTGGCACTTCATGGCTGATCCTCGATGGTTGAAATATCACCTGGGTCCTCCCCCAGGCAACGGGCGCGCAAGACGCGGCGGAGAATCTTCCCGCTCTTGTTCTTGGGAATCTTGTCGATGAAGACGACGTCTCGCGGGGTTGCCACGGCGGAAAGTCGATTGGCGACGTGGAGGCGAATCTTCATTTGCAGGGTTTCGTCCGCCTGCACACCCGGGCGAAGCGCCACGAAGACGACGATCTTCTCAAAGAGGATGGCATCAGGAACACCGACCGCCGCCGACTCCGTGACTTCCGCAAGCTCCAAGACGGCGCTCTCGACCTCAAAGGGGCTGACCAGGTGGCCGGAGGTGTTGATGACATCGTCGTTGCGGGCAGAGAACCAGAAGTACCCGTCGTCGTCCTGATGGGCCAGATCGCCAGAATCGTAGTACTGCGCCGAGAATCTTGCGCGGTACACATCGCTGCGGTTGAGGTAGTCGCGAAACATGGAGGGCCAAGGATGGCGCAGACACAGGTGACCGACTGTCTGCGGCGGGCAGGGCTTGGCTTGGTCGTCGAGAATGGCCGCTGAGATGGTGGACACGGGTTTTCCCATGGAGCCCGGCCGAACCGGCAGCCCCGGCCGGTTGGCTATCATGATTCCTCCGGTCTCGGTCTGGAACCAGGTGTCGTAGATCTCGTGCTTGAGCGTGTGGGCGGCCCAGCGGCTTATTTCAGGGTTGAGCGGCTCGCCCACGCTGAAAATGCCGCGCAAACGCGTGAGGTCGTAACTCCGGTAATCGATGTCCTCGGCCCGCATGAGCATGCGCAGCGCAGTCGGGGCGGTGTACCAGACGGTCACCTGCTCGTTCTGGAGGATGCGAAACCAGCTGTCGGGATCGTAGCCACCGGCAAATTGAACCTGCGTGACTCCGAGGTACCAGGGTGCAAAGATGCCGTAAGAGGTGCCCGTGATCCATCCGTGGTCCGCTGTGCACCAGTAGAGATCGTCAGGGCTGATCTGCAGGATCTCGCGGGCCGAGTGCTGCAGATACTCCAAGCCGCCGTGGGCATGGAGCACGCCCTTGGGCTTGCCCGTGGATCCCGAGGTGTAGTGCAGGAGCGACGGCGTCTCGCGCTCCACCGGCTGGCTTTGGTGGGAGTTGGAGGCGCGGCCCAGTCGGGCCGGCAAACTCAGCACGCCTGGCCCCAGATCCTGCTCGCTGTCGATGACCAGGATGGTGCGCAGGGCGGGAAGCTGGGCGCGGATGCCCTGCAGGCGCGCCACCGACGATCGTTTGGTCAGCACGCAGGTGGCGGCGCAATCCGCCAGTCGATCGACCAGCGCCATGTCGCGAAAATTGGCGAACAAAGGCAGGACAATGGAGCCTGCCTTGAGGATCCCGAGAAAGCCGCAGAACACCTCCAGGCACTTGGGCAGAAGGATGGCGACGATCGTGCCTCGCCCTTCTCCCAGCTCCTCCAGGACGTTGGCGAACTGATTGGAGAGTGAATCGATCTGGCCAAAGCTGAAAGCCTCGACGGAGAGATCGGGGCGAATCAGACGAAGCGCGGTCCTCTCGTGTTTGCTGGCGGCGTCTGGAGAGACTCTGCAGACATCGCCGATGTTTATGGTCATGAGCCGGGAGTCAATCTAGCATCAGAAGCCGACTCCTCGTCACGCCGAAACGTCTCCTGCGGGTCGCCATGACGCGCTTGTGACATGGCGCTATCGCCGGGCGCCCACCACCACCTCGGTGGCCTGAGCGCCGCCGGTACCGTTCACGGCGTCGGCTTCCAGGCGAACGTAGCGCGCAGCCAGCGGTCCAAAGACAACTCCCTTGTACTTTCCATCCGCCGGCCAAGTTCCCGAGGTCGCCGTGGTGTACGTCGTGTTGTCACTGCTCACCAAGATCTTGTACGAGGTGATGTTGCCGTTGGTGGTTGGTCCATTGCCCGCGTAGCCCGGAAGATAGCCGAAGTAGCCGACATCGGGCTTCACGGATCCCAGATCGAGCGTGAGTGACTGCGGCAAAGTGGCCGAAGACGTCCAGACCGTGTTGTTGCCCACGTCGTTCACGCCATCGATGGCACTGGCCGCGGTTCCACTGGTCGCGCTTGCCGCCGTGGGCATGTACGGATGTTCGTTCAGTGCGGTTTGCGCGGGCAGCAGCGCCCGGTTGGCATTGGGCGCCCAGGAACTGCCCACTTGACCCAGCAGGGTCACAATGGCCGCGTCCAACTGTCCATCGCGATTGGGCGGACAATTGAGGATGAAATTGGTGTAGGACGCCTCCAGCTTCTTGAGATGACCGTCCACGATCGAGCTGACGGTCATCAAGCTGCCGATGTCCGGCGCCCAGAACCAGTCATTGCCCCCACTGCCATTGACCTTGTTGTCCTGACCCGCGGCAATGGTGTTCCCCGTCGGTGAGAACACCCCCTTGGGCTCCTCGTACATCACCAGATCGGCATCCCATGGGCCCTGGATGCCGTCGTGGTCGACCATCAAGATGTCGGGCTGCAACGACTTGATGAGATCGTGAATTTCGGCGAAGGGAGCATTGCGGTGACCCATTTTCCAAGCCCAGCCGTCGAGCACCAGAAATGGGATCTTGCCATAATTGGACAATAGCTCGGTCAGCTGGGTCTTGATGTATTGCATTTGCGTGGCCGAGAGCGCCCCGTTGTTGCCGTTGTTTTGGGTTGAATCCCAAATCGAGTAGTAGAGCCCCGGCTCCAGCCCCTTGGCGCGAAAGGCGGTGACATACTCTTGCACCACATCTCCCTTGCCAGAACGCCACGAGATGTTGCCCACATTGAAGGTGCTGGCCTTGCTCGGCCACAGGGCAAAGCCGTCGTGGTGCCGAGTGGTGAGTACGCCGAACTTCATCTTCGCACTTGCAGCCGCGGTGGCCCACTGATTGCAGTCGAGATTGACGGGATTGAACTGGTTGATGGGGAGATTGGCCTGCGCCCAGGATCCTGTGTACGTGAGAATGCCGAAGTGGATGAACATACCGAAGCGCCAATCGATGAAGTCGCTCTGGAGCTGCTGCCAGTTCTGGCCGGTTCCGCCGTCGGGCACGGGCAGCGTGCCGGCATCGGCAGCGCTGGACTGCCCCCCAACGCCTCCTGTGGTCCCGACGCCCCCTATCCCCCCGCTTGCCAAGACACCGCCGGTTCCGACTCCACCCGTCGTCGCGCTTCCGCCTGCACTGGTCGTCGCGCTTCCGCCTGAGCCGCCGACTGGCGCGCGGTCCACGGCGGCGTCCACCACCGTACTGCCGCCGGCAGACATGCTCTGACCGCCGGTGCCGGCCCCTCCCGCCGGGCTCGAAGAGCTTGATTCTGTCCCTCCCGTCGTCTGACCGCCGGTGCCAGTCCCACCTGTCGGGCGCGAAGAGGTTGACTCTGTCCCTCCTGAGGCTGGTGTCGAAGACCGTGCCGTGCCGGCTGTTCCGCCGCCCCCGGTTGGCATCGAGCTCGCAAAGGTGGCGCCTCCGCTCGACGCGGTCCCGCCGGTTCCCAAGCTGACTGCGAATGCGACTGTCCCGCCGGCCGATCCATCTCGGTTGACCTGCGCGGCCTTGTTGCCGCAGGCAAGCCCCAGCACGCACGCGAACACTATCGAGCCTTTCTTGGTGCTCATGGGCATGGGGACTCCAGAACTAGGATACTCCTCGTCAGGGCGGATAGAGAAGAGCGAGGAGAGTTTCCGGCAAGACTCTGATGGCACCGCTTTGGCAAGCAGACTTTTTGACAAGGCGACCAGAACAGTGTCGGCTCCACTAGAAAGACAAGTATGGCAAAAGATCCGCTTCAGCAACTGCTCTGGAATCTTCGCGCGCAAGGGGGCCGAGCGCTGCCCACATCGTCTCTGGGTCGACTGCAGAAGACGGCATCGGCGGCGGCGCGGATCGGGATCGGCGCGCTGGCTGGGCGACTGCGCGGCGAAGAATTCAACATTGGTTCGCTTCCGCCCGAGGCGGTGGCCAGGCTGGTCGAGACTCTGGGCGAGCTCAAGGGCGTCGCCATGAAAGCCGGCCAGATCCTCTCCTATGTGGATGGCTCACTTTCCCCGGAGGCGCGGCGCCTGCTGGCAGTGTTGCAAGTGATGTCGCAACCCACCGCCTTCACCCACATCCAGCGCACCATCGTCGAGGATCTCGGCCCGCGCGGCCGGTCGCTGCTGGCGCGGCTGGAGCGCGAGCCGATGGCCAGCGCCTCGATTGGCCAGGTCCACCGCGCGGTTCGCGAGGACGGCACGCCCGTCGCCGTCAAAGTCAGGCATCCCGGCATCGAGGACGCCATCCGCGCAGACTTCAAGACCGCCGCGGTCGGCAGCTTCTTCGCCCACCTGGCTGTTCCCGGCGCCAATGTCGAAGGCTTCGTCGCCGAGGCCGAGGCACGCTTTCTTGAGGAGTGCGACTATCGGCTGGAGGCGCGCAGGCAGATGCGTTTCAGCGAGATTTTTGCTGGCCACGCGTCGATCACAATTCCAGCCGTCCACCTCGACCTCTGTGGGCCACGCGTGCTCACTTCCGCTTGGCACGATGGCGCGAGCCTCGACGCCTTTCTCGGCGCGGCGGCCTACGCAGCGGAGAGAGTCCGGGCGGCGCGTGCGCTCTACGAATTCTACGTCGGCACCCTCTACCGCCACGGACTCTTCAACGCTGATCCGCATCCCGGCAACCTGCTGTTTGCGCCCGATGGCCGCGTGACCATCCTCGATCACGGGTGCGTGCGTGAGTTTGAACCTGACACCGTGGCCTGGCTCGCCCGCCTGTCGCGAGCGGTTCGCGCCGACGATGCCCGCGGCATTCAGACCGCGCTGGGAGCCATCGGAGTAAGCGATCCAGCGCGCGATTTCGATGTGACCCGCTCCATCTTGCGCGGATTCTACGCACCTTTGCTTGAGCCGGGACGACATAGGGTGGAGCCCGACCAGGCGATTTCCATGGGACAAGTGGCGAAGTTGAAGAAGAGCCTTCTGCGCCTGCGTCTGCCAGGCAAGCTGATGTTCCTGTTCCGCATTCGCATCGGCCTGTACGCCGTGCTGGCGCGCATGGGTGCCAGACTCGACTGGATCGAACTCGAAGAAGAGCTGGCCGATCCAGCGGCGCGCTAGACTAGGCTACGGGTTCAGGCTCACGCCAGCCGCTTGCAAGGCGTTCTGAATCACTTGGGCCAGGTTGAATGGTGTCTGCTGCGAAGACCCGCTTGAGGCAGCCGAGGATGTGCCGTCCGCTGCTTGCGACTGGTAGCTTTGCACATGATGGTGATGGTGATGTCCCCCGGCCCCCGGCTGTCCTTGCGGTTGCAGGTTGGGCATCTGTCCGGTCTGCGCAGCCTGATCGAACTTGGCGGCCAGGTTGTTGAGAGCCGATGCCTGGGAGCCCGTCGCGTTTTGGGCGTCTGTCTTCAAGGTGCTGGCGATATCCGCCATGACCGCCTTGAACTTGGTGGGATCGCTCTGCTGAAGCTGCTGCAGCTCGCTCATCAAGTTCGCGAACGACGAGACGTTGCTCGAGTCCGTAGGCACGCTGCCAGAACTCGCGGCGGTGGCGGTCGCACCGGCTTGATTCGCGAGGAGCTGCGAGAGCGCGCTGTTGTTGTTGATGCTGCTGATGTCCATGAAGGTCTCCTTGGTTGCGTTCCTTGAATTCACCCACGCTGCCAACCGACACCCTGAACATCGGCCTATTGCCAATCCACCATGAGAGCCAAAGGCTCCGCAGGGGGCAACTTTACATAGCTTTACCTTCGAGCAATGGACGCGACATGTCGTGATCGGCCCGCGCGCGGCTCGACCGCCGCGAGGGCGCCTGACCCGCCTGAAACGCGAAGCCCCGTTCCGACGATCGCCTCCGAATCCCTTCGTCCTGCGCCTCGGAGTTGTGCCCGTCGCGGTTGCCGGGTACGTTACGGACGCTGATGGTTCCCCAAGAGTCTTTCTCGACCCGCTATTGTCGTTTCGTCTCCCGCCGCGCTGGCACAATCCTGGCGGCCGCCGCTGCCCTGTTCGTCGTCGCCGCCGCGCTGGCTTCGCGGCTCGAGCTGCGCACTTCGTTTTCCGAACTGTTGCCCAGCGACGATCCCGGCGTGGTGGCGCTGACCAAGACCCAAGCCCGCATGGGCGACATGACCCTGTTGCTCATCGGCATACGCTCGCCTGACCGCGACGCCAATCTTCGCTATGCCGATTTGCTCACTCAGAAGCTGCGCGCCTTGCCCAAGAACGTGGTGCAGTTCGCCGCCTACAATGTGCGCGATCTTCGCTCGTTCGTGGAGGACAACAAGTGGCTCTTCGCCAGCGAAGACGATCTGATCGAAATCCGCGACCGACTGCGCCGCGAGATCACCAAGCGCAAGAATCCCTTGCTGGTCGATCTCAGCGACGACGATGAATCGGTCGATCAGATGAAAGAGCGCTTGACCAAGCGCGATTGGGTGGAGGAGCGCTTCCCCGACGGCGTGTTCAGCAACAAGGATGGCAGCTACGTCTGGGTGGCGGCCTTGCCACCCGGTGGCCTTTTCGGTGAACGGGCGGGCGAGAAGATCTTCCAAGCGGCCCATCAGCTGATCCAGGACCACGACCCGAAGACCTTCAATGAACAGATGGTGGCGCACGTGGGCGGCCCGGTGGCCACCCTGATCGCCACGCGCGCGGCGGTCGAGCGCGACATCGTGTGGGTCACCGTCACCTGCTTGCTCGTCGTGGCTCTTTCACTGTGGGTGTATTTCCGTCGCGTGCGCGCCGTGCCCCTGGTCGGCGTCTCGGCGTTGATCGGCACGGTCATGGCCTTTGCCATGGCCGACCTGCTCTTCGGCTATGTCAACTCGTCGACCGCGTTCCTGGGGTCGATCATCCTGGGCAACGGCATCAACTACGGAATCATCTTCATTTCGCGCTACCAGGAATTGCGCGCGGAAGGGCTGCCCGGTGAGAAAGCGCTGGAGAAGGCTCTGGCCGGCGTGATGCGTGGAACCGGCGTGGCCGCGGTGTGCGCGTCGGCTGCCTATGCCACGCTGATGCTCACCAGCTTCCGGGGCTTCTACCAGTTCGGGGTGATGGCAGCCTTCGGCCAGATCTTCTGCTGGCTGCTCACCTTCACCGTGCTGCCGGCGTTGTTTGTCGTCATGGATCGCCGGAGCAGCGCACGAAAGGCGTCGGATCGGCCCCCCCTCAGCTTCTCCTTCCTGCGCCCTCTGCTGGGCAGGCACCCGGGCCTGGTCACTCTGCTGGCCGGCCTGCTCACCGCCCTGTGTGGGTACGGCGTACTGCACTTCGTG
>Ga0265316_10002375_pt1 | contig 19587 bp, 11 predicted proteins | sample 4522metaG_FD_202092 | JGI IMG/M metagenome (GOLD analysis project Ga0265316, IMG submission 202092) | Rhizosphere microbial communities from Carex aquatilis grown in University of Washington, Seatle, WA, United States - 4-5-22 metaG | ecosystem: Host-associated > Plants > Roots > Rhizosphere >... | reverse complement strand
CGGACGGCAAAGAATAGCGCGCCCCCGCCGACGAACGGCTCCACATAGTCGCCGTACTCCTTCGGCATCCGTGCCATGAGTTGAGGCAGGATCGAACGCTTGCCGCCCACCCATTTTATGAACGGCTTGGCTGGCACTGTGGGATCTATCGGTCCGCTAATGCTTGCGACAGTGATTGGCGCATCGCCGGCAGCGTATTTGGGAGGGAGGAGCATTTTGGAAAGTCGAGATGTGAGCATATCGCTGGGGAGGTGAGTAATCTGGAGGCCGATTTGCCACGGCCGGGCACCTTGGCGAGTGTCGAGACATTGACCAACTTTCCCGAGCTGGCCGCTTGCAGCCACTGAGGCGCCCTTCAACGTACCTGGGAGGGGCGCGCTGTCTGCTGGCATTTCTAGTATAGTCCTTTTTGGCTGCCACCTGAAGTCTGCAGGCTGTGGAAAGGCGGTGCGCTGGAGGTCAGTCCGTATCGCGGCCACCGGAGATGTCTCGCTCCGTATAGATTCGGGAACATCGTCGCCAAGAAGGTCGGCGGTGTTCCTTCAGCCTCTTTCGCGCGAAAGCACGACACCAGGCTACGAGGGATACGTCGGTGCTTCCACGCAGTTCGGTTCGTGAGGATGTGGCCCAGCCCCCAAGAGAGCGCATCAGATCCTCGAGATCGTCTTTCTTGACGCAACCGCTCGGCAAGCGCAAAATCCAGTCATCTCGACGCCTCAATCGACGAGACGCGTCCTGGCTGCCGCCTACCAGCCATTTTTCGGTCCGGAGACGATATGAAGCTCAGGCATCTTCACATCAAGAACTTCCGCTCGTGCCAGGACGTACCGCTTGATATCGACGGAATGCATGCTCTGGTCGGCGCGAACAACGCCGGCAAGTCAACTGTTCTCAAAGCGCTCGATTTTCTTTTCAATCCCACTGTCAGGTTCCTTAGCGAGGATTCGTTCTGGAGTGGGGACGCCAGTCTTGAGATACGGGTCGAGGCGATCTTCTCCAACCTTACCGCAGCTGAACGGGAGACCCTCAAGGGATACCTGAAGCCCGACGGCAGCTTTCATATGGCTCGCTCAGCGAAGATGGTGGCAGATGGTGACGAAGACGGAGATGAACGCGTCACCGGCAGCGGAAAGATCGAGATTCGCCAGCACTACAATAAGCCCGTGCCGGAACCTGAATGGTTGCAGGAATCCCGCATCAATGGCACTGCAATTAGGGAATGGTGGAAGGCCAAGGACACTCTGACCGTCAGCGGGCTCGACTTTGGCGCTACGTTGGGAAGCAAGCAGCCGACAGTCGAAGCATGGAAAGAGGCGGCACGGACCTTCATCGCGACGAACGAGGGTAACATCCCCACGATGAATACTTGGATCGACAATCCGAAAGGGTATGCCAATGTCCTTAAAGGGGTGCTGCCCTTCTTCGTGTTGGTCCCGGCTGTTCGGGATGTCGCGGATGAATCCAAGCCGACGAAGAGCAGTCCTTTCGGTAGGCTGCTCAATGCGATTCTCGATACGGTCGCCGAAGACAAGAAGGCGCAAATTGAAGGAATGCTCGACGAGGTAGCCAAGCAAATGAACCGGCGCGGCGGCGACCAACGGATCCCGCTTATCACGAAAACCGAGGAACGGCTCAATCAGTTGCTGGGTGAAGTTTTCCGAGGATGCGACTTGGAACTCGAATTCACGCCGCCGACCCTCGAGGTGCTGCTCAGCACCCCCAAGGTCTATGTGGATGACGGCTGCCGAAACGCCATCGAGAACAAGGGGCACGGCGTCCAGCGGGCCGTGATTTTCGCCATCCTGCGCGCGTACGCCGAACATATGAGCGGATTCGGCGACAAGAAGCGCAATCTGATTCTTGCAGTCGAGGAGCCTGAGCTATACATGCATCCACAGGCCCAGCGGACGATACGGCAGGTCTTCCGAAAGATCGTCGCGTCCGGCGACCAGGTCATCTTCACCACGCACTCGGCCCTACTCGTGGATGTCTCTTACTTTGATGAAATCGTGAGAATGGAGAGTTCCTGTGCCGCAAGTGGAGGCAGGAAGACAGCCATTTCTGTCGCTTATCAGCTTTCGGTCCAGAAGCTGACTGACGACCTGGTCACGCGCCACCCCAAGACAGCCGGTAAGGTCACGGCCGATTCCATCCGCGACCGGTACTCTCATGCGTACAATCCTCATCGGAACGAAGGGTTCTTTGCCTCACGCATTCTGCTCGTAGAAGGATTGACGGAGGAGTACAGTCTCCCGATCTATGCCGACGCCATTGACGGCTGCGGATTCGATCCCAACGGAATGAGCGTCGTTGAATGCGGAGGCAAAGACTCGATGGACCGGCTCTACCGCATATTCAATGGGCTCCACATCCCATGCTTCATGCTCTTCGACTACGACTCAGGCAACCCCGACTCAAAGGTGGTCGAGAAGTCCAAGGAACTCATCGCCCTCGTCGGTGCAACGGTAGACGACCCGCCCAAAGCGATGTTCATATGCGACGACATCGCCTGCTTCCCCCGGAAATGGGAGGACGATCTCGCCAGCGAGATTCCCAATTCATCAGACCTCGCCAAGGAAGCCCGAGCATATCTAGGTCTGGCCGGTGATGGCGGCAAGCCTCTGGTTGCCCGATACATAGCGCGCAAGGTCACATCCGCTGCTCCGCCAGTCGTGCCTCCCAGTATCGAGAAAATCATCCGCAGAGCGGTTTCCGTCGGTTGGAATTGCTCGTGCCTGAGGGCAGCTTCCGCTGCGGCAACCCGCAACGCCGCCTAGGCCGGTCGCTTCCTCTTTTCGGTTGTTTTCGTGGTTCGGACAAGATCTTGAATGGTCCACCGTAGTGGATCACAGACAACTGTGGTCCCCAACGAAAAGACAGCGCCTCGGTGCGCTGTCTTTTCGTTTGCGATTGCGGTTCGTCAATTCAGTGAGGCCAAGCGTGCTGGATTCCGAACTATTTCCTGTTCTCGGGCTCGATGGCTGCCACCTTCTGGATCGGCTCGACTGGCGGCTTCGCGATTGCAGCTAGGAAGACTGGGACCCAAGGCCTATCGGACCAACTCGTTGGGTCTTGCGTCCCGAAGACTTCTCTCAGGGCTTCCTTCCCGCCGAAGAGCCGCGTGGCCGCGTCTTCATCGAACTGGTAATTCACGCCACGCCCGAGTGCCAGGTCGCGCACGAGCATCCCGGCCACCTGCGGCAGCATCGTCGTCGGCTCTGACCGGCTGGCTTCCAGAATAGTGTCGCGAAATTTCGCCCACTCCTCGAAGGGCAAACCGTTCATCGCGTGGGCACGGACGACGTCCAGTCCCCAGCACAGCCACAGCAGCACTGGGAATGGTGCCCCACGCAAGCCTGCGGCCAGTGCGGCGCCCCTACCGTCATAGGTGGCTACCAATTTGGCGCGGAGGTACTTCTTTGCCTGGTCGGAATCCGTCGCCGGCATCAGCTCGTAGACATCGCGCGACGGCACCACAAAGTAGTGCTCGATCTCCGCTGCCAGCGTCAGGTTCTGCGGGATGGCGAGATCTAGTGCTTTACGAACGTGCTCCAATACGGTTGGCGACTTCAGTTCGCCATGCTCACCCGCGCGAAGCCAGAGCCGCCACAGGGCCACCAGCCCAGGGGGCTCGTTGTCGGGCCATTCTTGTGCCAGCTCATGCGATCGCATCTCTACAAGGGGCAGCAGTAAGCGGACCGTGCGCTCCGTCGATACCAGATTCCTGAAATCGTAGATCGTCAAGGCCCGCTTGGGGTCGTCGAAGAGTCGCAGGAAAGTGGAATCGTCATCGGTGTTGAGAATCTTCAGCACGGGCTGGTCACGTTGGGCCGGAGCAAGCTCGGGCAACGCGAGGTAACGCTCCCAATAGTCGGCATGGTTGTGCTGCTTCACGCCCTGGGGACGCTGGTCGGCGTCATCCTTCTTGAAGAGGAAATCCACCGCCTCGTTCACGAGAGCGTGCCGTCTGTCGTCGGGCACGGCCTTGGCCAAGGCATTGGTCCAAGCCAGAGCCTCGCCCTGCCTCTCCTTTTCGGAGGCCCATCCTTCCCGAAGATGGTGGAGGTGGTCTTCGATCGCGCTGAGAGACTCCGGCTCTGATTCCCGCAGGATCGACAGAACCAGCAGGTCATCGAAATCGATCTCGCCGGCCAGCTTGTCCCACGATTCTATGCAGATGCGCAGGGCCTGTTTCAGAGTGCGCGGCGTAGTGCACAGGTCCGTCACCGCGTCCGCGATGGTGTGGGTCGCATGACCGAGGATAGAGCGGCGGATGGCGAAATACCCCTCGTCGGCCAGATGCTGGAGAGGCTCCCGCGCGCGCGAAGGCGCGGGGTCGATGATGTCGGCGCGCTCGGCGCAGCTCTTGCGGAAGAGCGCCAATATCTTGGCCGTCTCCTGCTCGGGGATGTCCGGAATGCTCTCTACGAATCTCGCGATCTTCTCGATGTCGAAGCGCTGGTGGAGGCTCGTGGTGGCGGTGATGACGGTGATGGATCGGAGCTTGTCGAGCCCATAGAGCAGCGAGCGTATCGGGTTCAGCCGCTCCTCGTCGACTCCGGTTGGTCCGCCAGCGAAGCGTTCGAGGTCCTCGATCCAGACGACCATGCGGATGCCTATCGCGGTTGCCATGTCGTCCAGGACTGCCAACGCGTCGTTGGGATTGGTCGGAATGCCCTGGAGGCGGGCGAGGGCGGACCAGATTCCGCCGGCGGCGCTCATCGCCTCGGCGTATTCCGCGGCGATGCCTCTGATGCCGACGACGTTAACCTCCTTGGAAAGCTCGTCGACGAGCGTCCGAATGACACCTTGAACGGCGGCGCGCGAAGCCTCGTATGGCCAGAGTTCCGCCACGACGACGCGGATTCGCTTGTCCGCGCCCATCAGGCGGAGGTGGCCTCTTACGAGATGCAGAAGCGTCGTCTTGCCAGCGCCCAGCCGGCCGACTACCGCTTGTGACGGTGGGTTTGGCAAGGCAAGGCGGGCAGCGATGCGCTTGGCGATCCGGCCGTGATGGAAAATGTCCTTCTCCATCGCGGTAACGGGATCGTCGCTGCTGACCCAGGCGCGGAGTTCCTCGAAGGAACCAAAGGCGAATGGGGCATCATCTTCTGGCTCGCTGCCGGCTGGCGGTAGGATGCGTTCGCGCCGTGAGAGCATGACCAGCGCAGCGGCTATCAGGAATGCGCAAATCACGATGGCTGTTGCCCCGGCGATGTTCAGGGCCTGCGTCGCGAGAAAGGCAGGAAGCCGTATCCGATTTCCAAAGGCCGCGGGAAAGATCGCAATCAGGGCGGCCAGACCGGCCATCGCTCCCAGCCAAAGGGGCGGGTAGGTTAGGAAGTGGCGCAAGCCCAGGAAGGCCGCCCATCGTGCCATTCCCACTCTGCAGACGAGAGCGAGCAAGCATACGCCCGCTGCGAGGAAGACCCAGTAGGGGGCTTCCGTAAGCAGCACAAGATAGCGCGGACGGAAGGTCAGCGACCAATATAGGGCGAGAAGAAGGGCTGCGGCTCCGGCAGCACCGCCGAAGAGGATATCGATCCATCTCCTCGCCACGATCATCGTCCTCGATGCTTTCTTTCGATGGTTCGGCGCGGACATCGCCGATCGCCGCTCCGCTGTGGGCTCGACTTTCATAGACACTCCCACCCTATCGCGTTGGCCCAACTGCGCAAGAGGCCGTCAGGCCGGCGCCGGCGAGCCCCTCATCTGTTCCAGCAAATCCTGCCATTCCGGGCGAAGAATCGGCTGGATCTCGGGCCCGACGATCCCGACGTGGTCGAGGGTATCCTCGATCGCCTCCCGCCGATGGATCGGGTCATCCGAGAGCAAATCTTTCCGGAATGATTTTGCTATTCCCAGAAGCGCCCGGTCGCCGCGGTTGCTCGAGAGTCCGCGTTCCTCCTCGGCGATGAGCCGGTCAGCGACACGCATAGCGTGCACCGCTTCGTCGTGTTTGATCGAGTAGTCGTCTTCTTCCATGCGGCCCGCAAAATACTGCTCGGCTTCCTCGGCGTGCTGGGCGCGGACACGCTCGCGGTCATCCTTGAGCATCCGGATCCGCTCCGTCCGTTCCTCCTGCTCGCGACGGACGGCCTCCTTGATCTGGCACCGCAGGAGCGAGACGGTATCTGAGATGCCGAGGCCGAGGAGGTGTTCGATGACCTTCTTGTCGATTGCCTCGGTGCGGACGATGAAACCGCAGTCGGGCCGCTTGCGGCGGTAGTAGCGGAAGACGAGGCCCGACGGCTTGCGGTGTTTTTCGCCTCCGGCGGGTCGGCCGCAGCGCGGGCAGAGGAGCTTTCTCGCGAGCGAGAAGGTGAGCTTTCCGCGCGGGCGCCCCGCTGTTCGTCGCTGGCGGAAGATTTCCTGGCAGTGAAGTAGCCCCAACCGGATTTTAACCCCTGTACCTGATTGCGAGTCTGGCATACCTCGCTGTGGGCCGCTCGGTCTCACAGCGCGGGGCGCCAGTGCCGCCGAAGAAGTACTTCCTCTAGTGCCTCTTGAGGTTTTCCAGGCGGCGGTTGAGAAGAACATTGGCTCCGCAGCGAATGAGCAACGCTTCGACCTTAGGAATGGCAGTTCTCGGCTTGACCTCGTATGCCGAGAGAAAGCATGCCACATCACCCTGCCGTAGCTCGCTCCCGGCTGTCGGCCTCTTCAAGCGCTCCCCATATCGGATTCCGGCGCATCTCGCTCCCAATCGACCTTCAGCTTCTTGGTCCAATGGTGTCCGGTCCGCTTTGCCCACATATGAAGGCGTTCCGGTGCTGTCAAAGTAGCAGTAAACACCGTGTTTCCCAGCCAACCATCCGAGCGCTCGCTTCCGTTTGGATTTCTGCCGATCGTCGTAGAGGTACCACTTGCCCCCGGGCTTGGCGGGCCAGATGGGCTCCATCTCCAGCAACGGATGGATGTCGACTCCTTCTAACCCCCTTACGGCGTGTTCCAATTGGCGCCTAGGAATCAGCGAATACCCATTTCGCCACTGGCTCACAGCGCCACTGCTCACCTTGAGGAATCCTTTCAGCTCCATGTCGCGATCGAAGCCCAATAGCTCAAGCAGGGAATCCATAACGCGTGCATTTGCCGCCGCCGCTCCTCGTCGCCACCCATGCTCGTGGACACGCGATAGTAGTCGCTGCCAAAGCCGGAGATTGATGGTCCTCAGCGACTTCAGTTGCGTAATCCGGCTCTCGTCATACTCAAGGAATCCCGCGATCTTCCTCTGGTTGTCGAAGCCGAGTCCGTTCAGATACCGATAGTACCCGTCGATATGCGCCATGGGCGGGAGTCTCCAGATCTATTGGGGAACTAGAGTAGATGAACACGAGAACGCGGTCCAGAGGTGGCGAGGTGTTTCCCGGCGTCTTCGACACGAGTGCCCGTCGCCGCGCCGCCAGGCCCACCAGCTCACCACCTCGCCCGAGGCGTGCCCACGGGTTGCCCACGAGGTGATGAAGCTTGATGAACGAAGCAGATCGCTGATGACTATAGCAGCCCGATCTTTTGGCTCAACGGAGCCGCAATCAGCATGGTTGAGCCATTTCCCGATCTTGGCTGCACGGAGTTCGACTCTCCCTACCCGCACCAAAATGGCGCGTTATTGTGCGTTTCTTTGATTTCGGTTTCCGAATGGTTGCCCAAAACTGCGGACAAGCTGGCCTTGTCGAGACGTGGCGCTACCACCCTGGCGAGTGAAAGGCGGCAGACGGGAATCGGTCCCCGGGCCTGAAAGCAAGACCAGGATGTGGCGCCAGCTGTTCATTGATCCCTTCTCCGTCGCATACCCTCAATGAACTCCTTCAACTCCTTGCGGATTTCGGTGGTCCTTGCCGCCACCGCGGTGCGCACAGATGTTTCTCCGGCCGCCGTCGCATCGAGGAGTTCGGCAGATACGAGAAGTGCCTTCGACCATCGATCGAGGATCGAAGCATCATTTTTGAATTCCGTCACGTTCGCCTTTAGGAACGGCCCTGCCGGCGTCGCGCTCTTCGCCAAATTGAAGTTCGCATGGAGTAGCATGCAGTTGCCAAGCGAGTTCCCGTCGGCCTCCTCCTCATCACCGGTGGGATGTTTTTCCCACCACGAATAGGGAACTACATGGTCGACATGGAGCGTCTGTTTCGCCCTGCTGTGCTCGGCACGGAGTTGCCGGCTGGCTAGGTTCCACCGATCGGCATCCAGGCGCGTCCAAAACCAGAGAGGGACGAAGTAGTCGCGTACGCGATCGCGCCGATCAATATCCAACCGGTCGATATAGTCCTTTGCCGCTTTCGTGGTGTTTGTGTCGAAGGCGCTCGCGAAGAAGTCATCGAACGCGGCGAGCGCAATTGAGGCATCGGTCACGTCATGGAGATTCTTCCAGATGTCGGCAAGCTCCTTCGTATATCGCTCGACGCCATCGGACCACGCACCCGCCCAACTCGGTACGGTCAGCCAACGGTCGACGTGACGCTCGAGAACGCCCCTGAGGGCCTTCCAGAACTGGTCCCGGTCCAGCGTCCCCGCAAGTGCCGTACATGCCCAGGCGTCGGCTACCGCAGCCCAAACCCACAGCGTCATAAGCGCGTTGTATGAAAGATACTGTTCTCCATAGTCGAGGCCACGCTCATGCAATCGCTCCGCGATCCACACGAAAGCACCGCGGATACCGTCATCGCCAGACGTCCAGCGCGAGGCGACGCGATCCACGACGGCGCGCATGACAGCCCCATTGACGAGGTCCTTTTTCGCGAGCACGGACCCCGGAGCGCCGTCTGCGCGATCGAGTACGCACCACACGAGCGCCGCCGCTTGGACAAGTTCATCGCTTGTGACCGTGACGCCGAGCGCCCCAAGTTCCTCCCCTAGCGCATCGAATTCCTGGCGGACCCGTCCGTGCACGGGGTGGCCGCTCGGCCAAGCGGCCTTGATCCAGGCGAACGTGATGTCCTCTTGTGAGAGCGCGCGCCCTTGAGTGTTCAAGCGGCTGAAGATGTTGACGATAGCGTCCTGGTACTGGTCCTCGGTAATGTCCACGGGCTTCTCCTGCACGACCAGGAGCGACACCTCGGTGTTCTTCACGGCTTCGAGCCGTGCCACAAAGTCGCAGAGCCGCAGAATGTCCTGCAATTCGCACTTCGGCAGGATTAGTCGGAGTTGCTCGACACGCTGATGGTTTTGCGGGCAGCTTATCAGGTTCCACAGTCGCGACAACCTGACGAACTCGCCCGGCTCGTCTGACATCCGAGGCAGCACAGATCTCGTGCTCGCCTTTCCGTTGGGGCTGGCGCCGTCGGCCGCCAGCGTGTTCACCCACTCGAGGAGCGGCACGTAATCAATCTGCCGGGGCAAGTCGTTCACGCTCGCGGCGAGGTACTTCTTCACGTTCAGACAAAGTTGCCCGCGTATCCATGGCGGGTTCGCTACCTTGCGGCCTCTCGGCGCCGTGCTCGTTAGAGCTTCGGCCCACTGCCGATCTGTCAGCTTGAGTCCCCAGTCGTCGCCGCCCACTGCCAGAAGCAGGCTTTGCACGCGCTGCTGGCCGTCCAGGATCATCCTGAATGGTGCGGTCGCGGGAAGCGTAGCGGAGGAGACATCTGTTCCGCCGTCCCCATCTGTTCTGTCGACCTCTCGCCAGAAGCGCCGATGAGGCATCTCGACCGCCTTCGATTGGTCCTGCCCGTAGTTCCAAACGAGGAGGGAGCCGAAAGGCCAGCCACGGAGCAACGAGTCAACCAGGACCACGATTTCGCCAGGTTTCCACACGTACGGCCGCTGAAGATCGGGAATGAGTAGAGTTGCCGGCGCGGAGCCAGCGCCCGCCTGTGCGAGGAGAACTCCCAGCGGCTCGGGCACATTTCGGTACAGGAACGGGGAAGACATGATAATGGGCATCTTCGCCCCTTCGCGATGGCCAAGCAAGGACGTCGGGTCGGTGCAGGCTGGAGAGGGGTCCGCCGGGGAGTTCAGTCCGTCCATCGTCCTGGACGCGGTCAGGTTCGATATCCCATGACGATGGGGCGAGGACTTCGTATCGTCTCCGCCAGGCGAAGCGACGATCCCTGATCAGCGCTCTACCAAGGAACATCAAATGCCTGGACCCACTGATCCGCTCAAATGGCTGGAGAATCTCAAGATCCGGGCGGAGCAGCTCCACAGGGAAGAAGCTGCTGCGATAGCGAAGATACGCAGCAGTTTCGTCGAGCGGGCCGTGGTCTTCCTAGACGTTGTCAACTCGACCGCTTTCAAGATTGAACACCAACAACACCCGGAGCGTTGGATCCTTCGCGTGGTCCAATTCAGTGAGCTTCTGGCGCAGGCTGTAAGAACCAGCAACGGCGAAGTCGTCAAGTTCATTGGCGACGAGGTGCTCGCAATCTACTCGAGCGTGTACGACGCCCAGAACCTTGTCGGTCGGGTTGCCGAGATCGAAACGAGTCTGACAGCCGCTACCGGCTTTCCCACGAGAATCAAAGTTGCAGCCGATTTTGGTCGGGTATATCTGCTTGAGTTCGAGGGACATGTTGTCCCTGATCCACAAGGAACACCGGTCGATCGCTGTGCTCGCATTGCAAAGTACGCCACGGCGGGTGAGGTGTTGGCGAGCCAATCGTTCGCCGCGGCAACGCCAAAGTTGAGGTGGAAGAAGGCCGGTTCAGCGGAACTGAAGGGTCTAGGCCGGGAGCCGATTTACCAGCTGGGAGACGTCACTGTTGACGTCACACCCAAGATCGAGGTTTCGAAGGAGGAATATGACGAACTCGTCGAGGCCCGCGACGACCTAAAGATCCAACTAGTACGCTGCGGCGAGCAGAACCGACAGCTGCAAGAACAAGTCGCTGCGGCCGGAGGCACTCCTGACCCCGATGCAGTCGCCGAACCCGACGGCAAAGCTGACGCATGGGACCGCGTGGTGGTCGCAGCACGCGACTTCAAGAAGCTATTGTCTAGTGCCCCCGTTCCCAGTAAGCAATACGCCCGCTTCGTCTTTCTCCATGTTGCGGATCAAGGGGGTGAGGAATACAACAAGTTCGAAGGTCGCACCTTTGATGGACTGGTCGAGAACAATCTTGTCCGCCAGATAGAGGACAGCGGGTACTACAGTCTGGATCCTGAGCATGCCCGAAATCGAAAGGTCCTAAAATCTCTTGATGCAGTGGAGAAGGCGCTCGACGGCTACCTCCGTCATTACGAGCCAGATGCTAATGATCTCTTTGAATGGAGTATCAAAGACCCTGAGTTCTGGCGCAATTACCTCGGCTTTGATGTGTCAAAGTAGCGACGACTGGTTCCACGTCGGCAACTCGCGTACGTCGGCACGGGCGAAGGATCACTCTGTTTGCGTCGGATATTGGGATCACTGGAGATGATCTCCGAAAAGCGCGGCGATCCGATCGCGGTTTGCAAGATCCGTCCACGTGCGGCAAGTGCTTGAAACTCCCAGTGCCACAGCCCGTCGGTCCCGTCCAGGGCAAGCACGCTTCGCGTGGCGCCTGCGGCGCCCCTGGACCGGCCCTATGGGCTGTGACTTTCGGCACTTACGCCTGGAAAGGGAATCCCTTTCCATGCTTGCCTGAAACAGCCTGGATCGCCCGCGCTCGATCTGATCGAAAGCCCGCGTTTTCAAACGATCGTTTACAGGATCACGCCTATCTCTCGGAGCTTCGTAGTCTTTGCGCAGGTTTGCTGAGCCAGCGCGTGCAGAGCAACCCGACCGCGATGGCGGACCCTCGCGCCTGCGGAGATCCGAGTAGTCCTTCGAACGAGACGAGGCCAGCCCTTCCGGTCGGTCCTGCGTCGCGAAGCGGAGGGACAGCGCACAGAAATCAGCGAACTCGGCCGAGAGCGCGATACTCACCATTTGCGTAGCTGCAGGTATTCTCGTGGCGAGCGTGAAAATGCTTGACGCCGAGATCCTGGCCGCGCTCGAGCCCTCGTCAACCTGATTGCGGCGTCAGCCGCCGGCGCCTCGTCCAGGCTGGGCCGACAATCATGCGCTGTGCGCCAGCATGCGACTACGCACGCGCCCCGGAAAGACACCGTCGTTCACCGCGAGTAGGGGAAGCGCCCACCCTGGGAATCGTGGTCTTCCACTCGGCAAAGGCCGTCGGCCGTTCATCCTTTCGACTTGATGGGAATCGTGGTCTTCCACTCGGCAAAGGCCGTCGGCCGTTCATCCTTTCGACTTGAAAAGGCCATGCCTTTCTGGGGCCGACAAAGCTCGAAGCTGTGCCAAACTCATGGTGTGGACACATGCATCTACTGTCGCCGAAGCGGCGCTGACATTTCATTCACGCGCGACCATGTGATGCCGGAGGCTTTCGGAAAATTCCGAGATAATCTCGTTCTTTCCAACGGAGAAGTCTGCCGCGACTGCAATCAGGTACTGGGGGACGAGGTAGAAACAGCGGCTGTCCGTGGCTCAGTCGAGGCGGCTCACCGATTCCAAAATCGGAAGCGACTGCCCACAAAGAAGCCCAACGCCGCTGAAAGTTTTGCCAAGGCTCCAAGAAACCGGGTGACCTTCGAAATGGACGAACCCGGTTGGGACAGCGCCAAGCTGTACCTTGAGCCGATCGAAGATGGTACCGACGTGAGCATCAGGATCCGTCCGCAGATCATCGTTCAGTTTGATGATGGCCATCGGAGAGCGTTTTGCCTGGAGGAGTTGGCCGATCCTCATGTTCTCAAGCGTGCTTCTAGGTATCGGGCGTGTGCCGAGTCGGAAGAAGGTTTGAAGGCGATTGCCGCGGCGCTCGAACCTCTGGGGGTTCAGCCGGCGTGGCAAGACGTGAAGAAACTGGAACCCAACGAGAGCGGCATCGCCAAGATTTCTGTTTGCGCGACATACGATGATATCTCGCGGCGCCTAGTCGCGAAGATTGCATTCAACTTTCTCGCTCATTTGTTGCGCGCCCCCTTTGTGCTGAAGGAAGAGTTCGATGCGATCAGGCTCTTCATTCGATATGGTCAAGGAGTTGGATCCGAGTTTGTGAGCGTCGAGGACAGGCCGGTGCTCGGGGAGGAGCAGAACTCTGGTCGTTGGCGCATGACCGACGCTCATCTCGTTACCCTCGACCGAAGCCCGACTAACGCCCTTCTAGGGCACGTCAGCATCTTCAACATGATCCACAACAAGATCCTACTTTGCCGAACGGACCCGGAGATCATAGATTCCGGCCTGATTCCAACAGGCCGGCTGTTTTGCTGGGATACTTCCGAGATCTTGCCACTTCTGGCCTGGGATGATCGCAACCTCGTTCAGCCGCCCGAGGTGCTTGCCCAGCGCAGCCGCCGTAGACGTTGAGCCGTCGGCAGCGCAGAAGGACCTAGCGCGGCTGAAGGCGGTCTTGGAGTCGCTTTGCGGACGTTCGCTGGACGGCTTCCGGATAGGGTGGCGAGGTCGGCACTACCCGGGCTGGATGCAGCGAGGTCGAAGCCTGTTGATCCTGCCGCGGGCTTCCGCTATCTTAACCATCGGCGCCGATCTAACGCCGAAGCCCCAAGATCTCACCCAGCGGAGTGCGACGGGGACAAAGGGACGCAGACTCCCGGATCGCATCGTCGAGACCTCGTCCGTCGTGATGTTCCTGCTGCTGGGGGTGGGACGCCACGACCAGACTGGAGGACTACGATGCCGAAGAATGGTGATTTCAAGAAGCTCGTGCGCGATCGAATGGCGAAGACGGGCGAGAGCTACACGGCTGCAAGAATGCGGATGGTTCGGTCCGGCAGCAGCGTCGAGAACGAACCGCCGCTGAGCCTCGCCCTTCCGTCAGGACAGGGCGCGACGGAGGCCGCGGATGGGTCGGCCATCTATCAGTTGAAGATTACCATCGTCGACATCAAGCCGGCCATCTGGCGCCGGGTGCTGGTGCCAGCAAAGACGACGTTGGACCAACTCCACAAGACCATCCAGGCCGTGTTCGGGTGGTGGGACCACCACCTCCATCAGTATGTAGTCGACGGCCGGCACTATGGCCTCCCTGACCCCGAGTACTCCGACGAGCTGCCGGCGATGCTCGATGAGCGTAATGTCACACTCCGCGATGTGTTGGCCGCCGACACGATCGTCTACGAGTACGACTTCGGCGACGACTGGAAGCATTCGGTGGAGATCGAGAGCGTTACGATGTCCAGCGACCCAAACGTCCAGTATCCCGTCTGCACCGGCGGCGCCCGAGCTTGCCCACGGGAGGACTGCGGTGGGACATCCGGCTATGAACGCCTGCTCGAAATCCTCGGTGATCCCATGCACGAGGAGTATCGGGAGATGAAGACGTGGGTTGGGAGGAAGTACGACCCCGAGAAGTTTGACCTGGTAGCGATCGACCGGGCGCTGCGAAAGTTGTTCAAGCGACCATCCGGAGTCCGACGAGGTCGCGAGACGCGAGCGTAGCTGGCCGACGGCCACCCGTTGCTGCTGACAGGCACATCCGACACTGGGGGCGTGAGCCGCGGCCGCGATTGTAGCGGTCGCCGCATGTCGCGGCGGGCGACAGACCGCTCCAACGGCCGACGTTGCTGCGTCCACGGTGGTCTCGGCCTCCTGCGCCTTCGTTGTCTGCTATGCCAGGTGGCCTCTGTGCCTTCGTCGAATACGGCAGGCGCAGCCGCTCCAGAGGACATGGTGTCGATATTGGCGAGCACGTTCCTGATGGGATCGCACGACGGCGACGAAAGCTCGGATGATCACCCGCAGCACAGGGTGATCCTGCGCGCATTTCAGATTGATCGCGCCAGGCACGAACCTTGCCGCATCGCCGCATTAGATGTACACTTGTCCCATGAAAAACTTGACTTCTGGGCTGTGGAATGTCGCCCGGCTACTCGGCGCCATGCTCGTCCTGCTGCTCATTCTGCTTGCTGCATCTTGCAAGAGCACAGACCGCGCCAAGCCGCCCGAAGCTCAGCATCAATCCGTTGCTGCGACTGACTACTTGCCAGCAGAAGGTGAGTCTGTTCGAGCTGTCTCGTCGCAGAACGGCCACTGCAATGCTGAGGCAGTCATGCAAAACGCCGTCGAAGTCCTGACTCTCGCTTGCGACAACACACTAGTTCTTACGTTGCGGGCCAGCATCCCGATCATGCTAAGCCCCAACGGGGCACAGCTTCTCTATGTGCATGCCGAGACAGGTGCAGCAACGGCAGTGTATCTATACGACCGTACCTCATCGACCGTCACCCAACTTAGCAACGTGGGAATTTCAGCAAACACCAAGGGCACGCGACCACCAGATGGATGGGTCCCAATTCCTGAGGACTATGACGGCGTCACATGGAGTAACGGCATAGTCTCATACACGACAGGTCTTTCCCATGTATCCCTGCATGTTCCATTCGAGGGCTCGCCATGACGACGCAAATCTCGATTTCCAGAAGTATTATCTTTACCGTTGCCTTCGGGCTGCTGGGCAAGCCAGCAACTGCCCAGTATGTTCGTCAGCTCGACGATGGCCCTGTAATAACCGCATACTTCCAACACGCCGCCTGTGGTGAAACGGAGAACCGCGATTGGCACTGCGGGACGAACACTTACACCAGTATCTCCGCCGATGGCAAGTGCTACACCCATTCCGGACTAGATGAGGGTATCCCCTGTCTGAAGGCGACCACTAAACAGATCCTAGCGAACGGCAAAGTCACAACTGTACGCGATCAGTGCCTCGATTACGACCACTTCGCAATTCTCGCCGCCGCTGACGGCTACGTTCTCTTCACCAAGGAGGACTGCCCGGATACTTGTGGTACCGGCTCATGCTTCTGTCCTGACGCTCGTGGTATTGGCAACCAAGTCCGCCTTATCGACAAGTTCGGGCGACTGCTCTCTTTTGGTCATATGCGCCTACAAAGTGTTCCTGACGAGATTACGGTCGGAGCACGAGTTTCGTGTGGGGATCAGCTCGGCGAAATAGGTTCCAGCGGCAATTCAACAGGCCCGCATCTGCATTTTCAAGTTGAATACTTCAACACCGAGCCGACGGATCCCCACGACGCTATTGGCAAAGCGGTCGATCCCTTCGGAGCAGACTGGTCTGACACAAGATCGGGATATTGCTCTGATCAAACGAGCACTCTGTGGCTGGACCAACCTGCATACGACCAGATGCCGACGTCCGGGTGTTCCTCATCTTGCGAAGCTGTCCCCGGGCAACGACTTGAAATGGACCGGCAAACCCTTGATCAGTTTCCTCACTACCTAGCCAACTTCATCCATTCGGGGCTCGCTACGGGAGAAACAACTGAACAAGAGCTAATGGCCTTGAGGGCCTTTTCCGAGGCCTATGGCTATCGCTATTATGAGAAGGATGCGGGCATTCTGCAGTCTCGCGTTACGCCAGCTTCTCTCGGGTGTCCAGAATATGTTGATGGGAACGGTAGGACGTCTGGTCCTTCGCTTGTTCATGTCATGATCCAGTCGGATGGAAGTCTTCTTGCACAGGACTTCTTCCAGGCAGACCAGCTAAGGCGATTTGCGGGCAGTCCCGGTGACACTGCGTTGGTGTACCGGATTGGGGAAAAGAATGCTTTCCTCCTCCGCAATGAGTTGTGGGGGATCTACAAGTGTTTGAAGCAAGATCCTTCTGATAATCGCACGCAGGCTGCTCGAACTGGTGGTGCCAAGTGGCTCGGTGCCCCAATCACAAATCTCTTATCAATAACGACGGACCTGCTTTGCGCTTCCCAGCCTAATCGCACTTTGGCTGCTTCCGCCCCAGGACCCTGTAACGGCGGCATGGTGATCAAGGATTCTGCGCAACGCTGTGTTCCCGTGGCAGCCGCCGAGGTTGGCTACCAAGTTCAGTTCTTCGAAAAGGGATACATGACGCACCTTTCTGACGGGGTGTTGCGTGTTCATGTCTGTCCAAGTCCGAGCTTGTCGACGGACGAGAACCTTCAGCTTGAGAAGGATATTGCGAGTTCGGCGCGACAGTGTGGCGCAATTAGCGTCGTAGATCCTAATCCGCCCACTGGCCCTGATCATTGCCATGTTGGGGATTATGCAACCTGCATTTCATCTAATCAGACTTGGCAAACAGTTGGTGTCGGCGTTTGCCAGGCGGGAATCTCCGTTTGTACGAAGGCATCTCCAAGTATCGGTGCAGACTGGGGACCATGTTTGGGAGAAATTGTGCCGGCCCCTGAGAATTGTCTAGATGGTTTGGACAACAATTGTGATGGAAAGTGCGACTGTGACGATCCGACGTGTGCAGGTCATCCTTGTTCATCACAAGGTTGCATCGGGCAGGGCGGGGGTATCATGGGCAGCGGTGGTGCCGGAGGTCCCAACAATGGTTCTGGAGGCAGTGGTGGCTGCGCTACATGCAGTCCCGGAGATCGAGTCTGCATCGATGAACACACGTTGCAGACTTGCAGTCTAGTTGGGGGATGTGCCACATGGACCGCTACAGCGTGTACTCAGACTCCCGTGCGCTCGCACTGCAAGCCGGCAAGTGGATGCGTCCAGTGTGGCTCGATTCTTCAAGATTGCTGCCCGAGTGGTTTGCCGTGCGACAATTCCCTTGAGTGCCAAGCGGAATCCTGTCTTCCTGGGCCGGGCGGCGCCGGCGGCTCTGGTGGAACCGGTGCCGCTGGAGGTGCAAGCGCTATGGGGGGGCAAGGTGGCTCCGGCGGGCTAAGTGGTTCCATTGCCCCGCCGTGTGGCAACCAGGACCAACCGTGCTGTGTCCCGGGAGTTCCGGATCCTTGCGTCAGCAGTGGGCTGGCCTGCGTGTCCAACTTCTGTCGTCTCTGTGGTGCGCTAAGTGGGTGGCCGTGCTGCTCGGGTTCGAAATGTACCAACGGACTAGCTTGTTCGGCCGGTGTCTGCAGCACGATTGATACGGCTCCAGTTGATGCAAATACCAGCTCGGGTGGTATTGGTGGTACTGGCGGAGCTGCTGGCGCCGCCGGCGGAGTTGGCGGCGCCATCGCATCTGGTGGTGCTCCTGCGCTTGACGGTAGTGGTGGGATGACGAGATCTGGCGGGGGTAGTGGTCCAGGCGGCGTCAATTCCGTAGGTGGCCAGGATGGGCTTGGAGGAGTCGGCGGAAGTGGTAGCGCCGCTGATTCGCCTGACGCGTCCCCGGACGGCCCGAGTGCCGGTGTCGATTCGCCTGCCGATTCGCCGATCGCGCTGGTGAACATCTTGCAGAACCCCGGATTTGAGGACGGACAGCAATACTGGGATTGGTGGAAACCCATGAGCTGCTTGACGGGTTGTTCTGGTACAACTCTCGATTGCCAGGCCCAATGTGTACCAACTGTTACATTGGGCGCAGGCCACTCCGGGAATATGGGCATTCAACTCGTGACAACGAAGACATCGAATTGCACGAATTGCTTTCTCTACCAGCCTGCGCTGATTGTTTCGAAAGGAAAGAGTTACAGGATCTCCTTCTGGGCTCGTACCACCGATGAAACGCATATCGGCGTGGGGGTTCGCGAACATTGTGGTTGCCCCGATCTATGGAATACCGCACGGCCATCTTGTCCGCCAACCACAGGTACATGCTCAACTGGCACAGCATGTTGCTATGAGCCCTACTGGTCATACTCCAGCGGTGGAACGTGCAGTTCCACGTGTTTCGAGGCCGGAGGCAACGCTTTTATCGCACTGACAATGGACGGCACATGGCACCAATACACGGTGACAACCAGCCTTCTAGGTATTGCCGGGACAGACCAATCCAGAAGTGACGCTAAGCTCTCCCTCGCGTTCTCTCAAAGTATCGGCACTGTGTACATTGACGATTTGGAAATGGTTGAACTGCCCTGAGTAGCTGTTCGCCTTGGAGGGTAGTGGCGGGTGCTGGCCAGACACCTCGGGTCTGGCCGATGAATATTTTCGTAGCCTCTCGGGTCCAAGCAGTAGGATGGACGGAATGCGTAACGGGTCATTCGACGCAGAGCTTCCGGTCGATGTGGAATCTCCAACGACCGACGATGATGCATTCGAGCACCAGGCGAGGAGCATGGTTATGTTTTGGTATCCGGGTTTGGCTGTCGAAGCCAACCCTGCGATCCCGAGCGGTCATAGCTATCTTCGACCGGACATTGCTGCGCGATTCCCAGGTACGGCACGCTACCTGCTCGTGGCGGAGGCCAAGCGCGTCCAACGCCTTCGACGGAAATACATCGACAGGATTGCCCACATACGCGATGTCGTGGGTGCGGATCGCGCGGTGCTCTTCTGCAAGTGCTTTCCCGGTCCCAGCTCAATCCTTCCGGCACTTGCAGGCGCGAGAGGGTAGAGATTGTGGAACTCAAGGCCTCTCCATGACGGATTCCGGAACCGCAGTCGGGGCCAGGCTGGCCAAGCAGGCCTTGACCGGCACCGCGAGGAAAGCTGTCTCGTGGCTCTCTACCCTTCAAGGGGGCGCCAAGGTCGAGGCGGCGTACGACGAAATCAAGGAGGAGTTGCTCTATTCCGTGATCGACGAAGTGCAGAAGCTCGGTGACCGTGTTGATGCCCATATCCGCGACACGGAGGCCGTGCGGGCACTGTTCGCGGTCTACCATGAAGCCCTCCGCTCGCCCATGACGGCTCGGATCCAACTTCTCGCTGCCGCATTCGCTGGGTTTCTGAAGCCCGACCTG
>Ga0265316_10002374_pt1 | contig 19594 bp, 23 predicted proteins | sample 4522metaG_FD_202092 | JGI IMG/M metagenome (GOLD analysis project Ga0265316, IMG submission 202092) | Rhizosphere microbial communities from Carex aquatilis grown in University of Washington, Seatle, WA, United States - 4-5-22 metaG | ecosystem: Host-associated > Plants > Roots > Rhizosphere >... | reverse complement strand
AAGTTTATAAATTATCACAAATAGAATATTATTGCAAGAAAAAACAAATTTCACCAGCTAGCATTCTATACCGATTCGGGCCTTTGTCCCGTTATTATAATAGTGCTTCACTTCCCTGATCTCGCTGACCAGATCCGCTTCTTTGATTATTTCTTTCAAAGCTCCCCTGCCGGTAAGTACAATTTCTATGCTTTTGGGGGTTTTCTTTATAATGCCCAACACTTCGGCTGACTTTAAAATACCTATTTTTATTGCAACATTCACTTCATCGAGGATAACGAGATCGTATTCTTTGCCGGATATTATTGTTTCGACCTTCTTTAGCCCTCTTTCCGCCAACTCTACATCTTTGCTTAATGGCTTATTCTTTATGAAACGGCCCCGGCCGAATTGTTCGATCTTTATATTCTTGAATTTCTTCAGGGCTGTCAGTTCACTATAACATTTACCTTTAATGAACTGCGCGAAATAAACTTTAAGCCCGGCGCCGCTTGCCCTTACCGCAAGGCCCAAAGCAGCGGTAGTTTTTCCTTTTCCGTTTCCCGTATATACATGGATCATTTAAGCTCTTTCAGTATGAATTTTATGAATCTTATTGTATCAAAAAAAGGGTTTATCTGGCTCTTTTCTCCGGCGTACACCGATCTGATCGGGACGGATTCAATTTTAAACCCTGCGCGGCTGGCCTCTATCAAAAGCTCAGATTCAATTTCAAATTTTGAACTCTTCAGGGTGACTTTCCTCAAGACATCACTTTTGATCAACCGGAACCCGCACTGGGTATCGTAAATTTTCTGCCTTGCCACTTGCGATACAAGCCATGACATGAACTTATTTGTCAGTATCCTTATAAGCGGCATGTTCCGGGTTTTGTTCATCCTATTGCCGACAAATATGCTGCTCGTGGAATGCTCCGCAATCCGGATGAAATTAGGTATTTCTTCGGGCAAATGCTGGCCATCCCCATCCATGCAAACTACCGCGTCAAATCCTTTATCCAGAGAATAATTGAAACCTTTTATTAATGAAGCGCCCTTCCCTTCATTTTTCAGATTGCGAATAACTACCACGCCTTTATCCGTTGCTATTTTTACAGTGTTATCGGTTGAACCGTCATCTACAATGACCATATCAAAACCAAGGAGCTGGATGCTGTTAATTAATCCGTCTATGGCTTTTTCTTCATTATATGTCGGTATAACTACGCAGGTCTTCATTGATTACAACCAAAATCTCTTAAATAGATACCATTGTTCAGGATATTTATATATATAGTTTTCAAATATTTTTACATATTCACGCATGCATCTTTTTACATCTTCCTCTTTATTCCTTTGAGAAATAAGCTCGATCGGCTTTTCGATCCATAAAGTGAAACTATCATCAGGATTCCTGACCATAAAACATGGTAAAATTGAGGCTCCTGTCTTTAAAGCGAGTGCTGCCGGGCCTTCGGGAAAACGCGCGGGCTTTCCAAAGAAATCCGTAACCGTTCCATTGCCCGAAAAATCCCTGTCCCCTACAAGCGCGATGATCCTGTTATCATTAAGAAGGTTAAAACATTGCCTGACTGCCTTGCCCAAAGCGATAACATTTACCCCTTTGCTTTTTCTCTGCGAATTAAAAAAATCGGTAACCTTTTTATGTTTATGCTCAAGTGCCACTGCCCACAAAGGATACCCGGAAAGTGCTACCACTACAGCTCCCAGCTCCCAATTTCCGATATGGGCGGATAAAATAATCCCGCCTTTTCCTTTCTTTAAGGCCTCATCAAAATATTTAAGGTTTTCTATGTGGATATTGTTCTTAATGTATTCATTATCCAGTTTCTCATACCTGAAGAAATCCACGAGATATTTTGCGAAATTCCTGAAGATACCTCTCCTTATTTTATTTATCTCCCGTGATGGCTTTTGGGGAAAAATTGTCCTCAAATTTTCAGTTACCATTTTACGGTCACCGAAAGCGAAAATATAGTGCAGATCGGAAAACAATACAGCGATCCTATACGCTAATTTTAAGGGCAGATTTAGGGCAAGAAACTGGCCAAACCGGTATAAATAATAATTGATCACGTTATAAATTTAAGACTAACTTCGCGACATCGAGGCTTGCGTTAGGCTTGCCGATTTTTCCGGCAGCCTCTCGCATACGATCGGCTTTTTCCGGATGGGTTAATAAATCCTCTATAACACTGTGCATCTTTTTTGGATCGTCAACTTTAACAGCCGCGCCCTTTTCCGTAAGATAATCGGAGTTACTCGCTTCCTGACCGGGAATGGGCTTAACTATTACCATAGGGATCCTTTTTGAAAGGACTTCCGCGGTAGTGACACCTCCGGGCTTAGATATTATTACATCGCTTATATCCATAAGTTCATTGACAAAATTAATGAAACCGAAAAGCAGGATCTTCTTACTGGTTTTCTTTATCTTTCGTTTCAAAGATTTATAAAGCCTTTTGTTTGTTCCGGCAATTATTATCTCCTGCAGCGGGCCTTTTACCTTCTCGAGAGACTTAACAACATCCTTGATCGGGCCTAATCCCTGGCCACCTCCCATAATTAATACCGTGGGGATCTCAGGATCAAGCTTGTATCTTTGGAACAATTTATTGTGGTCTATAGGCTCATTGAATTTATGGTCAAAAGGTATTCCTAAAGAACGAATCTTGCTCTGCGGTATCCCTTTTTTTACCAGCCTTCCCGTTACATCTTCTGACGGGGTAATGTAATAATCTACCGCATCATAAACCCAAAAGGCATGGGGAATATAATCCGTGAGGACAGCGATCAGGGAAAGGCTGGAAGAATAATCTTTTTTATAATGCGCCACCATCCCGCAGGGAAATGCCTGCGTGCAGATAACTATATCGGGTTTGAACTTTTCGAAGAGTTTATGCAATTTAGGGGAATTCATTTTATGCACGTTATTTTTCATTTTTTCCAGCTTCTTTACCACTTTTGGGTTATCATAAAGGTAGCTCCATATCTGGGGAGCGCTTTTTATTACGCCCATATAGATGCGGTTGATTATTTTTTCAGAGATAGGATTGGTATAATTAAAGGCGTTTATGTTCATTATTTCCGTGTCAGGTTGGATGGCTTTTATGGCCTTCTCGATTGCCATAGTGGCACTGCGATGCCCGGATACTTCCGATATATACATCAACATGATGCGTTTTGGTTTCACTAGAATTTACCTTCCTTATACAATTCAACGAATATTTTGGAAATTTCAGGGTTAAGCTGTTTTCCACTGACTCTTTCGATCTCCTTTATTGCCTCATCTTTAGACAAACCTTTTCTGTAGGGCCTGTCTGTTGTCATTGCGTCAAACGTGTCAGCAACCGAAATTATGGAAGCGATCAAAGGTATCTGGTCACCTTTTAAGCCTTCAGGATAACCGGAACCATCGTAATTCTCATGATGATACTTCACCCCTTGGATGCATTCCTGCAGTTCCTTGATCGGATTTAATATCGTTGCCCCGATATCAGGATGGCCCATAATAAGTTTTTTCTCTCTTTCATCCAGCGTGCCGTCCTTGTTCAGGATAGATTCAGGAATGCCGATCTTACCGATATCATGAAGCAGGCTGGCTATATGAAGATGCTCGAGGAACTCTTCATTGAATTCTTTTTTATTGATCTGGGCAAACCTTTTGGCTATCTCAAGGCTCAAGTTAGTAACGCGGGATGTGTGTCCATGGGTATAATGGTCTTTCGCGTCGATGGCAGCAGCAAGGGCAACCGTAGTATTAATGAACAACTGCTGTTTCTGGCTGAGCTCGGTCTGTAATTCCTTAAAAAGCTGGGCATTTTTGATCGCCATCGCCACATTATCGGTAAGAGCAACAAAGAATTCCAACTCATCTTCCCTGAACTTCTTTTTATTTATTTTATTTCCCAAAAAAAGTATACCTAAAAGGTCATCCCGGAAGTAACTTGGAATGCAAGCTTGCGCGTCAAATATCTCCATCTGATAGAGCAGGCCTTTTATGATCTTCTTTGCTTCGTCACTCGTCTTTTTGTTCTTTAAGGCCTTTTTCGCGAAATCATAAACAATAAAACCTTCGCTGCCTATCTCTTTATCAATTCTATTGCGGAAAAATTTTATCAAAGGGTTATCCGCGTCCACCCGGGCGTACCCTTGCGGAATTTTTAACCCTGCCTGCCCCCTTGAAACTGTAAGGATATATGTATCTCTCTCACGGTCATGAAGAAGGATGCCGCAATGGTCAATTTTTACTTTCTGGACGATCATGCGTACGATCATACGGATAAGCAGGTCCGGCTCATGGACCAAGATCATCGTCTTTGCAGCGCCTTCAAGTTCTTTTTTATAGTTTAACGCCACTTATCCCTCTTCCTATTTCTTTTCTTTTAGCTGGCCCATCACGATATTTTCAAGTTCCTCTAATTCAAGAGGCTTATGGATATAATCTATTGCGCCCAATTCTTTGCACTGCTCAAATGATGCCCCTTCATCCGGCTTAGTGCCAGTCACCATAATAACTTTAACACCGGGAGTTTTGGCCTTAATGAATTTCAAAGTTTCAATCCCGCTCATACCCGCCATATTTATATCAAGAAGGATCAAATCAACCTTTCCATTTTCAAGCATTTGCAGCGCTTCTTCCCCGCTTGCGGCGGTAATAGTATCGACTTTCCTTCTGCGGAAGAAATTAGCGGCGAACTCCCTTACATCCTCTTCGTCGTCTACAATTAATAACCTTCCCATGTTTTCGACCTCCATAAAAAATACCGCCAATTAAAGAAAATGTCAATTTGGGTGCTGCGATAGACAAACAAAACTTATTGGCTTATTTGATGATTATATATTAATAAGGGGCTTTAGTAAAGAGAATTGGGAACGGCCAATAGCATTAAATATTCTGGTGCCAAACTATAAGGAATATAATACCTATAACCGCAATTATCAAAACAGGGATCCCATATATGTTTATCATGTGGCCCATGCTCATCTGTTGGCTTTTCTCTGCGGATTTTTTAAAAACCTCTGTGGCTTCTTCTTGCCTCTCTTGATATTTCACTGCTTCTACTTGTTTTTCTTGGACAGCCTTTTGAGATTGAGTCACCGTTTCTTGAGAACTACTTTGAACCTGACCCTTAAATTGGTCATATTTCGATCTGATCTGATCTGCCTGCTGCTGCATTTTAAACTTATCCATGGAGTTCATTTGAGCATAGAAAATAGACGGGAAACATAAAACAAATAAAACCAGGCTAACTAAGAACGCTTCTCTTCTCATTTTTCCTCCTTTTTTATCAACTTCTCAGATTAGATTGATATATCTTAATGAATCGCTATTTTGTATTTAATTATATCTTACTAGCAAAAATTAGTAAAGGAATTTAGAGAATGGCCTCTCAGTCTCATTAGTTAACAAGCAGTTTTTTACCTATAAATCTCTCTTCTGTGGCCAAGATCGATAATGTAGACAGTAAGGATGTTTTTCTCTATTGAGTAAATTATCCAGTATTCACCAACTCGTAGCGAATAATCTCCGAAAAGTTTACCTTTTAATGATTTTCCCTGATGCGGGTCAGATTTTAGTGTTTCAATAACAGCTATTAGGCGAGAATAGAGTTTTTTATCTATTCGATATATTTTTTCTAACTCTTTGGCTGCACTATTTGAAAGCTTTATTGTATACATTATTTCTCAATCTTCCGACGCAATTCTTCAAGAGAAATAGTTTTCCCATCTCCCATCTCTCTCTTTGCCTTTTTAATCCTTCGGACAACATCTTTATCAGAAAGTATATCAAGTGTTTCCAGAAGGCCGTCATAGTCATCAGGGCTAAGCATTATTGCCACAGGCTTCCCTCTTTTCGTCACAATATAGCGGTCCAGCTTACTATCAATACCCTTGATCACCCCGGGTAATCCCGGCCTTAACTTTTTTAATGTAATTGTATTAACCATATTTTATTACCTCCGCATTAAGTATACTCTAAAGTGTATACTCTGTCAAGCGGATAATGCATAATACACCATTAATCGTCTCACTATTAATAGACGTTTAAGCAGTAAAAATCTAACTAATTATTTTTGGATTATCTTGCGATTGGCAGCTCTAAGGTAAAGCGGGTGCCGACTCCGTGTTCAGAATGAAAAGCGATCTTACCACGATGTGATTCAATGATGATACGCCTGATAACGTAAAGGCCAAGCCCGGTCCCCTTGCGGGATGAGATCTTTGTGGTGAAAAAGGGGGTAAATATCTTCTTATTATTATCATCCTTAATTCCCATACCGTTATCCTGAATAACAATTTCAACAAAATTATCCAGCGCCTTGGCGGAGATGGTAATCTTTCCCCTATATCCGGGCTCTTTTAATGTTACGCGCCGTTCAGTAATGGCATCATTAGCATTATCAATAAAATTAAAGAAAGCTTCGTTCAATTGGGTCATATTACCTTTAATCTTAGGGAGGTCGGCAGGAAAATCCCGTACCAAGTCAATTTCGGAGAGCTTCACCTTAAATTGGACCATTTCAAGGGTATTATTGATTATGTCATCTAACTTTAAAGCTTCAAGCCCTTCATCTCCTTTACGGGAATATTTAAGCAAACCACGCACAACATCCCCTCCCTGAAGCACGTTTGCTTGTATGCGGCCAAGAGCATAATTGATGCCATCAATCATCTGTTTAATTTCAGGAGAGCATTTTGAAGTATCGGTGAGTTTAATGGTATCAATTGAATCTCCGGCGATCAAAGACAAGGCGTAAAAACGATTATTGATCTGGTGAGACATCCCGTCAGCCATGGTTCCTATGGTAGCCATCTTCTCAGCCTGAGCGATCTGCTCGTGCATCTCTTTTGCCTCTTCATAGAATTGAGCGTTCTCAATTGCAAGCGCGGCTTGGCTGGCTAAAACTTCAAATACATTTAAGTCATCAAGGGTATAGATCTGACCGGATTTTTTATCACCTAAAACAAAAAATCCCATAAACTTATCCTCTAATAAACTTGGGATGACTACTGAAGCACCGAGAACACGCATGCTTTCTTCAAGGGCGCGGTAAGAAACATCACCGCTATCATCCGCCATCCGCTTTACTTCCTCATAGATAAGCGGTTCCTGATTAAGAGCAAGCCAAGTGATAAGCGGATTATCCATCTCTAACTTCGGAATGGAAACTTTGCCTTTCTCACGGCTCACCTGAAGCACGCATTCATTTGCGTGCCTGTCGTAAAGATAAATTCCCGCATAAGAAATACGCACAGTTTTGGTGACTATGTGAGCAATAAGATCAAGAAGTTTTCTTAAATTACGGATACGAGTCATCCCGACTGAAGCGTGCTTCAAAGTTTCCTGATACCGCCTCTGCTCTTTAAGGAGCCTGCCTTCTGCTTTGCGCTGTACATAAATATAGATAAAAGGCCCGATGGTGGCTAATAAAGCCATCAAAATAAGAGGCAGCATCCACCAATTAACACCGAAAACATCAATAAGTCGATTTCTAAAATTAGTAGCGAAAACAAAAGGCAGGCCTAAAACTAGAGTATAAACAGCAATAAAAATACCAGTTCGAGTAATTGCAATAGATGCATCCATTAAACGATATCTAAGAACAGCATAAGTACCGACTAAGGAATAAATAACAACTCCAAAATTACCAAGTGGATAAATTTTGATACCGAAAGGAGGCAGCAAAACAGAACCTCCTCCAACAAAACCTATTAAAAGACCATATAAAAGATACTTCCCCTGGACTTTTTTTAAGCCTTGGGATCGTTTGATAACCTTTAAAAGTTCATACAGTCCTAATAAACATACTGCAATCCAAGTAAGTGCCATCATCACATAAATGAGGGAAGTTTTAAAATAATAAATCGAATTGAAATACAACTTCCAATTGCCAAATACTATTCCCTCCTTACAAAAGAATGCTAGCAATGAATATATAATTGTTTGCAAATAAACAGCAACTAATAATAATTTATTTTTTAACTCTGCAAAGATATATACCGTGTGGTAAAGAAAAACCGCTATTAATAATCCGCCTAAACACGCTAATTTCCAGCTTAAAAATAATCTTCCTCCTGGAGTTTCAGTAGCTACCATAAAGGTTCCGATACCCCATGTGAAAATACCTAAATTGAAAAAGGTCCACGCTCTCTGTAGGGATGTTTTTCCAAAAATAAGTAGAATAGCAATCAATACAAGAGAAGTTAAGACTATTAGTAATCCTGAAATCGCAAATACACTCATAAGTTAAATTATTATTTCTTTCCTGTATTACTTAATATATACCCTGAAACCATGTCGCCTGAATACAGAGCACCAGATACTCCCCCTCCTGGATAAGTCCATGCTCCAGCAAGATATAAATTTTCTATCGGAGTTTTAAGAAAATACCTCTTTCCGCCGCATTGATGACGATTATTTTCCCAACCATAAATAGCCCCTTTATAGCTTCCGGAATACCTTTCCATCGTCAAAGGAGTAGCAATTTCCATAACCTTAACATAGGATCTTAATTTAGGAATGTATTTCTCTGCTTTTTTTATTAAATAGTTTCCGTGAGAAATTTTCTCCTTGCTATAAGCATCCTTGCTAAGGTTTTTCCAATAATCATAACCAGCCAATGTCGCTAAAACAATTTTCCCATGATTAGCTTTGACATTATTTTCCAGATTCGAATATCCTGTTATAACAAAGGGAGATTTCTTTATATCATTCTTAACTATTGAATTAAACTGTGAACTTAAATCGAAACTCGGATTTACGAATATAGTATAATCCAGCATCCCTAATTTGCTGATATTAATATCCAGCCCTAAATAAACTTGAAAAGCTGAAATAGAAGGTTCTAAACTATTTAGATTGTTTACAAAACTTTTCGAAAAAACTCCAGTTCCTATCATTTTCAAGAAAGTAGTTCTCGCATCAATATTTGAAACAATATTATCACCTAATATTTGCTCTCCATCTTTCAAAATAACCCCAACAGCCTTTTTATTATTCGTAATTATTTTATCAACTTTCTTATTGAGTAATATGTCACTTTTATTTTTAACAATTACATCGCGCAATGAATCCGCTATTGCACCAGATCCCCCTTCAGGGTAATACCCGCCGTTAAAATGATAATCGTATAATAGAAAAGGCAAATAATAAGCTGACAGTTTAGCGGGAGGTAGACCAAAATATGGCCATAACTGCGAAAGTATTGTAATTAACCTAGGCGAATTTATGTATTGTTTGTATATCTCTTCACAGGTTCTAGTTAAAAACGAAAACTTCATTTTTGAGGAAATTTTTCTTTTGATCTGGAATTCCTCAAAACCCAATAAGGCCTGCTTAACATCTTTAAGCAATAAATCAATCCCTTTCTTTTCTTGAGGGAAAAACTTCTTTAAATTACTTATGAAAGATTTCGTCCGAGTCTGGTCAAATTTAATTTCAAAATCGGGATAAATTGAGTGATATAAAATCTTTGGCTTAATAAATTTTACTTTCTTCTCTATACCGCATTTCTTTAAAATGTTATGACTAATTCCGCTTTTGTTGCAACCCTGCATCATATGAAGAGATGCATCAAACTCAAAACCTTTCCGTTTGAAATTTACGGTATACCCACCTACCATGTGGTTTTTTTCAAGAACTAACACCTTTTTCCCGTTTCTCGCTAAAATGGCACCGGCGGTTAAGCCGCCGATCCCCGCCCCAATTATAATTACATCGTATTTTTTAGGCATGTTTTTTAAATATGGCTGCTCCGTTGTAGCCCGCAAAACCGCAGGATAATTTCATAACAGTTTTTAGGGCTTGTTTTTTCTGCTTTCTAATTAAATTTATATTATAAGAAGGATCAAAATCTTCGCAATTTAATGTAGGCGGTATAATACCATTCTCAAGCGATAAAAGCAAAACGATTGTTTCAAGTATGGCGCTGCCGCCTAGATTATGCCCGACAAGAGGCTTAAAAGCAGTAACCGGAGTCTTTGATTTATCAAAAACTTCGGATATGGCTTTGGCTTCATAACCATCGGTAATCCTGATCCCCACGCCATGGGGATTTATCAGATCAACCTGCGCGGCATCTAGCGAACAATTATCAAGGCATTCTTTGATCATTTTTTGATAAGAATTCCCACCGATGTCGGGAAACACCACCTTCCATCCCTCTAAATTAAAAGCTCCTCCTAAATATTCGGCATAAATATGCGCCTTTCTTTTTAAAGCATGTTCGCGATCTTCCAGAATGATCGCGGAGTATCCGTCGCCGAACACAATTCCTTTGGCATTTTTTGAGAATGGTTTGATCTTTCCGTCTTCGGAATAAAGGTTCCTGTCTTTAAACCATTTGTGTTTAAACATAGTACAGGTATCATCACCGGCAACTACAATTGCCGCGTTTGAGCCGCTATATTTGATCTGCTTAGCCGCGGCTTCAATGGAAAAAAGCCCGGAAGCGCAAGCATTACTAGTAAATAAAGAATATCCGTGTATACCGAAAGCTTTGGCAAGAAGGAATAAATACATGAAAGTTTGCAGATCATAACCGCGATCAACTAATTTTGAATAAAGGTGGCTGTAAATATCCAACTTGGAAGCTTCTCTCCCCGATATCAGGTTACCGCCTGCATATTCAAGCGCTTCCTTGATCATTCCTTCTATGAACGGCTCAAATCCCGGATGTTCAACGGTTAAGAATAAACCGATATTATTATTCTCTTTATCATAAGTTAAACCGCTATCATCAATAGCAAGCTTGGTGGCAGCTAAAGCATATAATAGATCCAGGTCCTGCCTGCCTTCCTTCCAATTACTTAATTCACTTAGAACAGCCGGGTCAATCTCGAATTTATTGATATTAAAATCATCGACCTTATGCACAAGGAAACTATCCCAAAGCTCACCCTCAACAAGATAATCATGCTTTTTAAGGTTTATCTTCTCTTTTAGAACAGAATTCCAAACCTCATTCCTGCCGGATCCAATAGCTGAAAGAGGCCCTAAACCAGTAACCACAACTCTTTTTTTATTTTGTTTATCTGGCATATTTCTTGATCACTAAAGTGGCATTGTTGCCGCCGAAAGCGAACCCGTTCTTTAAAGCAATGTTCACTACTTTTTTTCTGGAAAAATTAGGAACGCAATCTATGTCGCAATCCGGATCCGGAGTTTCGTAATTGATGGTAGGAGGAATAATATCTTCTTTAACCACAAGGCATGTAGCAATGGCTTCTATTGCGGCAGCCGCTCCCATAGAATGCCCGATCATTGATTTTAGGGAACTAACCGCTATATTTTTATAATTATCCGGAAAAACATTTTTTATCGCCGCGGACTCGGTTTTATCATTAGCCGGAGTTCCTGTCCCATGCGCGCTAATATAATCGACATCTTCTTTTTTGATCCCGCCTTCTTTTAACGCGTGAAGCATTGCTTTAGAAACACCCCTTACTTGGGGTGCGGTCATATGCATAGCATCGCAGCTTAAGCCGTAACCTAAAATTTCCGCGTAAATTTCGGCATTCCTACGCAGAGCGGAATCCAAATTCTCCAAAATAAGTATACCCGCTCCCTCTCCAACCATCATCCCTTTCCTATTCTTATCAAAAGGCTGGCACTTTTCCGGAGCCATGGCATAAAGGCGGTGAAAGCCGCTGAATGCCACTTTGGAAAAAGCATCAGCACCTCCGACCAAAGCATATTTCAATTCTCCGGACCTTATCAGGTCAAATCCATATCCTATGGCATAATTGCCCGCAGCACACGCCGTAGGTATAAGATAATTTATTCCGGGAATTTTAAAATAAATACCGAGGTTCGTAGAAATGTTATTTGCCTGAGACTGGAGGATCTTGGATTTGCTAATCTTGGCATATCCTTCCCTGACCCACGTATCTATGGACTCTTCAAGTGGCCTCTCACCCATAGTAGTACCCATAATAATACCCGTTTCTTTTGCTATATTTTTGGGGGGTAATTTTGCGTCTTTAAAAGCTAAGGCTGCTGCGGCTATTGTTAACTGAGAGGTTCTTCCTAAAAACTGGATCCTTCTTTTAGAAATGAAATCTTCCGGTTGGAAATGCTTAATTTCTCCGGCATAATGGCAGCGAAATTCTTTTGTATCAAAAAAAGAAACTTTCGTGATACCGGATTTACCGCTGGTCACGGATTTCCAAAATTCGTCTTTTCCGATACCGACCGAAGAAACAACACCTAATCCGGTTACAACGACCCTATTTTTTTGCATTTGGTTTTATTCCGAAGATTAAAGTAGCTTTAGCGACTATTTTATCTCCAACTTTAGCCGTTGTTTCAACCACTCCGGCATTATCAATTATTTTTATCCTGTTCGCTTCCAAAATGAGCCTGTCGCCGGGAAAAACGGGTGCTATGAATTCAGCGTTAGTTTTACCTAAATAGTAATTCGGGTGATTTTGAGCAATCTCTGGTTTACATAAATAATAAAGGATAATGGATGCCTGCGCCATTGCCTCAACGATCAAAACACCGGGCATTATGGGATTACCCGGAAAATGCCCTTTAAAAAAATCTTCCTTACCGGTAATATTTTTTACTGCTACCACCCTGCTGTTCCCTTCGGCCTCAATAACTTCGTCAACAAAAAGAAAAGGTTCGCGCTGCGGAAGAATGGATTTTATTTTCTCCAAGTCAAATTTCATTTTATCAGTTTTGCCGCCATGTCGGCTATCTGCTTAACAGTTCTTATATTGGGGATCTCTTTCTCGGGAACTACAACCCTGTATCTCCTTTCAAAGGCAGCTACTATTTCAATCGCCTTTAGGGAATCGACTCCTAATTCTGCAAAAATATCCACATCGCTTTTGAGTTTCTCAATAGGTATCGCGGTTACCCCTGAAACCAACTCTTTTATTTCCGCTTCCAAATTAGAATCCTTAGGCATCTCTACTCCTCCTTAATGTTATTAGTGATAGCTCGACACAATGCAAGAGGCATTGTTCCCTCCCGGGCCCAAATTGTTAATTAATACATTATTTACTTTTTTTTCTCTGCTTGTATTTACCACATAATCAAGATCGCAATCAGGATCTTTTATCCTGTAATTTATCGTCGGAGGAATAAAACTTTCAGTTATGCTAGCCACAGCTGAAGCCAACTGCAGCATGCCTGAAGCGCTGAATACCTCTCCGATCATGGATTTTATGGAAGTTACCGGCGTCTTAAAGGCAGCGCGCGAAAAAACCTCTTTTATTGCCGAAGTTTCAAGCTTGTCCTGCTCACCCACTGAATTACCGGCAGCGTTAATATAATCGATATCCGAAGCTTTAAGGTGAGATTTTCTTAAAACATCCCCCATACATTCCTTTAGCCCTTTTGCGTCAGGCTGATATTTACCCATCCTATAAGCATCAAAATAACTAGCTACTCCTTTTATTTCAGCCAAAATATTAGCGCCCCTCTTTTTGGCGTATTCTTCATCTTCAATTATAATAACAGCAGCACCTTCGCTTAAAATGATCCCGTTCCTTCTTTTGTCAAAAGGGCAGGAAATTTCTTCCCCTCTTATTCCGGCTAAAAATCCCAAATTATAAAACCCGATAAAATTAGCAAGTGATAATGTTTCAACCGCGCCCAAAACTACGGCTTTTACTCTGCCTGATCTTATAAGATCTGTCGCGTATTTTAAAGCCTGCAAACTGGATGTAAATCCCGTCGATATGGTAGCATTAAAACCCTGAATGTTAAGCAATATCGAAACCTGGCTCGAAGCGGCATTTACTACGGTTCCCGGAAAAAGAGCAACATTCGTAAACAACGGGCCGTCATTAATAACTTCTTTATCGAACTCCGCTATATTCCAAAGTGATGACAATGTGGTCCCGGTACATACTCCTATTTGGTCCGTATTCTCATCATTTATGGTAAGGTGGGCATCTTCCAAAGCAAGTTTAGCCGCAGAGCAGAGAAACCGCGTGGTCCTGTTCAGATCTCTTGTTACTTTTGCGCCCAAGAAATCTTCCGGTTTGAAATCGGAAACTTCCCCAGCTAATTTAGCTTTAAACTCATTGGTATCAAAACGAGTAATGGATTTTACCCCGGAACGCCCCTCTTTTAATGCCTTAAAAAATTCAAGCTTACCTATGCCGTTGGGTGCGATGACGCTTAAACCGGTAATTACGATCTTTTTATCCATATTTAAGCAATGCTCATTCCACCGTCGATTATAATGGTTTGCCCCGTAATATATTTAGAAGCGTCGCTTACCAAAAATTTTACTACTTTCGCCACTTCTTCTGATTTGCCTAATCTTGCCAAAGGAACATGAGTTAATATTTGCTTCTTATGCTCCTCTTTTATATCTTTGATCATATCAGTTTCTATAAACCCGGGGGCAACCGCATTGACCCTGATGCCATAAAGCGCAACTTCTCTTGCCAAAGCTTTAGTAAAACCAATGATACCAGCTTTTGATGCCGCATAATTAGTCTGGCGCGGCAGGCCTACTACTCCGCTAACTGATGTAATGTTAACGATATTTCCGCTCTTCTGTTTAATAAACGTTATTATGGCAGAACGGGATAAATTGAATGTTCCGTCAAGATTGGTGTTTATCACATCATGCCAATCCGAAACATCCATAAGTGCCAGCGCCTTATCCCTGATGATCCCGGCATTATTAATAACGGTATCAAGCCCGCCTAAGAATTCTTTTGTCTGTTCAACCCAACTCTTGACAGCCTCAAAGTTCTTAATATCAACTTGGAATGCTTTTACCTTAACACCCAAAGCGCTGATCTCTTTTTCTAATTCACCGGCTTCTTTTACGCTGCTCGCGTAATTAAAACTTATATTTGCACCTTCTTTTGCCAGTTCAAGCGCGATCGCCCGGCCTATTCCCCTGCTTGCCCCGCTGATCATTATATTTCTATTTTTTAACAGCATTTTACCTCATTCTAAAATAGGGGACAGACCCCTTGGGGTCTGTCCCCTATTCATCATAATACCGGTGCTTCCGGCACCCAAACTTCATAACCATGCTGAACGGCGATATCCGCGATTTCTTCCAGTTTATCCAGATTAGTATTCTCCCCTAAAGAATAACTTACCGCCTTACCGTCCAAAAGAAGGAGCACGGATTCAGCTAACGACGGGTGGATAAATTTGCTTCCCTTCTGCCGGTACTCTTTAATGAGCAGATCCCTTACATCGCAATAAATCGAATTCTGTTTAAGATTTAGGTTCTCCGCAGGGGTCTCACCGGAATTAATCACTATATCCGCGTCTTTAATTGCTGCTCCGATATCAAATTCAATAACTACTTCAACGGGATTCTGATGCAGGATAGTTTCTTTAATCATCGACAACCTGTCCGCGTCTTTTCCGGCAATAATGATCTTGGCGGCATAATCCGATAATTTCCTTGCCGCGAGAAACCCTGTTTGGGTATCCGCTCCGAGGACCAATATTGTAGATTTATTAAGTGTAATACCCTTTACTTTTGCCATACGGTATATCTTTTCAAAAATAGCCCAGGCATTCAATATGTTTCCTGAAGTAACAGAAGTTTTTATATTTTTGGATATCTTATTGTAATTCTTATCCGCGACCAATGAAGCATTCCTCCCAAGCCCGATCAAATTAACGCCGGTTTTTTCAGCGATACGGCAGGCAGAAATTGTTCTTTCAAGAAGAAGATTTTCCTGCTTATGCCCATCCAATACCGGGCAGACTATTTTATACCCTTTAACAAAATTCCCCTGAACCGATTCAAACCTGCCTAATTTTATTACCTTATATTTAGGCAGGAATTTATGAAAAATCCTTAAGAAATGATCAGGAATATATCTCAATGATCTCCAATCTTCCTTAAGTTGCTTGATATTTACAGGAGTAACGATATAAGCGAATGTTTTCATAGTTGAATGATCCCCTAATTTAAATAAGCTCTCTTCGCTCTTTTTTATTAACTTGATAATTAGACTTCTGCTTGATCCACTTCTCGATGTATTTCTTGTGGAATCTCCAGTCAGTGCCGATCTTAAAAGCCGGTATCATCCCTTCACGGGCATATCGATGCACGGTCAGAGGATGGATATTAAGATATTCAGCAACCTCTTTGGCTGTTAAGATCTCCTTATTCTTTGTCATACTACACCTCTTTCTAACATACCTACGATAATCATATGTATGTTTTGAATATACTGGTAAAGCCACATATTGTCAAGAAATATCTAAAATAAGCATAAGAAAGATAAAAAAAAGGGACGGGCTCTTTAGAGCCCGTCCCTTTTTTTATGGTTTAGTTTACTATTCTATTTCTGCTAATACATCGCCAACATTAGCAACATCACCTTCCTGAATATATATTTTTTTGAGTATACCTGAAGAAGAACTGGGAAGATTGAATGTGGCTTTATCAGTAGCAAGCTCAACTAAGTCCTGCTTTTCTTCAACTTTCTGGCCCGGCTGAAAAAACCAATAAGAAACAGTAACTTTGGTAATATTTTCTCCTAACTCGGGTAAAACTACTTTGGCCATTTTACTATCTCCTTTTTAAAAATTTTATTTACTTCTTCTATTTCAACATTATCACCTAAAATACCTTCAACGGACGCCATCATTATATCCATGCCGCATGGCCTAATCAAGGAAAAGTTTGAGAGGTCGTCATTATTTACATTCATAGTCATACCGTGATAGGTGATCCACTGCCTGATTGCTATCCCGATTGAAGCTATCTTTTTATCATTTACCCAAACTCCGGTTAGGCCTGATTTTTGGCAGGCATTAATATTGAAATGTTTCAAAGTATTGATCGCGGTTATTTCAAGATTCCTTATAAACAAGTGGATATCTTTTTTGAGTAAAGATAAATTAAAAATAGGATAAACGGTAAGCTGGCCCGGGCCGTGATAGGTGATATCTCCGCCTCGCTCAACATTGACCAATTTTATCTTCTTTTCCTTTAGCTCTTCCTCTGAAACCAGTAAATTTACCGGTTTCGCCTGCCTGCCGGCCAGACAGGCCTGTCTGCCTAAAGTTATCACAGGTTGATGTTGACAGGAAATCAAAGCATGCTCAAACTCTCCGCTTTTAACCCTATCAAATGTTTGTTTCTGAATGTCACGGGAAGTTTGGTAATCGGTGAGCCCTAAATCAAGAAACTCGATCTTCATTAATGCAGGGATTCGTGTATCGCTTCCGATAAAGTCGGGTGGGCAAATATGGTATTTTTAACCTGAGAAACTTTTAGTTTGTTGGATATCGCCAGCGTAATTACCGCGATCAATTCACTGGCCTTGGGCCCGATAATAGAAGCGCCCAGAATAATATCCGACTTTGCATCGCTTACAATTTTAACGAAACCATCGGTTTCATCCATTATCCTTGCCATTCCCGAAGCAAGGAAATCAAATTTATTGATCCTGATCTCAATGTTCCCTGCCCTTGCTTCTTCTTCGCTTAAACCTACCGTGGCGATCTCAGGATCGGTAAAAATACATCCGGGGATAACCGAATTATCCGCTTTTTTAAGGTTGGCAGGATTTGCAATATTTTCCACGGCAATGATCCCTTGATATGCAGCATAGTGCGCAAGCATTGTTTTCGAAGCACAATCTCCTGCCGCGTAAATATTAGTAACGTTTGTACGTAAATATTCATCGACAGTGATCCTGCCTCTATCTAAATTTATACCTAATTTTTCCAACCCAAGTCTGTCTGTATTTGCTAACCTTCCCACGCAAACTAAAACAAGAGAAAAATCATCTAAGTTCAAATCTGAGGCGTCGGTATTCGTATTAACCTTGATACCTTTCTTTTTAAAAATTGTCTCTATCTTCCTTGCGACTTCTTTATCTACGCCCGGGAGAAGTTGAGACAACTTCTCTACTATTGTGACAAGCGCGCCTAAGCTGGCAAACAATGAAGCAAACTCGCATCCAATCACACCACCCCCTACAATTAACAATGATTTAGGAAATTCAGTTAATTTAAGGATATCATTGCTTGATACGATCTTATTTCCGTCAAACTTAAATTGACCAAGTTCGTAAGGCTTAGACCCGCTGGCAATGAGTATATTTTTGCATTTTATGGTTTTATCACCCACAACTATTTCATTATGAGATATGATTTTTGCTTCCCCCTCAAGAAAATCAATACCTTTAAGCATGAACTGCATTCCGGAGCGCAGCTGCTGAACAATTTTGTCTTTTCTTTCCTGTATTTTGGATAAATTAAATCCCGGAGTTACCGGATCTAATCCAAAAACCTGAGATTTTTTGGTAAGAGAGAATATTTTTGAGGATTGGATCAGGGATTTAGTAGGAATACACCCTAAATTAAGGCAGGTGCCGCCGATGTAAGCTTCTTCAATAAGGCAGGCCTTTAATCCGAGCTCTTTTGCTTTTAAGGCAGCGTTAAAACCAGCCCAGCCTGCGCCGATGATCGCTAAGTCATACATATTCTAAAGAGGAAGTTGTTGAGCCATCTGCCGGATATTTTCCGCTGATTTCTTTAGGATATCCGACTCTTCCTTGCTAAGCTTCAATTCAAATACTTGCGCAATACCTTCTTTACCGATAGAACATGGAACTCCTACGCAGATATCCTTTATCCCATATTCACCGTTAAGGTTGGCGCATACGCCGATCTTACGCAACTCATTTTTGGCAACCGCCTTAACCAAAGTAGATATCGCCGCGGAAGGCGCGTAATAAGCGCTTCCCGAGCCAAGCAAAGAAACGATCTCAGCTCCGCGGTTAATGGTCTTTGCTACCATCTCTTTAATTCTATTATTATCGGCTAATTTTTCAAGGGATGCTCCCTTTACGCTGGTAAATCTAGGTAAAGGAAGCATCCCTTCGCCGTGGCTTCCAATGACTACAGCATCAATATCAGTAACAGGTAAATTTAGTTCTTTAGAAATAACATTCGCGAACCGCGCCGAATCAAGGCTGATCCCCATCCCAAAAACTTTATTAGGTTTAAAGCCGGTGATCTTTAAGGCAAAATTTGTCATTACATCCAAGGGGTTGGTAACGATTATCAATACGGTATCCGGGGCAAACGACTTTATATTCAAACAGAGATCTTTTAATATTGCGGCATTTTTAAAAAGAAGTTCTTCACGGGTCATTCCGGGTTTACGTGCCAAGCCTGCAGTAACAACTACGATGTCGGAACCTTTTATTTTAGTAAGATCATCAGTACCTTCAATACTATAATTGATCTTAAGCAGAGGCCGCGCATCCTCCAGATCATAAGCTTTCCCCTGCGCAAGCCCTTTTACAACATCTACAAGAACAACATCACCAAGATCATCTTGCGCGATACGAAGCGCTGCGGTTGCTCCAACATTTCCCCCGCCGATTATACTTATCTTCATTTTAGTCTCTTTATGATCGCGTCAGCCATTTCTTTTGTGCCGACTGCGGTTTTATCATCGCGGGTAGGTTTTAGATCATAGGTTACGAATTGGCCTTGCGCGATCACTTCTTTGACCGCTGCCTCTAATCTATCCGCAGCCTGATCTTGCGACAAATACCTCAACATAAGCACTCCGGAAAGGATCATTGCTGTAGGATTTGCTTTATTCATTCCCTTATATTTCGGA
>Ga0265316_10002372_pt1 | contig 19601 bp, 20 predicted proteins | sample 4522metaG_FD_202092 | JGI IMG/M metagenome (GOLD analysis project Ga0265316, IMG submission 202092) | Rhizosphere microbial communities from Carex aquatilis grown in University of Washington, Seatle, WA, United States - 4-5-22 metaG | ecosystem: Host-associated > Plants > Roots > Rhizosphere >... | reverse complement strand
GCGTTCCAAACGGGGCGCCGGGTTACTACTGGTTTAACGTAAAGTTCACATCGATGGTGGTTTCCACCTGCACCGGCTCGCCGTTCAGCAGCGTCGGGCGGTAGACCCACGTCTTCACGGCATCCAGCGCTGCCTGAATCAGCAGCGCCGGCCCGCCCAACGATTTCAGTTCCTGAATAGTGCCGTCCTTGGCGATCACCGCCGCCAGGTGCACCACGCCGGAGACGCGCGCCGACTTCGCCAGCGGCGGGTAGACCGGCGGAGTTTTCTTGATGATCATGGCGCCCTGAACGTTGCCACCCACCTTGATGCGCTGCACCGGCGCTTCTTTCTTCACCGGAGGAGGCGGGGGGGGAGGAGGCGCCGCGGAGGGAATGCCTCCGATGATGCCGCCCAGTACGCCGCCCACCGCGCCGCCCACGCTGCCGCCCGCTACGCCACCCACCACGCCGGAGACGCCGGAAGAGGGAGGAGGAAGCTCGTCTTCTTTAATGACAGCGATTTCCTTGGGGACGGACTTGGGGGCCATCAGTTTGCCGGCATCGAACTGCCGCGGAATCACTTTGACCACTTTGACCGGAGGCGCGGCCGCGGGTGGAGGAGGAGGCGGCGGCGGAGGAGGTGGCGCCACCAGGAGACTTGTCAGCGAGGTGGTTGGGAGGACATCCGTGTAGATCAGAGGCAGGATCACAGCGATGACGATCAATATGATCTGCCCGATAAACGAAATCATCACCGTCCAGGACTTGTTCGTCTTTCCCACGCCATCTACGAACGTTTGTTCAAACATAGGTGCTTCCTTTCCCTGTTACGGCGGCGGCTGTCGTCCGGTGCGCGGGCGCGCACTCTGGGGTCCGCCGCGAATTTTACTTCATCGAACCGCCTTGGTCGGACTCTTCCGAGCCGTTTCCACTCGCGGTGCGGCAGGCCCGCCGCCCGCTGACGGCTTCCTGCGGCGATCCGCATAATTGTGCCAGAACAACACGATCGGACTGGCCACGAAGACCGAGGAGTAGGTCCCCACGATAATTCCACAAACCAACGCAAAGGAGAAGCCGCTCAACACCGGCCCGCCCCAGATGAATAGCGCAATCACCGTCAGGAAAGTCAGACCCGAGGTCATCACGGTCCGGCTCAGCGTCTGGTTGACGGCGCGATTCATCACCGCTTCCAAAGACTCCTTGCGCGAGAACTTCAGGTTCTCGCGGATACGATCGAAGATCACAATCGTATCATTCATGGAGTAGCCCACCAAAGTCAGCAGGGCCGCAATCACCGTCATCGAGATCTCCCGGTTGAAAAGGGAAAAGAGACCGATCGTGATGAGCGTGTCGTGGAAACACGCGATGACCGCGCCCAGACCGTAAATCCACTCGAACCGGAAGGCGATATAAGCCAGCATGCCGGCCAACGCGTACAGCGTGGCCAGGACCGCCTTCTTGCGCAGCTCCGCGCCCACCTTGGGGCCAACCATCTGCGCCGAAACCACGTGGAACGGTGCCAGATAACACTCCTGCCGAAGAGTGCTCATAATACCAGCATTCATGCCCGGAACGGAAGACAATTGGTTGAAATCCGTAATCAGCCCGGAGTGCTGGGTATTAATCTCCGCCAAAATGTTCCTGACCAGGGTCTGCAACTGTTCCTCGCTCAAGGCCACGCTGGCGCTCGCCAGCGCATCGCGCAACCGGTTCGCCAGGGCCTCTTGCGCCGTATTGTTGAGATCCAGCTTGCCGGATCCGGGCTGCCCGAAGGTTGCCGTCAACACCGTTTGCATGTCGTCCCGGTTGGCGTTCAACTGGTGCTCACCCTCGCCCTTGGCTTCGGTCCCAATCTCCACCATGTTCACCGCCCCGCTCCCGCTGAGGTCCTGAACGCTAACTTCGCCCTGGATCTTCTGCAGCATGGCGGCGCGAATCCTGTTGTCCGGAGGAGGGTAGGCAAATTTCACCTGGACCAGCGCCCCCTCCTTAAAATCGATGCCGTATTTGAGACCGCCTTTCAGGGCGATGCTCGTAAAACCGGCCACCGTAAGCACCAGCGAGGCAATGATGAAAGGCCACTTCTTGCCTAGAAAATCGTAGTTCGTGTTCTTGAATAATTGCATCGAGCGTTGCCGTGCTGGTGCGCTCCAAGTAGATCAGACACCAGCTCCTTACCTTTTGTTCCCGCCAGGCCACGCCTGGGGCGGCTCTAAATACTTAAAGCTTCCATCCCCCGCTGGCGCGAAAGCTCCCAATTGAAAATCGTCCGCGAGACGAAAACCGCGGTAAAAACGTTCGCAATCAGACCGATCGTTAATGTTACCGCAAATCCCCGCACCGGTCCTTCTCCAAACAGAAAAAGGAAAGCGCAGGAAACCACCGTGGTCACGTGCGTGTCCACGATGGTCCACCAAGCCTTGTTGAAACCCGTATCGACCGCCGCGATGACCCCCTTGCCGGTCCGGAGCTCCTCGCGTATCCTCTCGAAAATCAGCACGTTGGAGTCCACCGCCATACCGATGGTGAGGATCACCCCGGCGATTCCAGGCAGGGTGAGCGCGGCATGCAGGGCGGAAATCGCCGCCAGCAGAATCACCGTATTCAGAAACAGCGCCAGCACCGCATTTACGCCGCTCCGTTTGTAGTAAACCAGCATGACGGTGATGACGGCCAGCAGGCCGGCGATGCCCGACACGATCCCCTGGTGGATGGAGTCCGCGCCCAGCGAGGGCCCCACGGAATTCTCGGAAAGCGGAAGGACGCGCGCAGGCAGGGAACCGGACCGCAGGTAGCGCGCCAGGTCCACAGCCTCCTCTTCGCTGCCTAGGCCCATGATCCGGCCCTGATCTTCGATCCGCTCGTTGATGGTGGCCACGCTGACGGCCGTGCCGTCCAGGACGACCGCCAGCTTGTCGCCCACGTGGTCGCCGGTGAACCGGGCGAAGCGCTTGCCGCCATCCGGCGACAACGAGAAGCTGGTTTGCCACTTGCGCACGTCGTCCTGTCCGGAACGGGCATTGCGCATTTCCTTGCCGGTGATGACCGGCGTCTTGCTTACCAGGTACCACTCCGCGCCCTGCTGGCCGGCGCGCGGTTTTTCCGGCACCAACCGTTCGTTCAACGGCAGAATCCCGCCCAGTTTGGCCAGGGCGTCCTCCCGGCTGGCGAACGGCGTGTCGTGGGCCTTGTCGACGCCGACAATCTCCAGCACCGCGGTGGTGCCGATGAGCTCCTTGGCGCGCGCCGGATCGTCCACGCCCGGCAACTGAATCAGGATCTGATAATCCGAACCCGACTGGCCGTACTGCTGCACCGACGATTCCGCCACGCCAAGCTCGTTGATGCGGTTGCCGATGGTGTCGATGGCGCGCTGCACGGTCTCCTTTTTCAGATCGACCAGGTCGGAAGGCTTGAGCTTCATCTGGTAGTCGGTGGAATTCAGGGACGTCAGGATGTAGGTGGCATAGTTGGAGGTGACCATGTCGCGGAATGCGCTGGCCTGGGCCGGGGGCACCCCCTTAATAGTGATGGTGACGCTGCCGACATCGTCCACCGTCTGCGGGTCGCTCACCTCCGGCTGGACGGGAATGGTGATGTTCTGCTTGGCGGCATCCTGCATCATGCGCTCCACCGTCTGTTGGGCATCGCCCTTGGCCGCGTCCTGTACCTGGACTTCCATCACCAGGTGGCTGCCGCCCTTGAGGTCCAGCCCCAGGCGAATGTTGCCCTTCAGGTGGTCGACGAGCTCGGCCTTCGACGTGGGGAAGCCGATGATGAAGAAGATGCACACGAGTATCGTCGCAGCAATGACTATGGTCCGCGTTCTCAAGTTCTTTTGCATGGGAGTTAATGCCTGCTAAATATAAGATTCCGCACTACTTCTTGGTCTCGCTCGAGACCAGGCTAGTGACCGAGCTGCGGGCGAACTCGAGCTTGACGTCGTTCGGCTTCACGCGCAACACCAGGGTATCGTCCTCGACGGCCACGATGGTTCCTACGATTCCTCCGCTGGTGACAACCCTGTCCCCGTTCTGGAGACCGGCAAGCATTTTTTGCGTCTGCTTTTTTTGCCGCTGCATCGGAAGGAAGAGGAGAAAATACAGCACCCCGAACATCAGGAGGATTGGCAGCATCATACCCAGGGAGCTGGGCGCCGCCGTTTGCAGAAACAGATTTAGGACCACGTTTTGACCAATTGGAGTTTACCCGGCGTCAAGCGCCGCCGAGCGCACACACCTCAAGTATTCTGGAAATGCCACAGATATTATAGCGTGCCTGATCTCACCCATGATGTCAAGGTACCGCCGGACGTTGTGGCGGGTGGCCAACGCCGCGTAGAGAATCTCGCCCGCCAGGAACAAATGGCGGAGGTAGGCGCGCGAATACGTCCTGCAGGTATAGCACCGGCAGTTTTCGTCGATGGGCCGCGGGTCGTCCTTGTAGCGCGCCTGTTTGATGATCACCCGGCCCTGGGAAGTGAACAGGTATCCGTTGCGCGCGTTGCGGGAAGGCAGCACGCAATCCATCATGTCCACACCGCGGGCCACGTATTCCGGCAGTTCCGCGGGCATTCCCACACCCATGGCGTAACGCGGCCGGTGGCGCGGCAGAACAGCCTGGGTTGCCTCCACCATTTCCATGCTGAGGGCCCGCGGTTCGCCCACCGAAAGGCCGCCGACGGCGTACCCGCCGGCATCCAGATCCACCAGCGCGCCGGCGCATTCCACCCGCAGGTCGGCGAACATGGAGCCCTGCACGATGGGGAAGAGCGCTTGTCCCCCTACCGGCCCCGCGGGGTTTTCGGCCATGCGCGCGCGATAGTGCCGGTCGGCCTGCCGCGCCCAGCGCACGGTGCGCTGCATGCTCTGGCGCGCGAACTCGTGGGTGACGGGATACTCGGGGCATTCGTCGAGCGCCATCAGAATGTCGCTGCCGAACGCCAATTGCACGTCCACGGTGGATTCCGGCGTGAAGGTGTGGGTGTCGCCGTTGAGGTGAGATTGGAAGATCACGCCCTCCTCCGTGACCTTGCGCAACCCGCTCAGGCTGAAGACCTGGAAGCCGCCGGAATCGGTGAGGATGGCGTGGGGCCACGCCATGAAGCGGTGCAGCCCGCCCATCTGGTGGATGAGCTCATGGCCGGGCCGCAGATAGAGATGATAGGTATTGGCCAGCAGGATGCGGACGCCGAGATCCTCGGCCAAGTCGCGCTGGCTAAGCCCCTTGACGGTCGCCTGGGTGCCCACGGGCATGAAGACGGGGGTTTCGATGGCGCCGTGAGGCGTATGGAGCAACCCCGCCCGCGCGCCGGTGTGCGGGCATTCGGCCACCACCTCGAAGGATATCTGGGTCAAATAAGATTGTAAACGAGGGATGAGGGCCGGTTTGTGGCGGGAAGCGGCGGGTTGGCTTCACGAGCGACCGCGGCTGCGACCGCCCAGCCGCCAGAAGCGCGGCGAAGAGCGGTTCGGATTGCCCTGCCACAGCCTGAAGTTTTTCACGGCGAGTCGCTGGACATCCGCCGGCAAATCATGAAACAGCCGCCAGAAGCGCGGCGTTGCACGCGACTTCATTCGGCCGGCGGCCAATCCATGAGGCGGCCGTGTTCGCGATCCTCTTGTGCTTCCGCAATCAGAAAATCCAGCTTGCCGGCGCTGGCATCCCGGTCGAGTTCGGCGTCCCAGCGTTCCTGCTCGATAATGTGGACACGTTCGGCGATCTGAGCGAATTCGCTCGCGCTCAAGGCCTGGATGGCTCGATCGATCTCGTCAACGCTCATACACCCCATTGTACCGGGTATGAGCACCCTGGAGCCGGGAGGGATGCGGTGGAGGCCGCGAACCCCTCCGCTGAAATCGATCTCGTCCGGCATCTTGTCGTCTTCGATGGGTTGGTTGCTCATGAGCCCTCCTGGCCCCATTCTCGCGCATGTGACCGGGCTCCGGTCCATAGTGTGCCGATTTCGCCGATTTGCTGCGTCCGGTTGAATTCCCGCAGCGCGCGGAGGATTGGTTCGCGGGACTCGCCGCACCCATCCGGGACCGCCAGAGGCGCGAGCCCTTCGTCCCACAGCGAAGTCCTGCGGTATCGGTGGCAGGCGCCGCCGCGGCTAGTTACATATACGCCGGTATCCGGATCCCCAGCACTCCCGCCGTGCGCTCCAGTTGTCTTCTGAAGAAATCGGTCATCCACAGCAGGAATACCTTCTTCTCGCGATTCTCTTCGTGGATGATGGTGTATTTCTGATAGAAGTTACTAAATGCCTGCGCCAGTTGAAAGGCGTAGCGCGCCACATGCGCCGGCTCGCCAGCGGTCAACGCGTTCTCCACCGCCGCGTCGGCCTTCGACGCCGCCAGCAGCACCTGCCAGAAATCTTCGAATTGAAGCTGCCGGGCAAGCGCCTCGGGCGTCAGCTCCGTGGCGAAGTCGGGCACGGCCTCGCCGCGCTCTTCCAGCTTGCGCAGAATGTTGCGCGCGCGCACCGCGGAATATTGCAGATACGGCCCGGTCTCGCCTTCGAAACTGAGCGCTTCCTGCAGGTCGAACGCGATCACCGTGTTGCGCGTGAACTTCAGCAGGAAATAGCGCAGCGCGGCAATGGCGATGTGAGTGGCTACGGCGCGGTTCTCTTCCGCGGTGTTCTCGGCGTGGCGGCTAACTACTTCCTGCAAGGCCTTCTCGATCAGGCTGTCCATCAAGTCGTCGGCCTTCACGCCCAGTCCCTTGCGGCCCGCCACCTGGACGTAGGGCCGCTGGCGATCTTCCTCCGAGAGCGGAATGCCCAGCTCGGCGCAGCAGCGCGGCGAGAGCGCCACCATTTCGTAATCGAAGTGTACCGAGCGGTCGGCCTGCTTGTCGTATCCCAGTCCGCGCAGGCCCGCCACCACCACGTCCTGCAGGTACGACTGGCGCGTGTCGATCACGTTGTACACGCGCGTGGCGTGTCCGAACTGCTGGCCCGATTCCACCGGCTCATCGGTGGTCACCCACAGCACCCGGCCATCGGCGTACGTCCGCGCAGGCTTATAGTAGAAATCCTTGCCCAGCAGGCCGAATTTCCAGAGCTGGTATGCAATGTCCTTGCCGGTGTAGACCACCGTGCCATCGGAGCGGACAATCACCTTGCCTTCTTCGGAAAGCCCCGGCATCACCCAGCAGCCGGCCTGCTTGCCCTCGGTTTCGAGGTAAATGGCTTTCCGTTCCTTGAGAAGCTCGAACGCCGCGGCCCAGAACTGCAGGTGCAGAATTTCGCTTTCGCGCGGCAGCACGTCGTACTCCACGTCCAGACGCAGCATGGTGGTCAAATGCGCCTCGACGATGGCGTCGGCCACCAGGTGCGCCAGTTCGGCCAGTTCGCCCTCGCCGGCTTCGATCGAGTGCAGCGTGGACTTTCGCCAGGCCAGCGAATCGGGCTGCTCTTTGTAATAGCTGGACGTGCGGGCGTAGAGGTCCCAGCAGTAGTAATCGAAGCGCACCGCCGGGTCGGCCAGCATGGCGTGCACATCGGCCGGGCTCAGGTGTTCCAGGTAGTGGAAGCCCACCACCACGTCGGCCACCTGCACGCCGGTGTTGTCGATGTAGTTCTGCACTTCCACGCGATGGCCGCGCGCGCGCAGCATGCGCACGAAAGTGTCGCCCAGGGTGGCGTTGCGCAGATGGCCGATATGCGCGGCCTTATTGGGGTTGATGTTGGTGTGCTCGACGATGATCTTCTCGCCCGCGCCCTCCGGCCTGGCGGATTCGCCGCGCAGCAGACCCGCCGCGTACGCGCCGCGGTCCAGGCGGATGTTGATGTACCCGTTGCCGGCCACTTCCATGGCCGCGACGCCGGGGATGGGGCCGATTTCCTCGACCAGCTCCGCGGCAATTTTCCTAGGCGCCTGGCGAAGCTGTTTGGCGAGCTGGAAGGCCGCGGGCACGGCCATTTCGCCGAAATCGCTCTGCTTTGGCTGCTCGACAGTCACCGCGAGATCGATGCCGTAGCGGATCAGTATATGCGCATGGAAAGCGCCGGCAACTTGCTTTTCGATGGAATGGAACACGGGAACCCCGAGTATAACAAGGGCGGCGGGCGGGCCACCAGCGGGCTGGGTCGCGGGCTGGATCGCCGGCCGGGTCGCCGGCCGGATCGCCGCTTAGATCTCGTACTCCGGCGGTTTTTCGCGCCCGAAGTCGATGTGATTCCAGATTCTCTCGTGGACGAAATAGGCCCCGATCTTCAGCACCATGTCCAGCGACCCGCCCACCAGCGACAGCGACCCTTTGTGCGTAAGCACAAAGAATATCAGGCCGGTGACCGCCGACCCGAGCAGGCGGTAGCTGACGGCTTTGACAATGCTGCGGCTATTGGATTCCATGGCTCTATACTCCCGGCATTCTACCATATCCAGATAGGCTTTACTGTGATTGCCGCGCCGGATTGCCGCGCCGCTCCTCCCTAACTTGTAATCCACTTGTAATAGAATTACCATCATCACTTTGGAAGGGACGCCCCGGTTGGCAACGCCTCCGCAATCTCATCTGGAAGCCGTGCTGCAGCACGATATCGATCTGATCCGCGCCAAGCTCCTGGAAATGTTGGCGTTGGACGAACAGGCGCTGACCCGCGCCCTGCATGCGTTTCTGCGCCGCGACCGCCAACTGGCCTACTCTGTGATTCTGCGGGACCAGGATGTGGACGCGCTGGACGCCACCCTGGACCAGCTCTGCCTGGAGTTTATCGTCCGCCACCAGCCCACCGCCGGGCACCTGCGATTCGTGTATTCCGCCAGCAAGATCGTCAACCTTCTGGAACGTTGCGGAGATTATGCGGAGAGCATCGCGCGCCAGGTGCTGCTGCTCAGCTCGCTGAACTACCAGGTGCCGGTAGACAAGTTCCACGAGATCGCCAACCTGTCGATTCCCATGTTGCACAACGCCGTCCACGCCTTCGTGGACCGCAATGCCGACCTGGCCCGCAGCACCATGGCTGTGGAACCGCGCGTCAACCAGATCCGCGACAGCCTCAATGCCGATCTGGTGGAACTGCGCGAGCAGGGCCAACTGCCATCCGAAGCACTCAATCCGCTCACCACCATCGCGCGCCGCTTCGAGCGGGTCTCGGACCAGGCCACCAACATTTCCGAGCAGGCGCTGTACTTCGCCACCGGAGAGTATCTGCGTCACCTGGTGCGCCAGGACTTCCGCGTGCTGTTCGTCGACCAGACCAATGGCTGTCTCAGCCGCATCGCCGAGGCGGTGGCCAACGGTCTCGGGGCGAAACGCTTCACCTTCGATAGCGCGGGGATGGTGGCCGGCGCCGTGGAGCCGCAGACCATCCGTTTCCTGGCGGAAAAGGGCATCGATGTGTCGCACCGGCCCTCCAAGCTGGTGGAGCAGGTTCCGCAGTTGGAACAGGTTCAGGTAATCGTGGCGTTGTGCCGCGAGGCCGAGCGGGCATTTCCGCAGAAGCCCAGCAAGTCGCTGGGATTGCAGTGGCTGGTGCCCGACCCCTCGCTGGCGCACGGCACCCCCGAAGAGTTGCGCTCGGAATACGAACGGGCTTTCCAGGCGCTGACCACCCACATACGCGATCTGGTCCAGGCCATCCTGGGAGACGACGAAATCACCCACTTACAACATACATCATGAGTTCCAATTCTGTTTCTCAATCGCCAGCGCACTACCGGGCCGCGGCTTTGTGCCTCCATGGCCGGATTGGCAGGCGGCACCGCCTGCCCCACCTTTGCCAACCATCTGCCAGTACATTGGAGTACCAGGGCTTGCCATCTGCCAGTACATTGGAGTACCAGGGCTTGCAGCCTGGTGGGGCAGGCGGTGCCGCCTGCCACCCACAGCTTCTCCGCCGGACCTTGTCCTTCGCCCTGCTGGCCTTGGCGCTCGCCTTCCTCACCGGCGGATGCTCCCGCTCCAAGGGGCCAGGCAAGACAATGATCCAGGACACCGGCTCCGATACCATGGTCAACCTGGCGCAGGCGTGGGCCGAGGAATACGCCCAGGTGGACCCCACGGTGTCGGTGGAGGTTTCGGGCGGCGGTTCGGGCACCGGCATCGCGGCGCTGTCGAGCGGCACCGTGGATATCGCCAACTGCAGCCGCCGCTTCGAGCCGATTGAGATCGAACAGGCCAAAAAGAACACCGGCAAGGCGCCGCGCGAGTTCATGGTGGGGTTCGATGCCCTGGCGGTCTACGTCAACAAGAACAACCCGCTCGACGAAATTGCCATCCCCCAGTTGGCGGAAATCTATGCCGAAGGCGGCAAGATCGCCAAGTGGTCGCAACTCGGCGTGAAAATGCCGGAAGGCTCCGACGAGATCATCCGCGTCAGCCGGCAATCCAACTCCGGGACCTACTTCTACTTCCGCGAAGCCATCCTGGGAAACGGCCGCGATTTCAAGCTGGGGTCGCGCGACATGCAGGGGTCGAAAGACGTGGTGGAGTTGGTGGCCAACACGCCTTCCGCCATCGGCTATAGCGGGATGGGTTACAACACGCCGGCGGTCAAACAACTGCGCGTGGCCAAGAAGGCCGGCGACCCGGCGTACCCGCCCACCGTGGAGACCACGCTCAATCACACTTACCCGATCGCGCGGCCGCTGTTCATGTACACGCTGGGCGAGCCGTCGGGCGCCGTAAAGAAATACCTGGATTGGGTGAATTCCGACGCCGGCCAGAAGATCGTGCTGCGCAGCGGCTACGTTCCCCTTCCCAAAACCGCCAACTAGCCCCATGCCTGCCATTCCCAACAGGCCCCGGGTGGAGATATTCGCCGAGCGCGCCATCGAAGTACTGATCCGGTTGTGCGGCATCAGCGCCATCCTTTTTGTCTTCGGCATTTTCTTCTTCGTGTTCCGCGAGGGCTCGCAGCTTCTCTTCCACGGCTTCAACTTCCGCGAGTTCTTTTTCAGCCAGGAGTGGTACCCCAGCTCGCAAAGCCACGTGCGCTACGGCGCTCTGGCGCTGATCGCCGGCACGGCCAGCGTGACCGTGCTGGCCATGGCGCTGGCGGTGCCCTTCGGCATCGGCGCCGCCATCTTCATTGCGGAGTTCTGCGGGCCGCGCGCCAAGGAGTCGCTCAAGATCACCATCGAGCTGCTGGCGGCCATCCCTTCGGTAGTCTGGGGCTTCATCGGGTTGACGGTGATGAATCGCGTCATCATCACGCTGTTCCACACGCCCATCGGCCTGAACGTGTTGAACGGCGGCCTGATTCTGGCGCTGATGAGCGTGCCCATCATCGTGTCGATCGGCGAGGATGCCTTGAAGGCCGTGCCCGATTCGTACCGCGAGGCGGCGCTGGCGCTGGGGGTGACCCGCTGGCAATTGATCTACCGGGTGCTGGTGCCGGCGGCCCGCAACGGCCTGCTGGCGGCGGTGCTGCTGGGCGTGGGCCGCGCCGTGGGTGAGACCATGGCGGTGCTCATGGCCACCGGCCACGCCGTCCATATTCCCACCAGCCTGATGGATTCGGTGCGCACGTTGACCGCGACTATCGCCGCGGAGCTGGGCGAGGCGCCGGTCCATTCGGAGCACTACCAGGTGCTGTTCATCATCGGGATTCTGCTGTTCACCATCACCTTCGTGGTGAATCTGTCGGCGGATTTGATTGTGCGGGGGACACGCGGCAGATAATGTTCGAAGCCACCCGATTCACGCGCCGGAAGCGGCAGACCGAGCTGGCGGTCCGGGCCGTGTTTCTGCTGATGACGCTGCTGATGGTGTTGCCGCTCATCCTCATTGTGGGATACCTGGTATACCAGGCGTGGCCCATTCTTTCGCTCGACTTCCTGATTACCAATCCGCGCAACGGCATGCGCGCGGGCGGCATCTGGTCGCCGCTGCTGGGCACCATCTACCTGGTGGTGATTTCGCTGGTAGTGGCCACGCCCATCGGCGTGCTGGCGGCGATTTTTCTCAATGAGTACGCGCGCGAGAGCTGGGGCACGCGCGTCATCAACCTGGCCGTGGTGAATCTGGCGGGCGTGCCCAGCATCGTGCACGCGCTTTTCGGATTGGGCGCGTTTGTGCTGTTCGCCGGGATGGGCAAGAGCGTTCTGGCGGCTTCGCTGACCCTGGCCGTGATGACCCTGCCAGTGATCATCGCCAGCACCAAGGAAGCGCTGGCCGCGGTCCCGCAGCCATTTCGCGAGGCCTGTTGGAACGTGGGCGCCACGCGCTGGCAGACCATTCGACACGTGGTGCTGCCCAACTCCGTGGGCGGCATCCTCACCGGCGTGATTCTGCAGGTCTCGCGCGCCGCCGGTGAGACGGCGCCCATCATGTTCACCGGCGTGGTGTTCTACAAAGCCATCAAGGAAGGAGACCCCTTCGCCTACAGCCTGTTCGGCCAGTGCATGGCGCTCTCCATGCACTTGTTCACCATTTCCACGCAAGTGCCGGACGTTCCCGACGCGCTGCCCTACGGCACGGCGGTAGTGCTTTTGGGAGCCGTGCTGGCGGTGAATGCACTGGCTATCGTGGTGCGCATGCGGCTGCGCTCCCGGAGGAAATGGTGAGCGCGACGATGGGGAGAGACGGTGGGGCAGGCGGTGCCGCCTGCCCTCCCTCCCCGGGCCAGCCACGCCGCTCATCAGGGCAGGCGAGCACCGCCTGCCCCACCTGGTGGCCTTGGAGGAAGCTGTGACCTCCGCCAACATGATCGAAATCCGCTCCCTGTGCGCCCGATACGGGCGCCGCGAGGTGCTCAAGGGCATCTCTCTCGATGTCCGCCGCAATGAAGTCCTGGGCGTGATCGGCCCGGCGCAATCGGGCAAGACCACCTTGCTCAAAGCCATCAACCGGACCCTGGACGACGTTCCGGATGTGACCGTGTCGGGCTCTGTGCTGGTGGATGGCGAAGACGTGCGCCGGGTGAAAGACCTGCCGGCCCTGCGGCGCAAGATCGGCATGGTGGCGCCGCTGCCCGTGGGCCTGCCGCTTTCCATTTTCGACAACGTGGCTTTCGCGCCGCGCATGGCGGGTCTGCGCGACCGCCGGGAGATCGCGGCGCGCGTCGAGCGCTGCCTCAAACAAGCGGCGCTCTGGGACGAGGTCAAGGACCGGCTCGACAGCCTGGGCACGCGGCTCTCCGGCGGCCAGCAACAGCGGCTGACCATCGCGCGCGCGCTCTCGCACGACCCGGAGGTTCTCTGCCTGGACGAATTCTCCATCGCCATCGACCCCGTTACCACCATGCGAATCGAGGACGTGCTGAAGCAACTGCGCTCCAGCATCACCGTCATCCTGGTCACCAACCTGGTGCAACAGGCGCGCCGCCTGGCCGACCGCACGGCCTTCTTCCTGGATGGCGAACTGGTGGAAGTAGACCGCACCGAGAAGATCTTCTCGGAGACGCCGGCCGACCCGAGAACCTTCCAATACGTGCGCGGGATTTTCGGATGACGCCCTCCACGACCAGCCTCGACACCATCCGCACCAGGGACCTGAACCTGTGGTACGGCAGCTTTCAGGCGCTCAAGAACATCAACCTCACCATCCGGTATGGACAGATCGCCGCGCTGATCGGCCCCTCCGGCTGCGGCAAGACCACGCTGCTCAGATGCTTCAACCGCATAAACGAGCGCTACGGCTACGTGCGCACCACCGGCGAGATCCAGATTTTCGGGCAGGATGTCTACGCGCCGGAAGTTTCGCTGATCGAGCTGCGCAAGACCGTCGGCATGGTGTTTCAGCGTCCCAACCCCTTGCCGATTTCGGTGTACGACAACGTGGTGTTCGGCCTGCGCACCCACACCCCGCGCGGCCAACTGCGCAAATCGGTGTTGGACGAAGCGGTGGAGAAGGCCCTCCGCGAAGTCAACCTTTGGAACGAGCTGAAGGACCGTTTGCGCGTGCGCGCCACCACCCTGCAACTGGCCGAGCAGCAGAAGCTGTGCATCGCCCGCCTGCTGCCCTTGAAGCCGGAGGTCATCCTGATGGATGAGCCGTGCTCGGCGCTGGACAGCGCGGCGACCCTGGCCGTGGAGGAGCTGATGCTGACTCTCGCCGGGCGCTACACTATCCTCGTCGTGACCCACAATATGGCGCAGGCGCGCCGCGTCAGCAAGGAATGCGCCTTCATGCTGATGGGCGAAGTGATCGAGTACGACCGCACCGAGAAGCTGTTTCTCACGCCCTCGGACAGCCGCACCGCCGACTACGTGGAGGGCCGCTATGGGTAACGCTTCAGTCCTGCGCAAGCTGCTGCTCTGGGCGCTGACTCTGATTCTGGTGGCGCTGGGCAGCGCGGCCATCTTCCTGACCCAATACACCTCGGCCAGCGAACTGCGGCACGCCGAGCAAACTATGGCGGCGCAGGCGCGGATTCTGGCGCCGGCCCTGGCCGCGATCGACGCACAGTCCGTGACGGATTGGACCAGCCGCGCCGGCGCCGGGAGCCAGGCGCGCGTCACCGTCATCGGCCGCGACGGAGTGGTTTTGGCCGACTCCCAGCACGACCCCGCCACCATGGATAATCACGCCGGGCGGCCGGAAGTCCGCCAGGCCCTCGCCGGCGCCACCGGATCCGCAGTGCGTCACAGCGCCACGCTGGATGTGGACCTGTGCTATCTGGCGGTACCCGCGGCCATGGTGGACAAGCCCGGCGTCATCCTGCGGCTGGCTGTTCCGCTGCGGCAGATCGATGCGGCCGTGGCCGCCGTTCGCTGGGTGGTCCTGCGTTCCGTTTTGGTGGCCGCGGGATTCGCGCTGGCGATCGCTTACTTCGTTTCCCGCGCGTTCAGCCAGCGCATCCGGCGCATTCAGGCCTTCGCCCGCGACCTGGTGAATGAAGAATACTCCGGCACGCTGGCCATCGAGTCTGACGATGAGCTCGGCTCGGTGGCCCGCTCGCTGCGCGGCATGGCGGAACAGTTCCGCCGCATGCTGGGCATTCTGGCGGACGAATCGGCGCGCCGCAAGGCCCTGCTCGCCAGCATGGTGGAGGGTGTGTTGGCCGTGGATCGCGACCTGCGCGTGACGTTCTGCAACAGCTCTTTCGCCCGCGCGGTGCAGGCTCGCGAGCCGCTTCCCGAGCGCCTTCCGGTGGTCGAGGCGGTGCGCGATCCGCAACTGCTGGACCTGCTGCGAACGGTGATCTCGACCGGCGAGCCCGAGCGCCGCCGGTTGACGCTGGCGGCCGCCGCGGGACGGGTCTTCGACGTGCAGGGTGCGCCGGTCGGACAGCGGCCCGCCATGGGCGCCATCGCCGTTCTGCACGACATCACCGAAGTCGAGCGCCTGGAGCGGGTGCGCCGGGATTTCGTGGCCAACATCTCGCACGAGCTGAGGACGCCGCTCGCGGCCATCCGCGGCTACGCCGAAACCCTGCTGGACGGCGCGTCGGAGGACCCCGCCAACAACCGCAAATTCCTGGAGGTCATCTGCCGCAACACCGTGCGGCTGGGCGATATGGCGTCCGATCTGCTCGCGCTCTCGGAGTTGGAGGCGGAGCGGCAATCGCCGCCCGCCGAGAAGATTTCCGTCCGCGAAGTGATTGGGACTGCGTTGCGCGCCGTGGAAAGCGAGGCGGTGGAGCGCGGCGTGGATGTGTTCGCGGGCGCGATGGAGGATGTCCACGTGATGGGCCAGCGCTTCCGCCTGGAGCATGCCTCAGTGAACCTGCTCACGAACGCCATCCGGTTCAACCGTCCGGGCGGCGAAGTCCGTGTGGAGGCCGTAGCCGCCGGCGGTGAAGTGCGAATCCGTGTGAGCGACACCGGAATCGGCATTCCGTACCAGGAACTGCCGCGCATCTTCGAGCGGTTCTATTGCGTGGACAAAGCGCGCTCGCGCGAGACCGGCGGCACCGGCCTGGGCCTCGCCATTGTCAAGCACGTGGCGGAGAAGATGTCCGGCACGGTCAGCGTGGAAAGCAGACTGGGACAGGGCAGCGTATTCACGCTGCAGGTCCCGGCGGCCCCGGAGCAGTAGCGCCAGCGCGCCCAAGCGCTATAAAGCGAAGGACTGCTGAACACTGGGCGACCGGGGAGAGGATCTGACCCCGACGCGTTTCTCAGTACCCGTATTCAGAGATGGTTCGCCTTGTTGTATGCTGGTTCTGCCGTGATTGTAGTAAAGAGTCTGATTTTCGCCCTCTGTGTCATACTTGCGTCTGGCGCCCTAACAGCGCAGACATCTGCATGGCAGCCGCCGCCGGGACACCCACAAATGCCCATATGGCCCGGGGCAGCGCCCGATGCGCAGGCGGTAACAGCGCCAGCGACCTCCACGACAAGAGAGAAGGACCACCTGGTTGCCGGTAAGCCGTGGACATACCTGGAGCACGTTTCGCGGCCGACGATGACCGTCTATTCGCCTGCGGGGAAGAATACGGGGGCTGCGGTGGTCGTCTTTCCCGGAGGAGGCTATGAGATTCTGGCTATTGACCTGGAAGGTACGGAGGTCTGCGATTGGCTCACATCCAAGGGGATCAAGTGTGTGCTCTTGAAGTACCGCGTGCCGAATCAGGGACCGTCCTGGAGCCAGGCATGCGGTTGCGACCGCAACACGAAATCCTCGATGCCCTTGGAAGATGCCCAGAGGGCGCTTGGGTTGGTGCGCTTTCATGCCGAGGAGTGGCATATCGATCCGCACAAGATCGGAGTGCTCGGGTTTTCGGCAGGCGGGCACCTGGTCGCAGCGATCAGCACGCATTTCGCGCAGCGTCTGTACCCAGTTGTCGATGCGGCGGATAAGGAAAGTTGCCGCCCGGATTTTGCCGTCGCTGTCTATCCGGGACATCTGTCCCTTGCTGATAACAGTATCGCGTTGAATCCGGAAATTGCTACTCATATCACCCGCCAGACGCCGCCTACGTTTCTGCTTCAGAATGAGGATGACCACGTGGACCGTGTAGAGGACTCGCTAAGTTACTATGCTGCTTTGAAAAAGGCTGGAGTTCCCGTGGAGATGCATTTGTATGCACAGGGCGGGCATGCTTTCGGGCTCCGGCGCACGACGTTTCCGGTAACCGCCTGGCCCCGGTTGGTGGAGACTTGGCTTGGATCGATCGAGATGGTCCCGGAGTAGGGACTCTCAATCGCATACGATGAGCGGGCGTTCGCGCTGATCTCGGCCAGGTTGGCGTAAAACGCGCGACCCACCGAAGTAACCCACGGAAGCCGCTTGGCTGAAAGGTGGCGGCTGCCAGGCACGAATCAGGGCGCCGGTTTCGAATGAGTGCGGTCTCAAGCCTTCCCGGAGACGCTCGAAATGTCAGATACCCCCGCGCGTCTCGCGCGCTGCACGAAGGACTTATCGAAAGAGACAAATGACGCGCCGGGCGGCCGGCTACCTAAGTGCAACGCGTCGGCGAATTCAACTCCGTGTGCTGTGAGCGCGAGCGCCGCAGCCACCGACGATTCATCCTCGGCCTGAACATTTTCGAGGCCGAGCAACCGGGTGAATGCGTCTCGAATCGCGCCTTCCTCGAATCCGTACAGGCTGCGGAGCACCCAGCCGGTTTCGAGCAATACCGTTTTCGCGATCCAGATTGACTCGCGCGCAAACAGGGCTCGCGATGCCGCCCCCTGCTTGGGGTCGTCGCCCGTCAGGAGGCGGACCAGCACGTTAGTATCGACCGCGATCATGGCGTCGCAACACCTCCCGGCCAATCGCAGCACGCATTTGCGCAGGCGTTTTCGATTTCCGCTTGGATCGCAAGCAGCCTGCCACCTCGTCGATGCCGGCAGAGGGAAAAAGGGCCGCGGGACGAAGCAAAACTCCGTCGCCGGTCTCTTCAACAGTGAATGCCGTGCCCGGCTTCCAATCACGGGAAACACGGATGGACTTTGGCAGGATGATCTGACCCTTAGTCGAAAGCCGCGTTGTCTCCATGGTAAGACTCCAGTAAGATTATCGCACACTGCCTCGTGCGGCCTCCTGCCGGCGTTATACTGAGGGCGGGTTCGGCCATGGCCAAGGAATATATTGAGCAGCGCGACGGCGGCTATTTCATCAGAGACGCCCGTATCTCGTTGGACTCGGTGGTTTGCGCGTTTCTGAGAGGGGAGTCGCCCGAGGGAATCGCCGAGTCGTTCCCCACGTTGACGCTGGAGCAGATTTTCGGCGCTCTCGCGTTCTATATGGCGAATCGGGAAATGATAGATCTATACCTGAGCGAAGGCCGCCGGGAGTTTGCGACGCTGCGCCAGCAAGCGCGACCGGATAATCCGGCTCTATACGCGAAGCTTGCCGAAGCACGCAGAACAACTCCGACGCCTAGCGCATAAAGCCGCGATTTGGGCGCTCATCAAGGCGGTGTTGTCGGCTTTCGCGGTCCCGATGTGCTCAGGATCACAAGGCCAATGCCCGCTGATTTCACCCGCCCTCGCTGGAGCTATCGCCTCGCCATAGGCCCCGCAATCGAAGATCACTGCAACAGCGCGGCGCGGCTCCGGCGAATGACCGGGCGATCCACCGGGTGCAGGTTGGCTCTGGCGGCATCCGCCAGCTCGGATTCGAACTGCGCGGCGGTCACGTGGCCGGCAGGCTCGGCCAGCAGCATGCGTCCGCCCGGCTTCAACGATTCGGCGGCTTCCAGGAAGAAGGTTCGGGACGACGGGAATTCGTGGACCACGGCGAAGGCGAATACCAGGTCGGTGGTTTCGGCCAGATCGGCGATGCCCATCGAGTGGGCGGGCGCCGCACGGACATCCACGCGCGCCAGAAGGCCGGCCTTCGCCAGGCGGCGCTTGAGCCGGTCCAGCATTTCTGGCTGAACATCCACTACTACCACGCGGCCGGAAGCGCCCACGCGGCGCGCCAGTTCCAGCGTGAAAAAGCCCATGCCGGGGCCGGGCTCGAGTACCGTCATGCCCTCGCGGACGTAGGGGGCCACGATGCTCGCGGGGTCTTGCCAGAGCCGCCGGACCGGGCTCGCCAGCAGATAACCCATCCACCACGGACAGACCGAATGATGTTCGGGCATATCAGCTAGTTTAGGATATCCGGGTCCTCAGGTGGAGGTGGGCAACTCACGCTATCCTAGACGTTGGTCCGCGCCGCGCGGCCCATCATCCAACACCGGATTCTTTCAAATGGGAAACATTCTGCAGAACCTGCCTAAGGGCGAAAAAGTCGGCCTGGCTTTCTCCGGCGGCCTCGATACCAGCGCCGCCATCCATTGGATGCGCGCCAAGGGCGCCATTCCGTATTCCTACACGGCCAATCTCGGCCAGCCCGACGAGCCCGATTACGATGAGATTCCCCGCCGCGCCCTGCTCTACGGAGCCGAAAAAGCGCGCCTCATCGATTGCCGCAAGCAACTGGTCGCCGAGGGGATCGCGGCGCTGCAGGCGGGCGCGTTCCACATCTCGACCGCCGGCGTGCACTACTTCAATACCACGCCCATTGGGCGCGCCGTCACCGGCACCATGCTGGTGATCGCCATGAAAGAAGACGACGTCCACATCTGGGGCGACGGCAGCACGTTCAAAGGCAACGACATCGAGCGTTTCTACCGCTATGGCCTGCTGGCCAACCCCGCGCTGCGCATTTACAAGCCCTGGCTCGACCAGGTATTCATCGATGAGCTGGGCGGCCGCAAGGAAATGTCCGAGTACATGATCGGCCACGGTCTCACTTACAAGATGAGCGTGGAAAAGGCCTATTCCACCG
>Ga0265316_10002371_pt1 | contig 19606 bp, 4 predicted proteins | sample 4522metaG_FD_202092 | JGI IMG/M metagenome (GOLD analysis project Ga0265316, IMG submission 202092) | Rhizosphere microbial communities from Carex aquatilis grown in University of Washington, Seatle, WA, United States - 4-5-22 metaG | ecosystem: Host-associated > Plants > Roots > Rhizosphere >... | reverse complement strand
CCTGAACAGTGCACGTGCCGACGGCGACCAGTGTCACCGTTGCGCTCGACACCGTGCACCCGGCCGGCGTTTGCGAGTGGAAGCTCACCGCCAGCCCCGAGGACGCCGTCGCGCCTATCGCAAACGGCGCCGTGCCGTACACCTGATTCGCCAGCGCCCCGAAGGCGATAGTCTGGCTTGCCTGCGTCACCTGGAAACTCTGGCTCACTGGTGTGGCCGCCGCGTAGTTGGCGTTCCCCGCCTGCGTCGCCTGAACAGTGCATGTGCCGACCGAGATCACCGTCACCGCCGCGCTCGACACCGTACACACGGCCGGCGTAGTCGAAGCGAAGCTCACCGCCAGCCCCGAGGACGCCGTCGCGCTCACCGCAAACGGCGCTGTCCCGTACGCCTGATTCGCCAGCGGCCCGAACGTAATAGTCTGGGGCTGTGGCGTGGGGCACTGGACGATGGTGGAGGCGGTCGACTGCAGCGTGCTGTTGTTATTCGCCGTCAGCGTCGCCGTGTTTGAGTAAGTTGCGCAGCTCGACGCCGATGTGCCGCTTGTCACGTGCACGGTGGCCGCCCTACCCCCCTCCAGATTCCCGAAGCCGCAGCTAAGAACCTGGCCCCCGATGGTACACGTCCCCGGGCCACTGTAGCTCGGGCCGATGCTCCAACTAATGCCTGCGCCGGACGGCAGAGGGTCGTTTAACATTACCGCGGTAGCCGTCCCCGTCCCCGGCGCGCTACTGTTGCTCACCGTCACCGTGTAGCCGATCGGCGAACCCGCCGATACCGTCGCCTGGTCCGCTGTCTTAGAGATACTCAGATTGGGGGCGGGAACATAAGTCACCAGAGCCAGGACTTCCGAGGCGGTCAATGCCCGGTTATAAAGCCGCATCTCATCGAGCGCGCCATTCCACACCGAGCCGCCTACGTAGTCCTGACCCATATACAGAGGAAGGCTGGCGTTCAGTGGGGCGAGCGCGGTATCGCTGCCCACCGGGACACCATCCACATACAGCAGGGCCGTGGTACCGTCGTACGTCCCGATCACCAGGTGCCAACCGGAGGTCACCGTGCCGCCTTCCGCGCACCCGGACTGCGCCCCACAGGCGCCCGTGGAGCCGCTTCCGTCATTGACGATGAATTGGTACATCCCGCCAGTTACATCCGTGCCTAAGTACAGCCCCGTGTTGTACTGCGTTTCGGCGATTCGGACATGGGAGCCCTGGGGCGTGACTGCCGGATTCACCCATGCGGACACGGAAAACGTGCTGGTGAAACCAATGGGCGGGGTGAGACCCTCGCTCGTCGAGCCGTTGAAGCTCAGGGCGGAATTGACTTTCCCGGTGGTCCAGCCGGTATTGGTGAGCGCGGCGTTATGCCCGTTCCCCGACTCGTCGTACGCCACGCTTCCCGAATCCTCGTCAAAGGGCCAGTAACCGAGCAAGCCGGATGTCAGCGCGATTCCCGTAGCGAACTGGAGATTGACGGCTGTGGACCCGCTCGCGGCTACGATGACGCCGTTTAACGAGACGCTGCTATACCCGGATGCGGATGCCGTAACGGTATAGGTCCCAGCGGGAATTCCGAACGTGGCGAAGCTCCCGGTGGCGCCCGTTGCCGCACCGCCGCTGAAACCGGTGCCGGTGAAATCGATGTGGGCGTTGGCAACGCCCACTCCGTTCACGTCAACCACCGTTCCGGTGATGTTCCCCATGGTGGGCAGGGCCAGGTTGACCGTCACGGTCCCACCGGCGGTAACCGCGGCGGAGGAACTTGCGTTGCTGTAGTTGGGCGCGGAGGCGGTCAGGGTGTAATTGCCCGCCGCTACGTAGATGTAGTATTTGCCGAGGGCATCGGTCACCGCGGCGCCTTGATTCAGGCCGCCCGACACGGCTTCCACGGCCGCGCCCGCAACCGCGACGCCGCCCGCGGAGGTCACGGTCCCGGTGAACTCGCCGGTGGTGCTGCCGGAGGAGAACATGCGGACGGTCAGCATGGTGTCGGCGCCGGCCACCACCGTGGCTTCCATGGTGACGGTCTGATAGCCCGGCGCCGTGACCCTGACGGTGTATGTTCCCGGACTCAAGTTGGCCAGGCGGAACAGCCCGTTGATACTTCCCGAACTATCGAGGGCCGTAGTGAAAGACTGAGTGCCGGCCGTCACCAGGGCAGCGTTGATGGGTTGATTGGAAGAATCCACCACCTGCCCCACCAGGCTGCCCTCGGTGGCTGCGGACGGGGTTGCGCTCAAGGCGGCGCCGGCATTCACTATGCCATACCCGATGTATTGATTCCATCCGGTATGCGGCGTGGTTGCGGTTTGCTGCAACCGCTGGGCAATGTCCGCCACCGAAAGATTCGGATACAGCATGTACAGCAGGCCGCCGACGGCGGCGACGTGAGGCGTCGCCATGGACGTGCCCGATAGAGTGCCGTAGTTGGTTTGGCCCTCGCTATTGGCATACGTGGGCATAGTGGAGAGTATGTCGACGCCCGGCCCGGCGATCTTGATCCAGTTGCCGTAAGTGGAGAAACTGGCGCGCGCGTTGCTGTTGTCCGTGGCGGCCACTCCGAGGACGTGGTTCCCCCCGCCAGGGTACTGCAGGGAAGTGTCGCCGGTGTTGCCCGCGGCGGCCACCAGCAGTACGTTGTGTTCCCAGGCGTAATCCATCGCCTCCTGCATCGCCTGATCGTAGCCGGCCCCTCCAAAGCTCATGGAGATGACCTGCGCGCCGGCGGTAACGGCGTCCTCAATGGCCGTCACTACGTCGGTATCGCTCGCCTGGGGTCCGTCGCCAGTCATTACAAACACCTGATACACGATGATTTCGAGCGGATAGCCGGTGGAAGCCACCCCGGTGTCGTTGCCGGTGGCGGCGGCAATGGTCCCGGCGGTGTGCGTGCCATGTCCCCCAATATCCTGCCAGGGGCATGCCGGGGAAGAGACGGTAGTGGGCTCAATCGCCTGGCTGAACGCCCAATTCAACTGGCCGCCCTGCGCCGAATCCGTGGAAGTGCCGCCGGCATTCATGAAATCCGGATGGGTGCAGTCGACACCGGTGTCGATCAACGCCACTTTCACGCGGCCAGCGCCGGTTCCCGCTGTGGCCGCGGTCAGGTAACGGTCGGGCAGGTAGCTCCAGGCCTGCACCGCCTGGAGGGTGGTCAGATCCCACTGTTGGGTAAACATGGGATCGTTGGGCCGCAAAACCGTGGTGCGGAGGATCCGGTTGGGTTGCACAAACCGCACCAGGGGTGAGGCCGCCAGAAGGCTCGATACCGACGCCTGGATTCCCGAGGGAAGGCTGAGCAGGTAGGTGTTCCCCTTGGCGCTTACCAGGCTGGCAGCCGCCTGGGGGACCAGGGAACTGACAATGTGGCTGACGTCCGCCCCGGCTTGCAGCCCGACAATCAACTGGTTCGGCACGACCGGTTCGCCCGCGGCAGCCAGAAACTCCGTTCCGGCGAAGAGGCATCGGCCGGCGGACAAGAGCACCAGCAACGTGACTGAGAGTCCACAATGGCCGGTAATCCGGCCAGAGCCGATGGCGAAACGCTGCGCAAGCCGCATAGAGACAGATGTGCTGAACAGCAAAGCTGCTTACGCTATTATGATGCGTGGGCCATCGCCCCGCCAATGGGAAGGGCGTCTTTGAAATTCCCGCCGGTTCCCGCTCACGGTCCCGGCGCGAAATACCCGCCGATGTCGAACAGCACGTCTGTCGGATTCGAAACGTAGATGCTGATGGCGCCGCCCGTCCCCGCCGGGACCAGGGCCGCGTTCGCCACCACCAACCCGTCCGGCGAGTTCAGTGTCGAGGCCCACGGCTGCGGCTGCCCGGTCGGCCAGGTCGTCAGATACCCCAGCGCGCCCGCCGAGGGCACTACCGTCACGTTGAACGAGTACGCCGCCGCCACGGATGGCACATTACACACGCTCGCCTGTACCGGAAAACTGCGCGACGTGGCCGTTCCCATCGACGGCGGCCCAAATTGCCCCGGGAAGCCCGCCCACGATCGCGTGTCTGCCACCCGGCACGGCGTCATGGCGTAATAGTCCAGGCCCCCGGTACCGGCCGGTGCGAAGTAGCCGTTGATGTCGAACAACACATCCGTGGCGTCCGATGCGTAGATGCTGATATCGCCACTTGTTCCCGCCGGCACCAGGGCCGCGTTGGCCACGACCGCCCCGGCCGGCGAGTTCAACGTGGAGGCCCACGGCTTTCCTTGCCCCGTGGGCCACGCCGTCAGATACCCCAGTTCGCCCGTCCGCGGCACCACCGTCACGTTCAGCGAGTAGGCGGCTGCCGTGGACGGCACACCGCACAAACCGGACACCTGGAAGTTGCGCGACGTCCCGCCCGCCAGATACGGCGGCCCCTGCGATCCGGTGAACCCCGCGAACGTCCGCGTGTCCGCCGCGCGGCAGGGTGTTAGTGGATAGAACTGCAACCCGGATGCCGACGGCGGTGCGAAGTAGCCGTTGATGTCGAACAACACATCCGTGGCGTCCGATGCGTAGATGCTGATGTTGCCATTGGTCCCCGCCGGCACCAGGGCCGCGTTGGCCACTACCTGCCCCAACGGCGAGTTCAGCGTGGAGGCCAGCGGCTGCGTTTGCCCCGCCGGCCAAGTCGTCAGGTACCCCAGGGCGTCTCCCCGCGGCACCACCGTAACGTTAATCGAATAGGCCGTGGCATTAGCCGGCACGCCGCAGTTTCCGGCCACCGCAAAGCTGCGCGAGGTCCCGCCCGCCAGGTACGGCGGCCCCTGCGTCCCCGAAAAGCCGGCGCCCGTCCGCGTGTCCGCCACACGGCAGGGAGTGAGCGGGTAGAACTGCAGCCCGCCGATGTAGGTCGCGTCGCTGGCGTTGGCTGCCGCCGAGCCGCCTCCCGACACACTCACCTGGTCGTTCAACTGCAAGGGCGCATTACCGGCCACGTTCACCGTCACGGTGATAGGCGGATAGCTGGACCCGCCGCTGAGTGCGTCACTCCGCGTGCATGTCGTCCCGCCCGCCAGGCAAGTCCAGCCCGTCCCGGCCATCGACACCAGGGTCATCCACCCGGGGACCGTCTGCGCCATCGTCACCGTCCCGCTGGCCGGGCCTGCGCCGGTCTGGTTTGAGACGACCACCGTGTACCTGGCGCCGTTTTGCCCCTGCGCCAGGGCGCCCGTGTGCGATGCGGCGATGCCGAGCACCGCCGGGAGCGGGGCGAAAACCGCGGTCGCCGAATGGGGCGCGGACATGGTCAAGCTTTGGGGGTTAGTAAGTCCGCTGAGGTCGCCGCTGAAGCCGGCGAAAACATAGCCGGGGCCGGGCATGGCGGTGAGTTGCACGGAGGTGTAATAGTCGTAATACCCGCTGCTGGAAGAGGGGCTGGCGACGATGCTCCCCGCGCCGCTGGGGGTGACGCTGACGGTCAGCAGCTCTTGCGTGGTGAAGGTAGCCGAATAATTCGTCGTGCTCCAGTTGGTGGCCACGACCGTATGCGATTGCGCGGCCCCATCGCTCCAGTACTCAAAGACGTAACGCACGCCCGCGCTGCCTTGCTGTGAAGTGGCGTTCAGTGTGTGGCTGGAGCCGGGCGTCCAAGTGAAATTATGCGGCGTGGCATAGGCAACCCCATCTACAACCACCGAAAGACCGGCAGGGTTGGTGTATACGCTGGTTCGCGGATTCAACACATTCAGCAGCACAGTCACACCACCGTCTGCCACGGCCAGATCCGCTGCGCCGTCTCCGTTGAAATCCCCCACTAACACCGAGAACCCGGCTCCCGCCGGGTAGTACCCCGTGGTTTGGAACGTTCCGTCGCCGTTGCCCGTCAGCTGGCTGAACCAACTCCCGACTACGGCCAGATCCGCCTTGCCGTCTCCGTTGAAATCCCCCACCGCCGCCGATTTCGGACTCATTTCCGATCCGTAGGTGAAATACGCCAGCTCCGCCTGGAACGTCCCGTCTCCGTTGCCTAGCAACACGCCCGCCGGGACAAAGCCAATGCTGGAAACCGCCAGATCCACCTTGCCGTCCCCGTTGAAATCCCCCACCACCACCGAAGACAGAGAAGAACCTTGCACATCGTAGTTCACCGCCGCCTGGAAGGTTCCGTTGCCGTTGCCGAGAAACACGCTCACGTTGTAGTAGTTGGCCACGGCCATGTCCGCGTTGCCGTCCCCGTTGAAATCCCCCACCACCACCGAGACCGGTAAGTCTCCCGCTTCGTAGAAAAACGGTGCCTGGAACGTCCCGTCGCCGTTGCCCAGCAGCACGCGCACACGATAGTCAATGATGCTGGTTACCACCAGATCCGCCTTGCCGTCCCCGTTGAAGTCTCCCACCGCCATCGCATGCGGACCGTATCCCGCCTGGTACTGCGCCGCTGCCTGGAATGTCCCGTCGCCGTTACCCAGAAACACACTCACCGTCGACTGGTTGGGGCTATAGTTGGTCACGGCCAGATCCGCCTTGCCGTCCCCGTTGAAATCCCCCACCGCCACCGAATGCAGGGGGCATTCGGCCCCGCTCCGGTACTGCACCGCTGCCTGGAAGGTTCCGTCGCCGTTGCCCAGCAACACACTCATGGTCCAGTCGCTGTTGGCCGAAGCCACATCCAAAATGCCGTCTCCGTTGAAATCCCCCACCGCCACTGTATTCGAATTAGTTAGTTGGGTTACCGAGTTGTACGGCAGGGCGTCGAAAAACAATCCGCCCACCGTATTCACCACCCGGTTCACCACGGCCGACCGGCTGGACTGCCACACGCCTGGCACGCCTTGGTAAACCGCCCGCAACGAGCCGGCCCCAGCCGCCAGGTTGGTGGCCACAAACCGAGCCCGCCCCGACCCGTCCAGCGTACCGAAGCCCACCACCGTGGCCCCATCCAAAAACTCGACGGTGCCGGTTGCATTCGATGGAGTCAACTGAGCCGTCAGGGTGACCGGGCTTCCGAACCGCGAAGGGTTGGGGGAAGAAGTCAGGACCGTCGAAGTGGAAGACGCCGGCGTCGCCAGCAGTATGCTCACGCCGCCGCCAGAGTAGTTGGCGGTGACGAGGTCGGATCGGCCGTCCCCATTGAAATCCCCCACCGCCACGGCCCACGGACCGGCGACCGGTCCGTAGTTGACCGCCGCCTGGAACGTCCCGTTGCCCTTGCCCAGCAACACGCTCACGTTGTTGGAGACGCCGTTGGCCACCATCAGATCCGCCTGGCCGTCCCCGTTAAAATCCCCCACCGCCACCGAGGTCGGACCGAGGCCCGCCACGTAGCTCACCGCGGCGTGGAACGTCCCGTTGCCGCTGCCCAGCAGTATGCTGACGTTGGCGCCGCTGTTAGCCACGGCCAAATCCGTGTTGCCGTCCCCGTTGAAATCCCCCACTGCCACCGAAGTCGGACCGGCGCCCGCTCCGTAGTTCACGGCGGCTTGGAATATCCCATTGCCGTTGCCCAGCAACACGCTGACGTTGTTGGCGCCGCTGTTGGCCACGACCAGATCCGCGATGCCGTCCCCGTTGAAATCCCCCACCACCACGGAGGTCGGACCGGTGCCCGCGACGTAGTTCACGGCGGCCTGGAATATCCCATTGCCGGTGCCCAGAAGCACGCTGACATTGTTGGTGCCGTTGTTGGCCACGGCCAGATCCGCGATGCCGTCCCCGTTAAAATCTCCCACCACCACCGAAGTCGGACCGGTACCCGCTCCGTGGTTCGCCGCCGCCTGGAACGTCCCGTTGCCGTTGCCCAGTAGCACGCTGACGTTATTGGTGCCGTTGTTGGCCACGGCCAGATCCGCGATGCCGTCCCCGTTGAAATCCCCCACCGCCACCGAAGTCGGACCGGTACCCGCTCCGTAGTTCACCGCTGCCTGGAAAGTCCCGTCGGCGCGGCCCAGCAACACGCTCACGTTGTTGGTGCCGTTGTTGGCCACGGCCAGATCCGCGATGCCGTCCCCGTTGAAATCCCCCACCGCCACCGATTCCGGATGGGTACCAGCTCCGTAGTTCGCCGCGGCGGCGAATCCCGCGCCCGAAATCGCGCTCACGATGTAAAGATACGCCGCCGACTGGCTGGGCTGATCGAGCCCCGGAGCGCCCAAGTAAACCGCGCGCAGGGAATGCCGGCCGGCGTTCAGGAGAATGGTGGCGATTTGCGCTTTGCCGCTCGCGTTTACGGTCCCCACGCCCACCAGAGCGGCTCCGTCCAGGAACTCCACCGTGCCGGGAGCCGAAGCCGGCACAACGGTCGCCGTCAGAGTCGCCTGCTGGCCGAATTGCGCCGCGTTGGGAGAGACGCTGAGGGTTGTCGTGGTGGCAACCTGAGCGTTCAGAGTACAGCAGATCGAGAGCGCGCCTGCCAGCGCCGCCACCACGCCAGCCCGGCGGCCAGATCCTGCCAGGGTAAGCACACGCATCTTCTTCCTCCAATTCCTGCAATTGAGTAAGCGGCGCGCGCCAAATGTCGAAGTCGATTAGCCGAGGGATTTACTCAGACCAGCAATTCCATTGCGGAATCCCCACCCGTCCTTGGTATGCACAGTATACACCTTTGGGCGCTTCGGCGCTGGCCGCGCGACAAAGCCGCGACAAGCCGCGCGCCGGGGACCGCCGGGGATCGGCGGCGTCCGCTGCCTGTCCGCCGGCGCCAGGCCGATCCGATTCCACTGCTCACCCCGGCCGCCGCGCCGCCCGCCCCTGCCGCCCGGCGGCGGAGTACCGCCGTTGAACGTCAAGGTCACATCCGCGGTGTGGTCCTGCTCGTTGATCTTGTACTCGGCTTTGGTCTTGCCCAGGTTGTCGAACACGCCTTCTTCCTGTATTCGCTTCAGGAAGGGATCGGGGTAATCCGGGTTAAAGGGCTTGCCGGGCTGCATGACCCAGATGCGGTTGATCTCGGCTTCGCCATCCGGATCCAGGCCCACAATGGTCAGTTTGCGCATAGTGAACAAGGGGCCGGCGTCCACCCGGAGGGTCAGGGCGACACTCCGCTTGTCGTCGTCGATGGAGCGCCGCGTGGTGAGCTGGGCCTTCATGTAACCGTCGTGCCGCAGGGCCTTCTTCATGCGCTCCAGGCCTTCGTTGACGTGGTCGAAATTGACCAGGTCGCCGGTTTTGAAGTCGCCGGCCTTCAGCAATTCGTCGGGGTTTATCGGGGTGGGGCCGTCGATGGCCACCTTGCCCAAATTGTAGGTTTCCCCTTCGTCCACGGTCACGGTCACGTAGGCCGGCTGGTGTCGGAGTTGCAAGGTCTTTGGCAGCACCCTGAACGGGGATAACACGGCCGTGGATTGGCGGGCGCCCGGCGCCGAAAGGCGCCATCGACCGGGACCGGGGTGGTCTCCCGCCGCGCGCCTTCTTCTCTGCGCCCGGCACCGCCGCGCCGGCGACCACGATTTCCAGCAAGCGGCGTTATTGTCCCGCCGCGAAATACCCGCCGATGTCGAACAGCACGTCTGTCGGATCCGACACGTAGATGCTGATGGCGCCGCCCGTCCCCGCCGGGACCAGGGCCGCGTTCGCCACCACCATTCCGTCGGGCGAGTTCAGTGTCGAGGCCAACGGCCGCGTGACACCCGTAGGCCACGTCGTGAGGTAATTCAGCACACCCGCCGAGGGCACTACCGTCACGTTGAACGAGTATGCCGCCGCCACGGATGGCACATTGCACACGCTCGACTGTACCGGGAAGCTGCGCGATGTGTTACCCCCCATTGACGGTGGCCCAAATTGCCCCGGGAAGCCCGCCCACGATCGTGTGTCCGCCACCCGGCAAGGCGTCATGGCGTAATAGTCCAGGCCTCCCGTTCCAGCCGCCGCGAAGTACCCGTTGATGTCGAACAGAACATCCGTGGCGTCCGACGCGTAGATGCCGATGTCGCCATTTATCCCCGCCGGCACCAGGGCCGCGTTCGCCACTACCGCCCCAGCCGGCGAGTTCAACGTGGAGGCCCACGGCTGCGGTTGCCCAGTGGGCCATGTCGTCAGATACCCCAGCGCGCTTGTCCGCGGCACCACCGTCACGTTCAACGAGTAGGCGGCTGCCGTGGTAGGCACACCGCACAATCCAGCAACCTGGAAGTTGCGCGACGTCCCGCCCGACAGGTATGGCGGCCCCTGCGATCCCGTGAAGCCGGCGCCCGTCCGCGTGTCCGCCACGCGGCAAGGCGTCAGTGGATAGAACTGCAACCCGGATGCCGACGGCGGCGCGAAGTATCCGTTGATGTCGAACAACACATCCGTGTCGTTCGACGCGTAGATGCTGATGTTGCCGTTGGTCCCCGCCGGCACCAGCGCGGCGTTGGCCACCACCTGCCCCAATGGCGAGTTCAGGGTCGAAGCCAGCGGCTGCATTTGCCCCGTGGGCCAGGTTGTCAGAAACCCCAGAGCGCCCGTGCGCGGCACCACCGTAACGTTCAGCGAATAGGCCGTGGCATTGGCCGGCACACCGCAGAGTCCAGCCACCTGGAAGCCGCGCGAGGTCCCGCCCGCCAGGTACGGCGGTCCCTGCGTCCCCGTGAAGCCGGCGCCCTGCCGCGTATCGGCCACGCGGCAGGGAGTGAGCGGATAGAACTGCAGCCCACCGATGTTGGTGACGTCGCTGGCGCTGGCTGAGGGCGACCCTCCGCCGGAGACGCTCACTTGGTTGGTGACCTGGGTCGGCGCGGTCGGCGCCACATTCACCGTCACGGTAATGGCGTCGTAACTGGCGCCGGCGCCCAACGTATCGCCGCGGGAACACGTGTTGCCCGCGCAGCTCCAGTTGTTGCCCGACATGGAAACCAGAGTCAAGCCGGCGGGAAGGTTCTCGGTGACGGTGACCGTCCCGCTAGTGGCCATCGCGAAAGCAGAATTGCCGACGGTCACGGTGTACGCCGCCCCGTTCTGGCCCTGCGAGGGGGTCCCGGTGTGCGTCTTGGCGATGGTCAACGCCGGAGCGTGCACTACCTGGAAACTCTGGCTCACGGGTGGGGCCGGGGCGTAGTCGGCGTTGCCCGCCTGTGTCGCCTGGATGGTGCAGACGCCGGTGGAGATCAGCGTCACCGTTGCGCTCAACATCGTGCACACAGTCTGCGTAGTCGAGGCGAAGCTCACCGCCAGCCCCGAGGACGCGGTGGCGCTTACCGCAAACGGCGGCGTGCCGTACGCCTGGTTCGCCAGCGGCCCGAAGGCGATGGTCTGGCTTGCCTGCGTCACCTGGAAGCTCTGGTTCACGGGTGTGGCCGCGGCGTAGTTGGTGTTGCCCGCCTGCGTCGCCTGAATGGTGCACGTGCCGACGGAGACCAGCGTCACCGCTGCGTTGGACACCGTGCACACGGCCAGCGTAGTGGAAGCGAAGCTTACCGCAAGACCCGACGACGCCGTGGCGCTCACCGTGAATGGCGCGGTGCCGTAAGGCTGGTTCGCGAGCGTCCCGAAGGCGATAGTCTGGCCGTGCTGCGTCACCTGGAAGCTCTGGTTCACCGGCGTGGCGGCGGCATAGTTGATGTTCCCTGCCTGCGTCGCCTGGATGGTGCAGGTGCCGACGGAAATCAGCGTCACCGTTGCAACCGACACCGTGCACACAGCCGGCGTGGTCGAAGCGAAGCTCACCGCCAGCCCCGAGGATGCCGTGGCGCTCACCGTGAATGGCGCGGTGCCGTACGGCTGGCTCCCCAGCGGGCCGAAGGCGATAGTCTGGCTCGCCTGCGTCACCTGGAAGCTCTGGTTCACCGGCGTGGCCGCCGCATAGTTGCTGTTGCCCGCCTGGGTCGCCTGAATCGTGCACGTGCCGGCGGACACCAGCGTCACCGTCGCACCAACCATCGTGCACACTGCCGGCGTAGTCGAAGCGAAGCTTACCGCCAGGCCCGAGGACGCAGTCGCGCCTACCGTGAATGGCGCGGCGCCGTACACCTGATTCGCCAGCGCCCCGAAGGTAATGGTCTGGCTGTACTGCGCCACCTGGAAGCTTTGGTTCACCGGCGCGGCCGCCGCGTAGTTGGTGTTCCCCGCCTGCGTCGCCTGGATGGTGCAGGTGCCGACGGAGACCAGCGTCACCGTCGCACCCAACACCGTGCAGACGGCCGGCGTAGTCGAAGCGAAGCTCACCGCCAGCCCCGACGACGCGGTCGCGCTCACCGTGAACGGCGGCGCGCCGTACGCCTGGTTCGCCAGCGCCCCGAAGGCGATGGTCTGGCTTCCCTGCGTCACCTGGAAGCTCTCATTCACCGGCGCGGCCGCGGTGTAGTTGCTGTTGCCTGCCTGCGTCGCCTGGATGGTGCAAGCGCCCACGGAGACCAGCGTCACCGTCGCGCTCGACACCGTGCACACGGCCGGTGTAGTGGAAGCGAAGCTCACCGCCAGGCCCGAGGACGCCGTGGCACTCACCGCAAACGGCGCGGTCCCGTAGGGCTGGCTCGCGAGCGCCCCGAACGTGATGGTCTGGCTTGCCTGCGTTACCTGGAAGCTCCGGTTCACGGGTGTTGCCGCCGCGTAGTTGGTATTGCCCGCCTGCGTCGCCTGAATGGTGCAGGTGCCGGCGGAGACCAGCGTCACCGTTGCCCCCGCCACCGTGCACACGGCCGGAGTAGTGGAAGCGAAGCTCACCGCCAGGCCCGAGGACGCCGTGGCGCTCACGGTGAACGGCGCCGTACCGTAGGCTTGGTTCGCCAGCGCCCCGAAGGTGATGGTCTGGCTGTACTGCGTCACCTGGAAGCTCTCATTCACCGGCGTGGCCGCGGTGTAGTCGGTGTTGCCCGCCTGCGTCGCCTGAATGGTGCAGGTGCCCACGGAGACCAGCGTCACCGTCGCGCTCGACACCGTGCACACGGCCGGGGTAGTCGAAGCGAAGCTCACCGCGAGGCCCGAGGACGCCGTGGCGCTCACCGTGAACGGCGCGGTGCCGTACGACTGGTTCGCCAGCGCCCCAAAGACGATGGTCTGGCTTGCCTGCGTCACCTGGAAGCTTTCATTCACCGGCGTGGCCGTGGTGTAGTCGGTGTTGCCTGCCTGCATCGCCTGGATGGTGCAAGTGCCGGCGGAGACCAGCGTCACTGTCGCGCTCGACACCGTGCACACGGCCGGAGTAGTCGAAGCGAAACTCACCGCCAGGCCCGAGGACGCGGTCGCGCTGACGGTAAACGGCGCGGTGCCGTACGGCTGGTTCGAAAGCGCCCCAAAGGTAATGGTCTGGCTTGCCTGCGTCACCTGAAAGCTCCGGCTCACCGGCGTGGCCGCGGCGTACACCGTATTGCCTGCCTGCATCGCCTGGATGGTGCAAGTGCCCACGGAGACCAGCGTCACCGTGGCGTTCGACACCGTGCACACGGGGGTGGTTTGCGAACTAAAGGTGACCGGCAGGCCCGACGACACCGTGGCGCTGACGGTGAAGGGCGCGGTGCCGTACGGCTGGTTCGAAAGCGCCCCGAAGGTGATGGTCTGGGTTGCCTGCGTCACCTGGAAACTCTGGCTCACCGGCGGGGCCGCCGCGTAACTGGCGTTGCCCGCTTGTGTCGCCTGGATGGTGCAGGTGCCCACGGAGACCAGCGTCACCGTCGCGCTCGACACCGTGCAGACGGAGGTGGTTTGCGAATTGAAGCTGACCGGCAGGCCCGACGACGCGCTGGCGCTGACCTTGAATGGCGGGGTGCCGTACGTCTGGCTCGAAAGCGTCCCGAAGGTGATGGTCTGGCCCTCCTGACCTGCGCTGGCAGCGGTCACGATCGTGAAGTCCGCGGCGCGGCCCGGCGCGGCCGCGCCGCCTCCCGAGACGCTCGCCAAATTGGTCACCTGGCTGGGCGCGGCCGCGGACACCGTCACCGTCACGGCGATCGCGGGGTAAGAGGCCCCGCCGATCAAAGCGTCGGAGCGCGTGCAGGCCGGCGAGGTACACGTCCAACCGGCGCCTGCCATCGAGGTCAGGGTCAAGCCGGCGGGCACAATCTCAGTGACGGTGACGGTCCCGGCGGTGGTCCCGGCCCCAGGGCCGTTGGTCACGGTCAAGGCGTAAGTGGCGCCGGTCTGGCCTTCGGTGAAAGCGCCGGAATGTGCGCTTTGGATGCCGAGAACGGCCTGGGTGTCCGGCGGTGTCAACAGCCGTGCGGCGTTGTTATTCCAGTCGGCAATAGCCACAATACCCGCGGCGTCCACCGCGATACTGCCGGGAGCCTGCAGAGTTGCGTCGGTGGCTGAGCCGCCATCGCCCGAGTAGCCGCTCGTGCCGTCGCCCGCCACTGTCTCGATCGTCCCGCCGGTCACCTCGCGGATGCGGTTGTTATAGGTGTCGGCGATGTACAGATCGCCGGCCGTGTCCACCGCCACGCCGCTGGGCGCATCGAGCGAGGCGCTGGTAGCCGGGCCGCCGTCGCCGCTGAAACAGCAGCTCCCATTGCCCGCTATTGTCGTGACAATCCCGCCCGACACCTCGCGGACGCGGTAGTTGTAACGGTCCGCGATGTACAAGTTGCCGGACGCATCCACAGCCAAGCCGTAGGGATAGCGGAACTCGGCGCTGGTAGCGGCCCCGCCGTCTCCCGAGTAACCGTACGTGCCGTTGCCCGCCACCGTCGTGATAGTGCCGGAGGTGGCCACCTTCCGGATTACGTCGTTGGTGATATCGGAGATGTACAGGTTCCCGGAGGAGTCTACGGCCAAGCCGTAAGGGGTGCCGATCTGTGCGCTGGTGGCCGGGCCGCCATCGCCAGTGTAGCCGCAGCAACCCCCGGTGCCCGCCACCGTGGTAATGGTCCCGGCCGAGCTTACCTTCCGGATGACCCGGTTGTTGCTATCCGCGATGTAAAGGTTGCCGGATTTGTCCAACGCCAGGCCGGCCGGACTGTTGAGTTGAGCGCTGGTGGCCGGGCCGCCATCGCCGGACAAACCCGGTTCGCCCGTGCCCGCAACCGTGGTGACGATGCCGTTGGCCGCCACTTTGCGAACGCGGTTGTTGTTGGTGTCGGTAACGTAGGTATTTCCGGAGTTGTCTCTGGCTATGCCGGCCGGCTGACTCAGATAGCCGAATACGCCCAATCCGCCGTCCCCGGTGGCTCCGCCCACAAGGGTCGTAATGGTTCCGGCCGCACTCACCAGCCGGATGCGCGCTTCGCCGCTGTCCGCAATATGTAAATTGCCGCCGGCGTCCACCGCCACGCCAACGGGGTTGTCGAGTTCGGCGCTGGTGGCCGGGCCGCCATCGCCCAGGTAGCCCGCCGATCCGTTGCCCGCCACCGTCGAAATAGTCCCGGCCAGGTTTACCTTTCGGATCCGCTGGTCGTCGGTGTCCGCGATATACAGATCGCCCGCGGCGTCCACTGCCACGCCGCTGGGCACATACAACCAGGCGCTGGTGGCCGGACCGCCGTCGCCCGTATAGCCGCAGCAGTTCCCGGTGCCCACCACCGTCGTGATAATCCCGCTGGTCGAGACTTTGCGGACGCGGTAGTTGTAGCCGTCCGCAATGTACAGGTTGCCGGACGCATCCACCGCCAAGCCGTAGGGATTCCGGAACTCGGCGCTGGTGGCGGCCCCGCCGTCTCCCGCGTAACCGTACGTGCCGTTACCCGCCACCGTGGTGATGGTGCCCGAAGTGGCCACCTTCCGGATTACGTTGTTGTCGATATCGGATATATACAGGTTCCCGGAAGAATCCACGGCCAAGCCGTAAGGAACGCCGATCTCCGCGCTGGTGGCCGGGCCGCCGTCACCCGTGTCGGCACAGCAACTCCCGTTGCCCGCCACCGTCGTAATGGTCCCGGCCACGCTCACTTTTCGGATGCGCCAGTTGCCGCTGTCCGCGATGTAAAGGTTGCCGGATGCGTCCAACGCCACGCCCTGTGGGCCGCTCAACTGGGCGCTCAAGGGGGGGCCGTTGTCACCCGAGTAGCCCACCAGGCCTGTACCGGCGATCCGGGTCACCACCCCGGTGGTGTCTGCCTTGAAAACCGCATTCAGGCTGGGGCTGGAGAAGTACGTGTTGCCGGACGAGTCGGCCGCAATGCCGTACGATACCGGAATCGAAACCGACGTTCCCGGCGCCGCCGTGGGAGGCACCAGTCCGCCCGCCAGCGCTCCGATCAGCGGGTAGATCGCCTGCGTCACCGTGAAGGTCTGGCCCGCAATGGTGATGGTGCCGTGGCGTAGCGCAGCCGTGTCGGCCGCCACCGTGTAGCCGACCGTCCCGTTCCCGCTGCCGGAAGCGCCGGAAGTGATCGTGATCCATGAGACATTGCTCACCGCCGTCCACCCGCAGCCCGTGGTCGCGGTCACCGGGATGGTGCCCGCGCCGCCGGCCGGAGGTGCCGAACCGCCGGAGGGGTTGAGCGCCAACACGCAGCTCGTCGTGAAATACCACGCCGCGGAAACATTCGCGCCCAGACTGTTCCTGGCCCCAATCGCCCAATGATACGTTGTCCCGGCGCTCATGGCCCCGGGAGTGTAGTTCAGGTTCGTCGTGTTCGCCACCAACGGCGGTACGGTTGCCGTGCCGAAATACACGTCGTAGGAGGTGGCTTCGGCGGAGGCGTTCCAGGCGAGCGCGGCTTCCGGCAATACGGCGGTGGCCCCGTTGGCCGGCGATACCAGCACCGGCGCTGCCGGCGCGCTCGTGGGCGCAATGGAGTTTACGTACGCCTTCAACAGGTTGAAGGCGTTCACGCTGCCAATGCCGGTTGCAAAGTCCCACCCGGCGGCTGCGGCGTAGGCCGGCTGATAGGAAGCATCCGAAGTCGACAGGACACCTACCGCCATGCCGTCCAGGTAGCAATTGAATGCGCCCGCACAGGGCAGGACCATGTCGCCCTGGGTGATGTCGTTGAAGGCGCAGGTGGCGGCGGGGCCGGCGGTGGAATTGCAGGCGGTTTCGCCCGCGGTCGTGTTGTATTCGTTCCGGCCGATCTGGTAATAGACGGGACTCGGGTTGCCGGCGTTGGCGGTCCCCAGCGCCTGGTTGATCAGGGCCTGAATTCCGGCCATGATCGGGGCGGAAACCGAGGTTCCTCCAAATCCGACCCACTCGGAAGGCGGACCCGCGCAACTGGCCCCGTCCGAAAGGCAAACCACGTAATAGTGGCCCCACTGGCCATTCGATGCGAACAGCGCGACGTCCGGCAGGTCGCGAACACCGTCGCTCGGGTTGCCGGAAATCGCTTGCCACGAAGGCTTGGCGTATCCGGCGCACGTCCCGCTCACCGCGTAGTCGATACTCCGGGCTCCAGTGGCGCACCCGCTGGGCCCGCCACTGCCGCCGATGGTATTGGCGTAGTAGGGGTAGGCGTTGCAAAAGCCTGTGCCGCCGTAGGCCGTGTTGTATCCGTAGTAATTGGCGGTCACCGAGCTTGCACAGGAGTCGTTCCAGGGGATCTCGGGAATGTAGGATTTGGCGGAATTGTAGTCGGTCCCGTTGGTCGAATTCCAGAAACTGGTGGTGGTGTTGGAAGCATAGTCGCCGAAGTCCGTGCCGCCGACGGCGACATTGTATATCGTGGATGCCCAGCCACTGACGCTGATCCCGTATATCGCCGCGACCCCGCCGCGGTCGGCGGCTGCCGCAGCGGCATCGCCGGCCGAAACAAACACCGACACGCCCGCGGCCGCGGCGGTCTGATACAAGGTGTTGATGTAGCTGTTGAGCGCGGCACCGCTTTCCGTTTCCGCCTCGCCATAGCTGATGCTGACGATGCTGGGAAGAGCGCCGCCGTTGGTCAGCATATTCTGCAGCGCGATGAATCCGCCGAAGTTGGTGGTATCGCTGCAGGATGCCATCACGATGGCGGCATTGGGAGCTGCCGCGCTGGCCCATTCGGCGTCAATGGCCGCCTCGGCGTCGTCGCCGTTAGTTCCGGGATCGGTGCAAGAGCCGCCGGCGCCGGCCGCGGGGTGGACCTGAGTGAGCGAACCGGAAGAGTACTGATTCAGCCCGAAGGTCTGGCGGAAAACGTTCCAATCGCCCGTACCGCTGTAAAGATCCGTGTCCTCGACCACGACAATCGTTTGTCCCAGGCCGGTAAACCCGCCGGAAAACGCCGGATTCAAGTTGTAGATCGTCCCGAGGTCGCCCGGAACGACGGGAAGAACCTGCGGGTTCACCGTGTACTGCGCCCGCGGCACGAGCATCGAGTGCGGCTTGAAGTTGTGGAGGGAGACCACCCCGGTCACCGCCGGCAGCAAAGTGGCGGGAATTTGCGGATCGCTCATGTTGGCGAAGTAGCCCTTACCCGCAACTTCGAGAGCGTGAATTTCCGTGTGCAGCGCTTCGCGCACCTGGCCCGCATCTCCCGAGAAGTCAATCACCATGCGGTTCGCGGGAACGTTGTTGACGGTGAATCCGTGCGATTCGAGCCAGCGCGAAACGGTCGCAATGTCTTCGGAAGCCGCGCCAAACCGCTCGCCGTATTCCGCGGCGGTAATCCATTTGTGGAAGTTCAGGGAGGCCTTGTCGGTCAGCGATTCGACAAATTGTTCCGCCGCGCGGTCCTGCTCCGGCGAGCGCTTCAACTGAAGGTACATGTCCAGGTGCAGATCGCTCCGGACAGGCCCCCGATCGTTTTTGGCATTCGCTTCGGGGCGCGTGTTGCCGGCGAGCCTCACCAGCCTGCTTTCGTCAATCGCCTGAGTGATGACGGCGCGCGGTCCCGCCGTCTGAGCTCTGCCCGCTGCCGCGAACAGCAACATCAGTCCGACTGGCGCCAGCACTGGCAAAAAGGATTTACATTGCAATTCCTGTGCCTCCCTTTCCGCTTCATGCCCGGTTCGTTCGAGCCAGGCGCCGTCTTGCCGTATCCGGCCATGCGTTCGGCGACTTTCGATGCCACCGCCGGTCGCCTTCTACCCAAACTCCCGATTCGCTGCCTTCACGTGTCGCCTTCCGGATAGGCCGCGCCGCCCCAGGCAGCACGGACGGGGGACCGCAGGCCGTGCCGGGGAGGTAGACCAGATTCGCAATGGGGTGATTTCGGTGGAACGGTGCAGTCTCTTGCAGGGACACGTTTCACTGCAGTCTGCGCCGCGCAGTGTCCCGGTGTGTTGCCGGTGGAGATCGCTCTTCGGACTACGCCTCGCGACGCGCACCGGCCTGCTCGCCGATGCGGCCAACCAGCACTCCTAGGATGTCGGCCATCTCCGCCAGTGCCCGGCGCGCCTGTCCCGGCGCGGCGGACTTTGTCAGACGGTACCAGCCCTGCATCACCTTGTAATCCAGTACCAGCAGCCGGTATTCCACCCGTTCCAGTTTCAGACCGGCGGCGTGCTCCGACAGGTACGTGAGAACCTTGTAATCGCGATCGAGCGATCGTTGCAGGGGGTCCAGTTCCAGGGCAGCCGGTAACTGCTGCTGCACATCGGCGTATTGGAACCCTTCAGCCGCCTCGGTGGCCGGCTGATCGGCTTGGGCGCGCAGCAGGAGGATGCAACTGTAACGGAACCAGTAGACGAACAGCACCAGGGAAAAGACGATGATGAGTATGCTCGCTAGCATATTGCTATTCGGTGACCCGATGGTACTAGGTCAACCATGACGATGATATCACCTAGAAAAAACTGATGCAACTACTATTTCGCTATGGTTAAAAAAGGTTAGATATAGCCTGAACCGGCTATATCCGTTTGGCCAAGAATACCCATATATGAGGGTATTTTCGCTTTTAT
>Ga0265316_10002367_pt1 | contig 19628 bp, 14 predicted proteins | sample 4522metaG_FD_202092 | JGI IMG/M metagenome (GOLD analysis project Ga0265316, IMG submission 202092) | Rhizosphere microbial communities from Carex aquatilis grown in University of Washington, Seatle, WA, United States - 4-5-22 metaG | ecosystem: Host-associated > Plants > Roots > Rhizosphere >... | reverse complement strand
GTAGAATTCGACGCCCGAGCTTCGCTGTTAGTTCCCGCCTCTTTCGGCCCCCGGCTCCAGGTTTTTCATCCAGGCCGCCAGTTCCGCCGCCAGCGGCGCTTCCACGGTGACCGGCGCGCCGGTGACTGGATGGGAGAACCGCACCCGGTGCGCGTGCAGAAAAGTGCGCTCAAGCGGCGGCAGCCCTTCCGTCTGCGCTGGCGCGCCGTACAGCCGGTCTCCCGCCACCGGATGGCCGATACTCGCGAAATGGGCGCGGATCTGGTGCGTCCGCCCGGTCCGTATGCGCACCTCGAGATACGTGAATCCCGCAAGCCTCTCCAAGACCCGGTATTCCGTGATCGCCGACCGTCCTTCGCCCAGCCGGGCCGTCATCCGCAAGCGCCGAACCGGATCGCGGGAGATGGGTTTCTCGATCCGCCCCTGATCCGCCTTCACGCGCCCGTGTACCAGCGCCAGGTACACCTTCTCCACCGTGCGGCCGGCGAATTGCGCCGCCAGACCGCGGTGCGCAGCATCCGTGCGAGCCACCAGCAGCACGCCGCTGGTGAACCGGTCCAGGCGGTGCACGATGCCGGGCCGTTCCTCGCCTCCACCCTTGGCCAGCGTGCCGAAATGGTGCAGCAGCGCGTTCACCAGCGTGCCGGAGTGTCGGCCTGCCCCGGCGTGGACCACCATGCCCGCCGGCTTATTCACGGCAATTACGTCGTCGTCCTGGTAGAGGATTTCCAGCGGCAGGTCCTCGGCGTAGGCCTTCAGCGGTGGCAGCGCGGCTGGTTCGACTTCCACGGCCTCTCCACCGCGCAGGCGGCTCGATGGCCGCTCGCCCGCCCCATTGACGCGCACCCGTCCCGCTTTGATCCAATCCTGCAACCTCGACCGGCTGAACTCGGGAAGGTGCTCTTGCAGGAACACGTCCAGCCGCTTGCCCGCGTCCGCCTCCGAGGCATTTACGATCACTTGGCCGGGTTCCTCTCGGCTCCGAACCGTCGCTGGTGCCAATAAGGATAGGAGAAGGGGATCGCACTCACTTCATTCAGCCGCGTCATCTCTTCGGCGGACAACTCCCAGGTGGCCGCCGCCAGATTGTCGCGCAACTGCTGCTCGTTCTTGGCGCCTATCAGCACACTGCTCACCGCCGGCCTGCGCAGCACCCAGTTGAGCGCCACCTGCGGAACCGTCACCCCGCGCGCCCGCGCGATGTCCTCGATCACGTCCAGGATGGCGTACACTTTCTGCTCGTCCCGCAGCTCCAGCACGTCCATTTGTGCCAGCCGGCTGCCCTCAGGACGGCCCTCGCCGCGCCGGTACTTCCCGCTCAGAAAGCCGAAGGCCAGCGGGCTCCAGACCAGCACGCCGACCCCCTGGTCGAGTGACAGAGGGATCAACTCGCGCTCCGCCTCGCGCCCTGCCAGCGAGTAGTAGATCTGTTGGGAGGCGAAACGCTCGAGGCCCTCGCGCTCGGAGATGGCGAGCGCTTTCATCAGGTGCCAGCCCGAGTAATTCGAGCAGCCGATGTAGCGCACCTTGCCCGCGCGCACCAGGTCGTCGAAGGCGCGCAGGGTCTCTTCGACCGGCGTCAGCGAGTCGAAGGAGTGCGCCTGGTAGATGTCGATATAGTCGGTGCCGAGGCGCCGCAGGCTGGCCTCGCACGCTTCCAGAATGTGCTGCCGCGACAGCCCCACGTCATTCGGCCCCTGGCCCATCCGCCCGAACACCTTGGTCGCTATCAGGACGTCCTTGCGGCGCGCGCCCAGCGCCTGGCCGAGAATCGTCTCGCTCTTGCCCACCGAGTACACGTCGGCGGTGTCGAACAGATTGATGCCGGCTTCGATCGCGATGTCGATCAGCCTCCGTGCCTCCTCCACCTGGGTATTGCCGACCCCGGCGAAGAAGCCCTCGCCCCCGAACGTCATGGTGCCGAATCCCAGGGCCGAAACCTTCAGGCCGCTGCGTCCTAACAGTCGTGTCTCCATAGTGCCGAGCCTAGCATACGCAGTGTGCAATGCTGTCATTGAGGAAGCAGGCTGGATATGGCTGAAGAACACCCGGAGATCGACGGTCTGCAGACCGGAGCGCACCCGCCGTATCGGTGGCTGACCAGCACAGACCATTGCATGGACGCGATTGTCAGACTCTGTCCGGAAGTCGTGCTGGGTCGCCATCTGGTTGTGACTTCGATCGACAGCGGCTTCGCGTGGTTGACCGACCAGCAGCAGCTTGCGAAGTGGGAGTGTCGTTCCGGAGTGGCCTACAGCCCCCGGTTGACCGGAACGAAGGAGTTGTTCTTCCAACGTGATGGACCCGACGGCCCCGGATACGACGAGTGGTATGTGTTCGAAGATCAACCGATCGATCTGGGTGAGATCATCGAGGGGAACCCTTTCTTGCCAGAGCTTGCACCCCGACCGGGACGGCTGATGGTGTTCGTCAACTATAGTGCATTTGCGTTCGAGGCCACGCTGGCCAAGATGTTCTGGAAGCAGATGGAATGGATCAAGTCCGAATCGTATATCGGCGATGGCGGAGACTATCTGACGTTTGTGAGCCGCAACGACCGGCTATTTGAGACGGTGCTCCAACGCCTGCGCACCGAGTTGTCATGAAGAAAAAGACTAGTCGGTCGTTACGGCCGTCCGAAAGAGACACCATGCGGCCGGAGTACGACTTTTCCGCAGGGGTCCGCGGGGCAACGGCAGCGAGGTACGCTCAGGGCCCCACCATCGTCCGCCAACAGCGCCGCGCCGGCTCGAAGCGGAAGAGCGCCTGAACACCCGCCCGCCCCCTCGGTCATAATATCGGGTAGCGCCCGGGAGGGCCGACACTCAATGCGCAGATTCACCGTGGGTTGTTTAGCCGTGATCGGCACGATCGCGATCCTGTTCTTCCTGCTGCTGTTCGTGATCGCGTTCGCCGCCAGTTCCGTCAAGGGCCGCGTGCCCTCCAGCGCCGTGCTCGAAGTGAACCTGGAGTCCGGCGTGATCGAAGATATCCCGGACGAGCCCGTCGCCAAGGCCATGCTTTCCGGCCAGCCGTCGATGCGCGACATCGTGGACGCGATCGAGCGCGCCTCCACCGACGACCGCGTCAAGGGACTCTTCGCGCGATTCGGCGGCTCCACCATGGGCCTGGCGAAGGCGCAGGAAATCCGCGAAGCGGTGCGCAATTTCCGCGCCCACAAGAAATTCGCCGTAGCCTGGTCGGAAAGCTTCGGTGAATTCGGCCCCGGCGGCAGCTCGTACTACCTGGCCAGCGCCTTCGATCAGGTCTGGATGCAGCCCTCCGGCGACATCGGCCTCACCGGCGTCATCCTCGAAAGCGAGTTCTTCCGCGGCACGCTCGACAAGCTGAACATCGTTCCCCGCATGGATCATCGCTACGAATACAAGAACGCGATGAACCAGTTCACCGAGAAGAGCTTTACCCCGCCGCACCGCGAGGCGATGGAAGCCCTGATGCACTCCTGGTCCTCGCAACTGGCCAAGGGGATCGCCGAGGGCCGCAAGCTCGCTCCCGACCAGGTGCGTGCGGTAGCCGACCGCGGCCCGCTGCTGGGGCAGGAGGCGGTGGATGCCAAACTCGTCGACGGCCTGGCCTACCACGATGAAATCTACGCCAAGGTGAAACAGATGGCTGGCGCGGGCGCCGAGCTGATTTACCTCAATAAGTACCTCGAGCGCGCCGGGCGGCCGCACAAGAGTGGAAAGACCATCGCGCTTATCTACGGCGTGGGCGCGGTCGGCCGCGGCAAGAGCGGCTTCGATCCCCTGTTCGGTTCCGCCTCGATGGGATCCGATACCGTGGCCGCCGCCTTCCGCGATGCGGTGAAAGACCCCAAGGTCAAGGCCATCCTGTTCCGCATCGACAGCCCCGGCGGCTCCTACGTGGCCTCCGACGCCATCTGGGAGGAGACCGTGCGGGCGCGCAAGGCCGGCAAACCGGTCATCGCCACGATGGGCGATGTGGCCGGCTCGGGCGGCTATTTCGTGGCCATGGCCGCCGACAAGATCGTGGCGCAGCCCGCCACTATCACAGGCTCCATCGGCGTGCTCGGTGGAAAAATGCTGACTACGGGTTTCTGGAAGATGCTGGGCATCACCTTCGACCAGGTGCACGAAGGCGCGAACGCCACCTATTGGAGCGGCACGGACGACTACACGCCGGCCGAGTGGGCGCGCTTCCAGGCCTGGCTCGACCGCGTCTACGCCGACTTCACGAGCAAAGTAGCCGACGGCCGCCGGCTCCCCAAAGAGCGCGTCCTACAGATCGCTAAAGGCCGCATCTGGAGCGGCGAGGACGCCAAGGCCCTCGGTTTGGTCGATGAGCTCGGCGGTTTCCCGGAGGCCCTGGCCCTGGCCAGGAAAGCTGCGAAGATCCCAGCCGGCGAAGAGGTGAGCGTCCAGCTCTTCCCGAGGAAGAAGACCGCGTTCCAGACCTTGATGGACACCCTCTCGGGCGAGACCCCGGAATCGAGCGACCAGGGCGCCGAAGCCGCGGCCGTGATCCGGGCCTTGCGCCTGGTCCAACCCCTCGCCCGCCAGGCGCGCGCCGCCACCGGCCAGACGGGGGTGCTCGAGATGCCGGAAGTGGCGGGCAGACCGTAGTCGCGCGTTTGTCCGGTTCCGAGACGCAGCAATTCCGGAATCGAACACTAACTGGATCTCTCAGGAAAGCCAGCAGCCTGTGTTTGCAGCACGATAACATGGGCTATAGAGTTGCAGCACTCTGCCTCAAGAGGGGCACCTGCATGATCGAGAACATTGCGTCTTTCCTGCGAGAGCTGAAAGTCGGCGCTCGTTCCCTGGCCCGCGCAAAAGGCCTCACGGCGACCGTAGTGCTGACACTGGCCCTGGGAATTGGCGCCAATGCCGTCATGTTCAGCCTGGTTCGCGGCGTCCTGTTGCGCCCTTTGGTCAATCGCGACGAGGACCGGCTCATCTACATACGCCAGCGCGCCACCGGAGACGGCAACACGACCTTCTCAGTCCCGGAGATCGCGGACTTGGTCTTGCGCGTGAAAACCCTGAGCTCGTTCGGCGATTTCTCCACCATTGGGTTCACGATGGTCGGACTCGGAGAGCCTGGCGAGGTCAAGGCGGGAGTCGTTGGGGGATCATACTTCCAGGTCATGGGCCTGCGCCCGGTCCGTGATTCAGGCGCTGCGAACGCAGTGAGTTGCCTGCGGCAGCTACCCCAGCGTCTCCGCCAGCCAGTTGTAAACGGTGTAATCCCGCAACCCCGGCGCGCCCACTTCACAGTGCTGATCCGCGCCCTGCTCGTGCGTGAACCGGACCAGTTTCTTCGGGCAGCGTAGCGCATCGTAGAGCTTCTGAGCCTGCCCTGGGAAGAACTGCTCGCTCTCCGGGTCGGTGATCAGCATGGGGCAGCGGATGCGGGGCGCGACCTCCGCGAGATGGTATTCCCGCACCGCGCGAAACGCGTCGTAGTACGACTTCATCCCGTAAGGCCGCATGCGGAACCTCAGCATTCCCGCGGTTCGGGGGTTCGCCATCGCCCCTGCCATCACATGATCGAACGGATCTTTCTTGCCCGTGTCCAGCAGGTCGCGAATCATTTTGGGCACGTGGCTCAGCCAGGGGTCCGAGACGTCCCAGACCCCTGGGTCGGCCACTCCAGCGGCGATGCGCGGTTCGAAAGCCAGCGCCCGCGGCACCCAATAGCCGCCCTGGCTGACTCCTACCAAGGCGATGCGCTTGGGATCGACCTCCCGATGGCGCAGCATGGCGTCCACCACCGGCGTGATCACCTTCTCCCAGTCCGGCCGGAAGTACAGCTTTCGCTCCCACAACGAGTCGCCTTGCCCCGGACCGTTGAAGATCAGGCAATTGTACCCGCGCGCCAGGGCGCCGGCGCCGCCATCCGCATACAGGCTGTTCTCGAGGCCATCGGCGCCGTTGTTCAGGATGATGAGCGGTTTCCGGCGGCGCGAGCCGTCGGTGCGCAGGAACCAGGCCGTCAGATGGCCGTCTCCATAGGGAATCTCGAGCCGCTCCGCCGGCGGGTCGAACAACCCGGCGGCGGCGGACCAGCAGGCGGCATACTCCTTCCAGCAGGAGTACATCCGCTCCGGATCCTTCGTGCCGTCCAGTGCGCGAAGCGAGGCTTTGAAATAGCCGGCCGCCCATAGGAATGCCTCCCGCGCGCTCACCACGTGCCGCTTGCTCAAGGCATCCTGCGCAAGCGTCTGCGCCTCCAGGCCTGCATCGTGAAACGCCTTCCAGGCAGACTCGAAATCCCCCGGCTTGATCTGGGAAAGAACCGCGAGCAGCTTGCCGGGGTCGCATTGGCGATAGTAAGCACTGCCTAACACGATCTGTGCGGTGAAGCCGAAGTCGGGATCGGCGAACGGCGAGGCAGGTGCCGCCGCGGCAGCGGGCTGGCTGGGAGCCTGGGCCAGGAGAGCGGTAGCGGAAGTGGCGCCGGTTGTGAGGAACGTTCTGCGGTTGATCAATTGGTCTCCTCCGAAGCAATACGATGGCTCGGGCCGTGGAGTTCGGTGGAATGTCAGTCACAGCCCAATCACCGCTCTTAACTCATTGAGCCCGCTCACGCACGCGCCACTGCGGCGGCCTCAACCCTTGACACCCCACCTTACCCTGAATCAGGAGGCCCATACGCCCATGCAAACGCCCGCTCATCGGATATCATCGGATTCTACACCGGTTGAAAATTCCAACCTCACGCCGGTTCAGGCCCAGGTCGTCGCCGCGCTCGCCGAGGGCAGTTCGGTCACCGCCGCCGCGCGCAGGGCCGGCGTCCACCGCACCACCGTACACCTCTGGAAGCGATCGTCGGGCGAGTTCCGCAGCGCCGTCGAGCGCGCCCGCAGCGATTTCGCGACCGCTCTCGCCGACGAGCTTCGCGACATTTCCGCCTCCGCGTTCCAAACCCTCCGCGGCCTGCTCTCCCATCCCGACACCCCGCCCTCGGTCCGATTGCGCGCAGCCCTGGCGGTCCTCGAGGACCCCTGCTTCCCCAAACCCGGCTGGCAGCCCGGCGAGTCCACCGCGCCCCCGCGCCCTCTCACGGTGGCCCAGGAGTTCGAGGCCATCGAGGCCGAATACGCGCACATCCGCGACGAGCGGGCAAAGGCCCGGCAAAGCGCCTGACCCGTCGCGGTCAGCGCTGGCCGCCCAGGCGGTCGAGCAGCTCCTTGAGGCGCCGGCGGCTGACTTCGAGACGGACGCCGGTACTGAGAACGACGTCGGCCAAGCCGCCCGCCAGGGGCAGGATCTCGGTCACGCAATCCAGATTCACGATGGCCGCCCGGCTGACGCGGAAGAAACAGGCCGGATCGAGACGTTCCTCCAGGTCGTTGAGCGTGGGGTCGAGAACGTAGGAGTGCTCGCGCGTGCACAACTTAGTGAGACCGCCGTCGGAGACCAGGTACACCGCCTCCTGCTGTGGGATGACGCGGTAGCGGTCGCCGCTCCGCGCCAGCAGACGGGTGTTGCGGGCGCGCAGCGCTTTGAGCGCCCGCTCGACCTCAACCCCGGCCTCGGGCGATTCGCCGTCGCGGACCCGGTCGATGGCGCGCGCCAGCCGTACCCGGTTGACCGGCTTGAGCAGGTAATCGACCGCGTGCATCTCGAACGCGTCCACGGCGTATTGATCGAACGCGGTGCAGAAGATGATCCGGGGACGGGGCGCGGGCAGACTGGCTGCCACTTCGAGGCCGCTGCAACCGGGCATTTGAATGTCGAGGAGGAGCAGGTCCGGACCGAGTTCTCCGACCTTTTGGATGGCCTCTTCGCCGTCGGCGGCTTCGCCCACGATCTCCAGGCCCGGAATGGGACCGAGCATCTGGCGCAGCCTTTCCCGCGCGGCCTGCTCGTCATCCACCAGCAGGATGCGGATCATTGCGCCCTGGCTTCCGCCGCGCGCGGGAGGCGGATGGCGACGACGGTCATGCCGAGCGCGCTATCCCGGTCGATGCGCAGGCTGGCGGCGTCCCCGAAGTGGCCCCGCAGGCGCTCGCGAACGTTGCGCAGCCCGTATCCGCCGTTGGCCGCCGGGAACCCGCGCATGGCGGCCGGAAAACCGGGCCCGTTGTCGCGCACCAGAATAGAGACTCCGGAATCGGAGACTGTGGCTTCGATCTCCACCAAGCCTTGCGTCCGAATCCCTCCCACACCGTGTTTGACCGCGTTTTCCACCAGGGTCTGGACCACCATGGCCGGAATCCGTACCTCCCGTGCCTCCTCCGTGCAGGCCATTCGCACCACCAGCCGATCCCCGAAGCGTTCTTGTTCGACGTCCAAATAGGCCCGCACCGCCTCGAGTTCCTCTTCGAGCGTTACCCACTCGCGGTCCGAACGCCGCAGCGTGTATCGAAACACCTCCGCCAGTTGCTCGATGGTTTTCTCGGCGCGGTCCGGGTGGCGCGGGATCAGGCTGGCGATGGTATTCAACGCATTGAAGAGGAAATGCGGGTTGACCTGCGCGCGCAGGGCCTTCAGCTCGGAGCGGTTGGCGTTCAGCACCAGTTCCTGCTCCCGCTTCTCGTGTTCCAGGCGCCTCTCGCGGAGGCGGAGGTTCTCCAGCAGAAACGAGAAGATCTCGGCGAGCGATACCAGCAGGGCGAGATCTTCGCTCAGAAAGCGTGGGTTGTGCGCTCGCGCCCGGACGCGGATGACGCCCACCTGCTCGCCGCCGAGGTGGATGGGCGCCTGCATGGGCTCGCCGGCATGGTCGGCGGCGGGTAACGGGCCGGAGGCCTGCCCCACGATGACTGCGACTTCCGACCGGAAGATGGCGCGCAACCGCTGCTCGGCGAGGGCGCCCAGCTCGGTTTCGCCGATGGCGCCCTGCAAGCCGTCGAGGAAATACTCGCTGGCTTCGATGGGAGAGAAGCGGCGGCCGAGCCACAGGCGGTCGAGCCAGGCAGAGATCACGCGGTAGAGCCAGGGGTGGATCAGGACGATCGGGCAGGCGGAGAGCGCCCACACCACGATACTCAGGTGGAATCGCATCATCCAGGGCCCCACCCAAGTAAAGTACATGGCCAGGAGCGAGAACGAGATAAAGGTCACCACTCCCTTCTTGATCAGGACATCGAAGAAGGCGAGCCGCTCCACATAGTAAGTGACGATGAAGATGAAGATCAAAGGACAGAGGTCCTTCGGCAGAAAGAACACCGGGGCGGCCGTAGTTAGCCAGAGCATCGCCATCGACGCCCAGACGATGCAAAAACCCACTACCCAGCGGCGCTGACGGCGCTCGGTGGCGCTTGAGGGACGGCGCGACGCGCACAGCACCCCGATGGCGCCCAGTGCGCCGCCCGCCAGCGGCGGTGGTATCCAAAACGCCGGCGGAATCGGAAGATGGCTGAAGATGCCCACATAGAAGCCCACCCCGCCGATCGCGACGGACACGACGACCGCGTATGACAGCCAGAGAAACGCCTGCCAGATTCTGCGGCCCGGCAGATATTCCCGCTCACCGTTATAGAAGGTGTGGAACAGCAGCACCGAGGCCATTACGGAGACCACCAGGTCAATGGCGCCAAAAACCGCCAGGGTATGTCCCGTCGCGATCCGAACCGCCTCCTCCGTCAGCAGGTTCACGTACACCAGCGCAAAGTTCAGGATGAGGGCGCAGTAAGCTGTGCCGCCCCATCGCGTTCTGCGCACGCGGTAGTTGCGGATGCAGAAGATGGACATCAGGACGTAGGAAATCGCGTCGAGACTCCACACCAGACTCAGCAACAGATAGAGGTTCCTGCTCACTTCTGCCTGTCCTTCTCAGAACTTATACTTGATGGACACCAGCCCCACGCGATATCCGGTAGCGTAAAGGGGGAACCCTGTCGTCAAAGAGTTGGAATTGGCGGTCCCGGCTACCGGCGCCGCGAACAGCAGCGATAAGTCGGAGTAGGAGCCGTTCACGTTGAACATCTTCAGCGGATGGTTCAGGAAGTTGAACGCCTCCAGCCGGAGTTCGATCTGGTGCTTCTCCTTGAACCGGAAGGTCTTGTAAATCGAGAGGTCGCTGTTGAAGTAGTGCGGGCCTCGAATATAGGGCCACACTGTCGGGCCGTTCGTTCCCTTAGGCGCGAGCGCGAAGCAGGCGGGGTTAAAGTACTGGCCCTGTTTCAGACCGCTTCGCGGATCGCAGGTCAGGGCCGGGAGAAGGTTCTCGGAATCGGTGCCGAGCCACATAAGGCTGTTCAAGCCGCCCGTGGTGTTCAGATCCAGGTTGCCGCCGGTGTTCGGTTGAATGGGGGCGCCGCTCTGCAACTGCGTGATGCCGGAAACGGTCCATCCGTTCAGCAGGCCACCCAGAAGCAGGCCATCGTGGATGGGGCTGGGGAGGGTGACCGCGTATGCGGCATTGAATATCTGGGTATGGTCGTAGGACAGAACGCCGTAGTTATCGCGCAGGTTCCACGGGTCCATCGCCGGGCCGTTGCCTCCGCCGTTGTCCGACTCGCCGTCCCGGATTCCGAGCACCTTGCCAAAGGTGTAGTTCACCATGAAGGTCACCGGCCCGGATTGTTTGTTCCACGACGCTACGAACGAGTTGTAGTTTTGGTAGGAACCGTGGCTCGTCAATAAGATCGTCTGGTAGTTGTGGTAGGCGCGGTAGTCCTGGCTGGGTATGCCGCCCTGGGCCGGATCGTTCACCACCCCGGTCGCGGGATCGGGCAGGAAATAGGCGCCGGCCGCGGTCTTATTGAGATTCCCGAGATACGGAACATTGAAGCCGTTCCCCGATAGCAGAAGGTCGCGGCTCCGATTGCCGCTGTACTGGATCTCGGCCGTGGAGTGCCAGGGCACCCGCTGCGAGAGGATCACGTTGTAGCTCACGGTATGCGGCGTCCTCGTGTCTCCTTGTTGCATGGCCCCGATGTTGGTGCCTATGCCGGCTGCGCTCGAGGGAGAAGCGTATTGCGCGAAGTCCCACCCCAGGTTGGGCGGATTAAGGATGTTGTAACTGGGGGCGCCGGCTGCCTCGTCGTAGATACCTGGATTCGCCGCCGAGTTATAGGAAATCTGGTAACGATACAAGCCCGCGCCGCCGCGAATCACCGTCATGCCCTTTCCGAATAGGTCATAGGCGAAGCCCAAGCGCGGCTCCGGGAAGAAGAGTTTGGATGGAAAGCCGGACATGGGGATCTTGCTGTCGATGCCGTGCCACAGCAGCCCCGTCCACGGACCGGCCGCCGGCGTGTTGTTGTACGACGCGGGATCCCAGACCGCCAACCCCTGCCCGCTGGTCGGGTACCACTGGCCCATGTGGTCGAAGCGGACGCCGTAAGTCAGGGTCAGCCGGCGGGACGCCTTCCACTGATCCTGCGCGTAGAGGGAATACTGGCTGTACTTGAGGTCGTAGACGCCGACGCCGGTTGCCTGCTGGAAGGACTGGACGCGGCCCGTCAGGAAGTCCGCCAACAGGTTGCCGCTGGTGGTGGCGCCGGTGTTGGCGAAGTCCAGCATGCCCTGAGCGTAATCCCCACCCGCCTGGGTGTTCTTCGCGAAGTCCCAATAGAAACCGAACTTCATCGTGTGGGTGCCCGCGACCTTGGAGAGATTGTCCGCGATGGACGGGTCGAGCGACATCTTGCCGTAATCTCCGTTTTGAAACGCGCCGCCGAAAACCGGCGCATAGTATCCGGGGACGAGATTGTACTGGCTGACGAGGTCCGGGATTTGCGACAGGTACGGGTCCGCGGTCAACGGTTTGTATCCCGTCAACCCGACCTGCGCGACATTGACCGCCGCGGGGTTCTGGAGCCGGATGGGGTTGAGAAACTTCGCCAGCGTCAGCACCGTTTCGTTGGTCAGGCTCGGACTGAACACGTGCACCAAGTTCGCGTTAACGATGTTCGCGACCTGGTGCGCCGGCATAGCCGACGGATACGGGAGAGCGTTACCCGGGTACCACCAGATGCCGATGGGGTTGATATCGTCCTCATCCTGTCGGTTCCAGGACACGAACATTTTCGTGCTGTCGCTGATGTTGTAATCGAGCCGGAGCCTGAACTCAAAACGGTTCACGTTGAAGGCCTGAGCGTAGAAGTAGTTGTCGCCGCTTGTGGGCGACTGCACGTTGGGTTTTGGGAAGGTCTTCGCATAGGCTAGTGAGTTCGGGTCGAGCAAGCTCAGGGGAATCATGCCGCCCGGATAGGCGGCAGCCGCACCGTGCTGAGTCGGCTGCAGGGAATTCCCGCCTTGGATCCCGGCAAATCCGGGACCGAGGCTGTCCAGATACGCCTGGGAGAAGTTCCCTCCCAGCATCTGCGCGGTGGGAACGAACCAGGCGCGATAAGTCGGCGCCGGCGTCTGGACCATGCCTTCGGGCGCGGCGTAGAAGAAGAGCTTCTCGCGTTTCCGGTTGAAGCCGGTACCGGGGATCAGGACGGGGCCTCCGATCTCGACGCCAGGATAATAGGAACCGCGGTATCTGGCCTTGGTTCCACCCATACTTTTCACGAACGAGTCCACGGAGTTGAAGGCCGGGTTAGTGCCGTAATAGTAGATCGAGCCATGGAAGTGGGCGGTGCCGCTCTTGCCGATGGCCTGGAAGGTCACCGGACCCTTGGCGTATTCGGCGCCGTACGCCGAGTACAGCAACGTCACCTCCGCCGTCTGGTCCTGGTTGATGTTGGCGACCTGGGTTCCCTGGTTCCCCGGATCCAGCAGGTTGGCGCCGTCCATGGTCATGGTCATCGCGCCGTTGGGCTGAGTGCCACTGGCCGAATACTGGCCGATCGGGCCGGAGTTGGTCTGCGTGACGAGGCTGTTCCATGCGCTCTGACTGAGGCCGCGATTCATGGCCATTCCCGGCATGATCTTGATCAGCTCGGCCGCGTCCCGGCCCTCGATCGGCAGCCTGCTCACCATGTTTGCGTCCAGGGTCTGCCGTGCTTCGCCGGTATCCAATGGCGAAATTGCCTGAGCATCCGCCTCGACCTGAACGTGCTCCGTTGCCGCCCCGACCTGAAGGGCGACGTCGGGCAGCGTTCTGCTTTCGCCCTGATTGAAGACGATGCCTTCCCGTTGCCAGGTGGCGAAGCCCGGCGCCGAAATCGTCAACGTGTAGGCCCCAGGCTGAATCGCGGAGATATCGAAGAATCCGCTGCTGTTCGAAGCGGTGTCGCGGGAGGCTCCGGTATCTTCATTCTTTAGCACGACTCTGGCGTTGGGAACGACGGCGCCGCTCGGGTCTCGAACCGTGGCGGCCAACGATCCGCTGGCGTTCTGCCCGAAGGCGGAGAAGGAGGTGAACATCAGGCCCGCGATTAGCAGGCCCGCAAGGATGAGAACATATTTTGATCTGTGCATAGTGCCTCTATCTGGCGGCGATGGAATAGCGGATGCTCTGCTCCACCGACTCGCCCCCTTGGAGCAACGTAATCTTCAACTCGTAACTGCCCGGTTTTGCGATGGCGCCGATGGTCATCGGCGCCGCCCCGGTCGCATCCGGGGGTGGAACATCGGCGGTCTGGCTGGCGACCACCTTGCCACCCTGCAGGAACTGCACTCCGACTTTCGGACTCGCGTTATTGAACCTGGACGGATACGCCACGAAGAAGACGGACGGCTGCGCGTTGGCGGGCAGGCTCGCGTCAATGGCCGGCACGATGCGCTGGCCCTGAAACTGGAGCGGGTCGGCGTCGTCCGAATCCGCCCGGCTCGGCGCGGGCTCGACCCGCTTCGCCAGCACCAGGCTGCTCAGCGCCAAGCCCTTGCGCTCCGAATTGTCGATTTCGAACGCTCCCGTGCTGGCCCGGCCCGCTTCGCGATCGAGCGCCACGGTCTCGACGGTGTAGTGGCCTGTAGAAAGTGCGATTGGGTGGGTGTAGGCTAGCGTGGCCGCCCGAAGCGCCGCCAGTTGCGCCTCCGTGACCTCGGGGTTGAAGTCCTCGCTGACCTTCTCAACGACCTGGCCGCTGGCGTCCCTCACCAGGGCGAGCAGCACGGCGTTCAGTTTCTGCTTCCCAGGACCCGACGGCGTGGCGGCCAGGGCCGTCCCCGGCACTTCGAAGGCCAGCACGTACCGCGAGCTGTCGGCGGAGTCCGGAAACCGGAATGCCGCGGAGCGGAACTCGAAGGTGTGCGGCCGTCCTTTCATCGCCTCAAAGGCGGCCATCTCGTATCCCGTCAACGCCGCCGAACCGCGAAACGTGGAATCGCGGCGCACATGGGGCCGGGCGTCGTCCGCCGCGGAGCCGGGGCGGACGTTCGGGTGCGGCCTGAAGTCGCGCATGTCGAACACGCGAAATCCCTGGCCCGGCGCAGCCACTTCGAGCACCAGCGCCAGGGCGCCGCCCGGGCCCTGGAAATACGAAACGCGGATGTGATGGTTCCCGCCGGCCAGCTCGACGCTGCCGCCCACCGCGTTCGTAGGGTGAATGCCATCGTTGTCAATGACCACCTTGCCGTCGATGGTGAGCCTCGACCCGTCGTCGGAGATCAGATTGAACCGGTACTTCCCGGGCTTGTCGATCCAGAAGTCGCCCTCGTAATCGATGGCGAACCATTCGATGCGGTCGGTGACGCCGGGCATCCCTTCCTCGTAGTCGCGCGTCGGCACATCGAGGGAGTAGGTGTAGATGAAGCCGACCGATTGTGAGCGTTCGAAGTTCGGCAGCATAGGCGACCACGGAGCTATGTGGTAGACGGCGCCGCGCAGCGAATAAGGGAGCGGCGTCGTTGAGCCGAATGGGTTCTTCTTGACCCAGGCGGAGGCCGAGCCGGCAACGACGGCCAACAGGCAGCAGATAGGAACCAGGGCTCGGCCGGTTTTCATCCGCATCGATTGTACGCGCTTGAGCCAGGCGGCGAAAGGGCTTTCGGAGGACCGGAGGCGTTTAGCGGATGAGCGGCAGGCGGTGGTCATGGCTGGCAGCGGGGCTCAAGCCCAACGCGGGCTAAGGCCCGACCCCCTAGCTCCAGTTCTTGGTCGCTTCCTTAAAGCAGTCGATACCGCTCATGAGGACGGCAGAGTAGCCGCCGCCGGGCCTGGTCCAGGCTCCGGAGAGAAATAGGTTCGCGATCGGCGTGCTGTGGGCCGCGCGGCGCATGCCGGAGTTGTCCAGCGTCTGATCCCAGCCGTAAATCGAGCCGCGGTAGTTGGCGGTGTAACGAACGTTGGTGAGCGGCGTTCCGATCTCCTTGACCTCGATGGCCTTCGAGAGGCCGGGCAGCAGCCGCTCCTCCGCGCGCCGGATCAGGATGTCCGCGATTCGTTCTTTCTCCGCCCTGTAGGCAGCCTTGCGCCCCTGCCGGTAGTCGGCCTCGTACTTTTCCCAATGGCCGTAGCCCTGGAGCGTGATCAGGCTTACCGTGTTCTTCCCTTGCGGGGAATAGCCCGGATACAGGTTGTCGTAGAGGGTGACGCCCAGGCTGGGATTCGCCATGTCGGCGCTGAGGGCGGACGCGTATTCGGCCTCGGGATCGTATCCGGAGGCGCAGAAGATTTCCGTATCGGGAATACCCAGCGCGCCCACCAGGTCCTTCTTGAGTCCCAGAAACACCTGGAAGGTGGAGAGGCTGGGTGTCCAGCGGTCCATGCGCGCCAGGTAGTCTTTCACGCGGCCGTCGTCTCCGACCAGGGATCCGAACAGGTCGTGTGGGTTGGAGTTGGCGACGACTGCCTTGCTGGTGTACTCGTGGCCGTCCGAGGTTCGGACGCCATAGGCCGTGCCGTCCTTCGTGAGCACCTTCACCACTTCCGTATTGAGCAGCACCTTGCCGCCACGGGCGGTGATGAAGGCGGCCAGCGCGTCGCTGATCTTCTGCGACTTGCCCTTGGGATAGTAGCCACCGTCCTCGAGATAGCCCATGGTTGGGAGGGCATAGTAGAAGCTCGCGAGCTTTGAGGGTGGCAAGCCATAGTAGGCCCACAGGGCCGAGAGGATGGCCTTCAGGCGGGCGTCCTTGGTGCGCTGGTCCATCATGGCGCCCCACGTCTGGCCGGCGGCGCGCACCAGGTGTGGAAACTCCCCCGGGAACCGGCTCATTTCGACCTTGCCGGCTGCCTGCGAGAGCTTCCGGATATCGGCGGCGACGCCCTGCATGTCCCCGAAAAGCGCGCGGATGCCCGGTTCCTCCGCGGGGAACAAAGCGGTCAGGGTCTTGATGTAGGCGGGCACGTCTCGGGGCGGGACGCGGATGTCGTGTTCCGGGAAGACGGCACGGTAGAGGGTGCGGTGTGGGACGAACTCGACATCCGTGATCTCGGGGAAGCCGGGGATCAGGTTGCGGACGCCGCCGCGCTCACCGACCGTAGTCGAGTGCAGCGAGACATCGAACACGAAGCCGCCCGGCCGCCGGAAGGTGGTGGCGTAGCCGCCAGGCTTGTCGTGCTTCTCGAGAATCAGGGTCTTGAATCCCTGCCTGGCGAACGCGGCCGCGCAACTCAGCCCACCCAGGCCGGCTCCGACGATCACGGCGTCGAATTGGTCCTGACCGGAGGGGGTGGACCGGGCGGCCGGAAGGGCATCCCAGTTCAGTCCCGCCCCGGGGAGCAGGGCCAGCGCGGACTGAATGAGCTGGCGACGGTTGCACTTGCTGTCAGGCATGAGATCGTTCCTTCGGGTGCTACAGTATCACAAATACGACCTTCAGATTCGGAATGTTCGGTCGGGAATGTCCGGTCGGGAAGGCGGGGGTCAGGCTCTCCATGCCGCCAGAATCGCCCGCACGCGATCGGCCACCTGCTGACGAGCCCCCTCGCGATCCGACCCGCCAGCGAGCAGGTCGTCGTACTCCGTGTGCCTGTGTCGAACGGCAGCCGTGACCGCGGCGGAGAGCGCCGACTCTTCCAGGTTGTGGCCAGCCGCGGTTCGGCCGACCCGGCCGCTGCCCCGGGCGGCGGTGTGCCGGGCAATCTCGCACGCCTCTTCGGCTGGACAGCGTGGGAACAGAGCCACGATCTGCTCCGTCATCCGGGCGACTAGCACGAGATCCTCTTCGCGACGCTGTGTGACGGCTTTTGCGCGTGCGGCCGCCCGCTCGCCGGCGTCGCTCGCGCACTCCTGTTCGGCCTTTTCCAGGGACTCGGTCTCGACGAGAATCCCCTGCCTTTCGTAGCGCCCCCGCGACCGGCTGAAACGCACCACCACGGCTTTGCGGCCACTGTGCTTCGCCGCCCGCCGCGTCAGGGCAGCATCACCCGCGCCCAGGTATTCGAGCTCGCCCAGGCCCGCGCACGGCAGGCACAGTGGTTGGTCCGCCTCTATGAAGAGCAAGTCGCCTTGTTCAAGTTCCGCGCCGCATTCCGAGCAGCGAGAGTCGCGCAGGATCCGGAACACCACGGGTTCCGGTGCCCGGTTCAGTCTCTCATCGAGTTGTTGCCGCTTGCGCTCCGACAGGGCCGGCGACGCGTAGTGAGTGCGGTAGGTCTTCTCGATGTCCGGGTCTCCGCTGGCGCTGAATTGCAGGTCCACGACCCCGGCACGAGTTCTCTGCACGTACCGGGTTTCGCTGGGCCGGAGTTCCTTGGCCCGCGCCCAGTGGCGGAACATCGCCATGGACCGCGAGATCTTCTTGAGATTCCCCTGGATCACCCGCTCCAGGAAATCGACGCGCCCCTTGCGCCATGCCTCCAGATTCGACGGCGCAAGCAGCCCCATGCCGATGAGCACGTCAATCGCACTGACATACTGGTGGTGGGCCAAAGCGGCCTCCGCCGCCCGGACCACCCTTGCTCGCAGAGCTTCCTCATTGTCGGGATGCATGGATCCTCCCGCCGGACCCAGCCGGGAGCCCGGCAGAAAGGCATCCTACCACGGCGCCCGCCGCGATCGTTCACTGTTGCTCAAGTGAGCTTTCAGTTGTTTCGCATTGACATATCCTGAAAGCCAACCTAGTCTCGTCAAGGGGACTTCTCTCATGGTTGGCGACCGAGGCTCAAACAGGCGCACCTTTCTCGCTGGGGCAGCCGGTGTGGCCGCGGCCGCATGGCTGGGGAAACCGGCGCGCGCGTCGGCGTGGGACGATGAAGTAGGGCGGATACTGGCTCGCATCAAGCCACCCGTCTTTCCGAAGCGGGACTTTGACGTGGCTCGGTATGGGGCTCTGGGCGACGGTAAGACCGACTGCAGCGAGGCGATATCGCGCGCCATCGCGGAATGCACTCGCGCCGGAGGCGGGCGTGTGATCGTTCCCGCGGGAGCGTTCCTGACGGGCCCGATCCGCCTCAGGAGCAACGTCAACCTGCACGTGCCCGAGGGCTCGACGCTCAAATTCAGCCGCGATCCGAAGCGCTACCTGCCGGTGGTATATACCCGTTGGGAAGGAGTCGAGTGCCTGAACTACTCGCCCCTGATTTATGCCGACGGGGAAGAAAACCTGGCGGTAACGGGCGGCGGCACTCTCGACGGCCAGGCCGATTGCGAGCACTGGTGGAACTGGAAAGCCCGGCCGAACTGCGGGTGGCACCCCGGCGCTCCCCAGCAGGATGACGCGCGGAAGGCCCTGTTTCAGATGGGGGCCACCGACGTCCCGATCGAGAAGCGCGTCTTTGGCGAGGGGCACTACTTGCGTCCGAGCTTGTTGGGGCCCTGCCGCTCCAGGAACATCCTGCTTGAAGGAGTCACGGTCAAAGACTCGCCGATGTTCGAAGTCAGCCCGTTGTTGTGCAGCAACGTCACGATTCGTGACCTCCACATCGCCTCCCACGGCCCCAATACCGACGGCTGCGACCCGGACTCCTGCACCGACGTGCTCATCGAGAATTGCACCTTCGACACCGGGGACGACTGCATCGCCATCAAGGCGGGGCGCAACCGCGATGGACGGCGGATGGCGAAGCCCACCGAGAACGTCGTGATCCGTGGGTGCCGGATGAAGGACGGCCACGGCGCCCTGACCATCGGAAGCGAGATGTCGGGAGGCGTGCGCAACGTATTCGCCGAGAACTGCCGCCTCGACAGCCCCAATCTCAACCAGGCCCTGCGCTTCAAGACCAACGCGGTGCGGGGCGGAACGATCGAGCACATACATTTCCGGAACATCGAGATCGGCGAGGTTGGCGAAGCCGTTCTCCAGATTGATTTCCAGTACGAAGAAGGCGAGAACGGGCCCGAGCGCCCCAATGTCCACGATATCGACGTCCGCAACGTGACTTGCAAGAAGAGCAAGTACGCTCTGGAGGTGCGAGGGTTCCGGAACGCTCCGATCCGCGACCTGCGCCTCGCGGACTGCACCTTCGACCACATCGCGGAGCCGAATATCATCGAGCACGTGGAGGGCCTCACGTGCGCGAATGTCAAGATCAACGGCGAGACTTTCACAGGGAGGTAGAACACCATGGCAACGCTGGCACAGACGCAAATCGAGAAGATGATCTTCCGAAAGACCAACGCCCGCACGGGCCGGAACGTCTGGGTGACGCCCGCCAACAGCACGAATCGCCACCTATCCTACGGGCGGATCATCCTGCGCGGGGAGACGAAATCCGTTACCTTCAAGACCAACAGCCACGAGACGGGCCTGATCGTTCTGTCGGGAGCCGCGGCTGTGAGCGTGAACGGCGAGGACTTCGTGCTGAACCAGTACGACGGCATATACCTGCCGCGCGGGAGCCAGGTGCGGGTGGATGCCGGCGAGAGCGCGGACATCGCGGAGTTCTCGGCGCCGGTCAAGGGACAGTACCCG
>Ga0265316_10002365_pt1 | contig 19646 bp, 22 predicted proteins | sample 4522metaG_FD_202092 | JGI IMG/M metagenome (GOLD analysis project Ga0265316, IMG submission 202092) | Rhizosphere microbial communities from Carex aquatilis grown in University of Washington, Seatle, WA, United States - 4-5-22 metaG | ecosystem: Host-associated > Plants > Roots > Rhizosphere >... | reverse complement strand
AGGACTCCTTCCTGTAGGAGAGGGAGCGGTTCGGGCTTCGCCCGCCCGCTCCTTGACCTGTTTTTCTGCTATCCTTCCGGCCCCGTCCCTGATAAGCATCTAGTGTAACCTTCATTAGATCCCCCCATGCGATGGTTGAGTGCCCGTCCGATCTCCTGCGCGCGGACTAATTTCCCCGACAAACGCGCAACGGTCCGACGGATTCTCAGGCGGGAGGATCCCACACGCAGCGAACCTTCAACGCCCCATCACCCATGCGAGTCCCAGGCACCGTCAGCGTAGTTTTGACCCACAAGAAAGAATCCCATTGCTGGTCCGTCTCCCCGGAATTGTCCGTCTTTGACGCCATCAAAATGATGTCCAAGAAAAATGTCGGCGCCCTGCCCGTCGTGGAGGGCGGGAAAGTGGTCGGCATGATGTCCGAGCGCGATTACACGCGCAAAGTCGCTCTCAAGGGCAAGTCCTCGAAGGAAACGAAGGTGCGCGAAATCATGGGGACGCCGGTGATCACGGTGCCGCCCCAGCAGCCCGTGGGCGATTGCCTGCGGCTGATGACCGAGCATCGCGTGCGGCACCTGCCCGTGCTGGAGAACGAGCAACTCGTCGGCATCGTCTCCATCGGCGATCTGGTGAACTGGGTGATCTCCGCGCAAAGCGCGACGATCGACAACCTCGAGGGCTACATCAGCGGGCGGTATCCGGGTTGAGGCGAGGAGCGGATCGGGCTTCGCCCACCCGCTCCTTAACCAATGGCTGCCGCCATTTGATGGAAAACGATCCGTGTTTTGCCGGGTGATCGATTTTCGATTGGCCGCTGTAGGAGCGGCTTTGCGCCGCGATTCCGACCGACCATCGCGGCGTAAAGCTGCTCTTACAACCAACCCAGCCGAAGCCCGCCCGCCGCGGCGGGCCAACTGCGAGGTATCGGACCCATCGCGAATAAAGCTGCGAGCCGCCGCAGCGCCCCATCCCGCCAACGTCAGCGCTTGGCCCGGCGGCGGCGTTCGAGGTGTTGGACGAAGGCGGCGAGCGTTTCCCGGCTCACGTGGTGTTCCATGCCTTCCGCGTCGGCGAAGGCAATGGCGTCCGGCACGCCGAGCGATTTCAGAAATTCGCTGACGATCTCGTGCCGCCGCCGCGATTCCTCGGAAAGCCGCCGGCCGGAATCGGTGAGAAAGATCGAACGATACGGGAGCGCCGTCACCAAGCCGTCGCGCCGGAGCCGTTGAATGGTGCGATTCACCGTGACGTGTGTCACGCCCAGCCGCCGGGCCAGGTCGGTCACGCGAGCGACGCCCGCCTTGGCAATCAGCTCGGCGATTAATTCGACGTAATCCTGTGCGGTCTCCTGCGCGTGCTCCTCCCGGGTGCGCTGCCGATTGCTGGCCAGGGGCGTGGACCGGGCGGAGGCGGACAGGGCGGCGGCGCGTTTCATGCCGCCAACTAAAGCGAAAAGAATCCAGTGGACAATCCCGCAGCTTGAATGTAGCCACGGCTACATCTTACGCGTCATGTCATCGGAATCCGCCAAGCCCACGCCCGCCACGCCGCCCGAGCCGGCCGCGGCCGGCGGAGCGGCGGCGCCCGTCAGCCATCCTTCGCTCGAGGAAGTGCACCATTCCGTGGCCGTGCCGCACTCCGAAGCCGGATTCTGGCGGCAATGGCGGGCGTTCGTCGGTCCGGCCATTCTCATCAGCGTCGGCTACATGGATCCCGGCAACTGGGGCACTGACCTGGCGGGCGGGGCGCAGTTCAAGTACGGCCTGCTCTGGGTCGTCGCGCTGGCCAGCTTCATGGCGGTGATTCTCCAAATAATCTCCGCCCGCCTGGGAGTGGTCACGGGCAAGGATCTGGCGCAATGCTGCCGGGATTATTATCCCAAGTGGTCCCGTTGGCCCAACTGGATCACGATGGAAATCGCGATCGGCGCGACCGACCTGGCCGAATCGCTCGGCAGCGCCGTCGCCCTGAACCTGCTGTTTCACATCCCCCTGTCGTGGGCGATCATCATCACCGCCGCGGACGTGTTGCTCCTGCTGGCCCTGCAAGGGCTGGGCATGCGCATGATCGAGGCCGTGATCGCGGTCTTCGTGACAACCATCGGCGTTTGCTATGGCATCGAGATCTTCGTGCTGCCGCAGACGCAGCCCAGTTTTCTGGAGATGGGCCAGGCCTTGTTCCATCCCAGTTTGGGCGAAGCCGGCATGATCGTCGTGGCGATCGGGATGATCGGAGCCACCGTCATGCCCCATAATCTGTACCTGCACTCGGCGCTGGTGCAGACGCGAAAGATCAAGCGCGACGACCACTCGATCCGCAGCGCCATTCGTTTCAACACGATCGACTCGACTTGCGCGTTGACCATCGCGTTTGTCGTGAATGCGGCGATCCTCGTGCTGGCGGCCATGGTCTTTTACGGCAAGAGCAGCGTGACCGTGGCCGGAGGCCAGGTGGTGGCGTTCAGCCCCGCGAGCGACTGGATCCGGGTGGCGCACCTGACCCTTGCGCCCCTGCTGGGGACGACGCTCGCCAGCACACTCTTCGCGGTGGCCTTGCTCGCCAGCGGGCAAAGCAGCACGATCACCGGCACGCTGGCCGGTCAGGTGGTGATGGAAGGATTCATGAGTTGGCGCATCCGCCCATGGATCCGCCGGATGATTTCCCGCACGCTGGCCGTGGTGCCGGCCATCCTGATCATCAGCGTCCGCGGGAGCGGAAGCGTGACCGATCTGGTCAATCTCAGCCAGGTGCTGCTGTGCCTGGAACTGCCTTTGGCGATGTTTCCGCTGCTGCACTTTACCTCGTCCCGCCAGATCATGGGCCGGTGGACCAATGGCTGGTTCCTGATGCTCTTCGGCTGGGGCAGCGCGTTGTTGATCACCGCGATGGATCTCTACAGTCTGCCGGAATCGCTCAAGGAGGCTTGGCGCGTCATCATCGGCGGGTAACGTCAGAAAACCGGAATGAATCCCCATGTATAAAACCATTCTCGTAACGTTGGACGGCACCCCGACCGACCGGGCGATCATCGATCACGTAAAATTGCTGGGCCAGAGGATGCAGAGCCGCGTCGTGTTGCTGCATGTGGTCGCCAGCGCCACCGCCAAGTATCACGGCGAAAACGCCGCCGACAAGGAGGTCGCGGAGAGCCAGGCGTATTTGGGCCGTATCCAGGCCGAGTATACCGCCGCCGGCATCCCCGCCGAGGTGGCGCTGGCCTACGGCGAGCCGGTGAAAGAGATCATCAACTGGGTCAAGCAGAACGGCTGCGACTTGGTGGCCATGAGCACGCACGGTCACAAGTTTGTGGCCGACCTTGTGCTCGGGACCACGGCCATCAAGGTGCAGCACAGCATCAGCGTACCCGTGCTGTTGCTACGGGCCAAGTGAAGGTCCCCGGAGCAAGCTCCGGGGCATTGAAAACAAACTGTAGGAGCGGCTTTACGCCGCGACTCCGACAAACCATCGCGGCGTAAAGCCGCTCCTACAATAATCCAAGTCGATGTCTCAAGGCCCGTCCGGCAACCGCTGCAGATCGGCGCCCTTGTTCTGTTCGTCGCAGGTCAGCACGAAATCCCCCTGGATTCCGTCCTTGGTGACGAATTTCTGGAGCAGCGACGCGGGAAACTGGACGTTCTGTCCGCTCGTACATCGAGCGACCACATGACGAATGGTCCCACGGTAGTAGTCCAGATACCGTTCCGGCGGGATGCGGAGTTGAAATTCGTAGCGCTTCATGTCCTCAGCCGGAGATTGCCGCCACCGGTCAGTTTTCGCCCGGATCTTCGGGTTCCATGGCGAGCAGTTTCCACTCGTCACCCACCCCGCTGAGGACCCGGCGCCAGAGGCTCGCATCCTGCGGGTGGTCCAGCAGGTCGCCGGGCACGGGCGTGATGACCCATGTATGATGGCGCAGCTCATTGTCGAGCTGGCCGGCCGTCCATCCGGAGTAGCCGAGAAATGCGCGCAGGTGTGTGCCTTCCTCGCCGGCGAGTTGCGTGGCCTTGTCGGGCTCGATGCCGAAAAAGAAGCGAATCCCGTCGGGCTGCATCTGCCACGCCACCAGAATCAGTTGCTCGGTCTGCACCGGACCGCCCTGGAAAACCGGCACGTTGGCGAGCGGACCGAGGGCGAAGGCGCCATTGAGCGTGCCAAGGCTTTTGTCGAGAGGGCGGTTGAGCACCACCCCCATCGCGCCCTGGTCGTTGTGGGCCGACATCAGCACCACGGTGCGACGAAAATTCGGATCGCGCATCGCCGGGTGCGCCAGCAGGAGCGAACCGGCGAGGTTTTCGGGGCGCGAAGGCTGTTCGCGTGCGCGCATGGTGAAAAGGAAAACGAGTCCGGGCGGACCTAAAGTTGCGTGATTTTGATGCCCGCGTCGGCGAGCAAGGGCGCGACGAGCGGGTCGTTGGTGTAATCTTCCCGGTAGCGAATTTCGGCGATGCCGGCCGCGGCGAGAATCTTCGCGCAGTTGATGCACGGGAAATGGGTCACGTACGCCATGCAACCCTCCACGCTCGAACCGCGGCGCGCGGCGTCGGCGATGGCGTTCTGCTCGGCGTGAACGGTGGCCTGCTCGTGCCCCTCGCGCACCCGCGAGACGTGCGGCGTGCCCGGCAGGAAGCCGTTGTAGCCCGCGGCGATCAGCCGGTTCTTGCGGTCACCGCCGCTCACGATCACGCAACCGACGTGCAACCGCTCGCAGGGCGAGCGCGTGGACATGAGGACCGCCGTGGCCATGAAGTATTCGTCCCACGAAGGTCGGTCCGCAAAGCCGGCGGTGGCTTGCGCGATCAGATCAACGGGACTCGGAGTCTTGCTCATCGGGCTGAGCGTAGAAGACCGCGCCAAACGAAGACGAGGAAAAGCCGCTGACTCCCGGGGCCGTTTGACGCCCCCGGGGCGCCGCGCATAGTGTCAGCGTGTTACGCACCGTTCAGCCCGAATTGCTCGACTCGCTGCCCGGCGATCACCCGGACGCGCGGCACAGCCGGCGCGATCTGCGTCTCACCAACTTCGCGATGGGCAACTTCCGCTGGTTTCGCCGCACGCTGCCGCCGCGGTTGCGCCCGGGCGACCGTGTACTCGAGCTTGGCGCGGGCGGGGGCGAACTGGCGCAAGCCTTGCGGCCGTGGGTTTCCCATTACGCCGGCCTGGATCGTTGCCCTCGGCCCGCGCACTGTCCCGCCACGTGGCTATGGCATCAGGGCGACCTCCGCTCGTTCGCGCATTACGACGTTTATCCCGTCGTGCTCGGCAATCTGATTTTCCATCACTTTACGACGAGCGAACTCCGCGCCCTCGGATCCGAGTTCAACCAGTATACCCGCCTGGTGCTGGCTTCCGAACCGACACGACGAAGGCATTATCAAACGCTGTTCGATGCCGGTGCGGCCCTGCTGGGCGGAAGCCACGTCACCCGCCACGATGCCCGCGTCAGCATCGCCGCGGGCTTCCTCGGCGACGAATTGCCCGCCGTGCTCGGGCTCGACGCGCGCGCCTGGCATTGGCACTGCACGACCACAGCGCTCGGCGCGTATCGCATGATCGCGTTGCGCCGCTAAATGCTCCGCCGCATGTCTGCGCCAAATCACAACATCGAAATCGTCGGCGGCGGCCTCGCCGGGCTGTCCCTGGGGCTGGCCCTGCGCCGGAGCGGCGTGCCCGTCACCGTATATGAAGCGGGCGACTATCCGCGGCACCGCGTCTGCGGCGAATTCATCGTGGGACTCGATGACGCCACGATTGGACGGCTCGAACTCGCCCCGTTGCTCGCCGATGCCCGGCGGCATCGTTCGGTGGCGTGGTTCGATCGCGGGTCCTTCGTTCGCGATCAAACGCTGCCCGCCCCGGCACTGGGCCTAAGCCGCCACGTCCTCGATGCGCGCCTGGCCGCAGCGTTCGTCGCGGCGGGAGGCGACTTGCGCACGAAATCCCGCGTGGATTGTGCGAAGGCGCCGCCCGGCCGCGTTTTCACGTCGGGTCGCCGCCGGGGTGGGGCCGGATTGCTCGGGCTGAAAGTGCACGTACGCGGACTGGCGCTGGCGCGGGATCTCGAATTCCACCTCGGCGCCGGTGCTTATGTCGGCCTTTCCGGCGTGGAAAACGGCGCAGTCAACTTTTGCGGATTGTTCCGGCATCGGACCGGACTGGCGCCGACCGACTCCCGCGAACGCCAACCCACCTCCGTGCTTTTCGCCTACCTCGCCGCGGCCGGTCTGGATGCGCTCGGCTCGCGGCTCCGCGGGGCCGAGATCGAGGCGGAATCATTCTGCGCGATCGCGGCGGTCGATTTCGTCGGCGCGGCCGTGCCATCCGGCCGGGTCCGGCTCGGCGACGCCTACGCCATGATCCCGCCCTTCACGGGCAACGGCATGGCGATGGCTTTCCAGAGCGCGCACCTCGCCCTCGATCCGCTGCTCGCGTACTCGCACCTCGAACGGTCGTGGAGCGAGGCCGTCCAACTCGTGGCGGAGCGCTTGCACCGCCGTTTCCGTCTGCGCCTCGGCTGTGCGAACGCCCTTCAGCCCTTCCTCTTCGAGCCGCGCCGCCAGCGCTGGCTCATTTCCGCCCAACGTGCCGGCGTGCTGCCGTTGCGTCCACTTTATCGACTCACGCATTGACCCTTCTCCCCATATGTTTCTTCACGCCCTCTCCACCGCCGTACCACCCCATGCCTACACCCAGGCGGAGGGCTGGGAGATTTTGCAGCGATCGGACGCCTTCGGCCGACTCAAGGAACGGTCGCGCTGGATACTGGGAAAAGTGCTGCTCGGCGACAACGGCATTGACCGGCGTCATTTTGCCGCACCCGACATCGAGCACATCTTCGATCTGACGGCCGACCAGTTGAACGAAACGTTTCGCACCGAGGCGCCGAAACTCGCCGCCGAAGCCCTCCGCCGTGCCCTCGCGCAGGCCCGCCTGCGTCCTGAAGATCTGGATGCGCTCCTCATCTGCACCTGTACCGGTTATCTGTGTCCGGGTTTGACCGGTTATGTCGCCGAGGCGTTGGGTCTGGATCCCGACGCCTACCTGCAGGATCTCGCCGGCCTCGGTTGCGGTGCGGCCATTCCGACCTTGCGCTCGGCGAGCAACTTTTTGGCCGCGCAGCCGACCGCCACGGTGGCGTGCATCGCGGTTGAGATCTGCTCCGCCGCCTTCTACCTTGACGACGATCCCGGCGTGCTGGTGAGCGCGTGCCTCTTCGGCGACGGCGCCGCGGCCACGATCTGGCGCGCACAGCCCGGACCCGGCGCCCTGCACTGTTTCGACTTCGATACGTGGCACGTGCCGGCCGACCGCGATCTGTTGCGATTCGAGATGCGGGGCGGCAAGCTGCGCAATCTGCTGCACCAAAGCGTGCCCGCGCGCGCCGCGGCCGGAGTGGCCCGGCTCTACGCCCGGCGCTCGCCGCGGCCCGTGCACGGCGTGGCCGCGCACCCGGGGGGACGCGACGTGATCGCCGCGCTGGCGGCGGCGTTGCCGGATCACCCGCTCGAAACGAGCGCTCGCGTGCTGCGCGCCAACGGCAACATGAGCAGCCCGTCCGTGCTTTTCGCCCTGGAGGAAAACCTGCGGGCCGGGCCGCCGCCCGCGGGCGCCGATCTGTGGCTGGTGAGCTTTGGCGCCGGTTTCAGCGCGCATAGCTGCCGGATTGGGGTCGCGTAAATCTTGCTCGTTCCGCCGCGCCTTCTCGTCTTGCATCATCCGCCGGGGTCGACCCCCGCCCATCCAAAGAATACGTGCCCACCATGCCCTCCCTGCAAGATCTCGTCGGCTACTGCGATGCCCGCACCCGCCGCACCGCCTTCAAAGATGCACCCGGTGCCTGCAACGGCCTGCAGGTCGCCAACGACAGCCGCGTGTCCAAGATCGGCGCGGCGGTCGATGCCGGTGTCCGGCCGTTTCAGCAGGCCGCCGCCGCGGGCATCGATTTCCTGATCGTGCATCACGGGATGTACTGGGATATGCCGCGACCGCTGACGGGCCCTGTTTATGAGCGCGTGGTCACGCTCGTCCGGGCCAACTGCGCGCTCTATTCGAATCATCTGCCCCTCGATGCGCATCCCGAGATCGGCAATAATGCGCTGCTGGCCCGACAGCTGGGCCTCGTGCCGCAACGACCGTTTCTCGTGCGCGAGGGCGAGTCCATCGGCTGGATCGCGCCCTACGGCGGCGACCGCGATGGCCTGCGCGCCCAACTCGCTCCGCTTTATCCGCGCTTGCTTGCGCTCGAACACGGCCGCACCGCGCCGCGCGAGATTGCCTTCTGCTCCGGCAGCGGCAACAGCGCCGTGCCCGAGCTCCTCCCCGCCGGCGTCGACACGCTCGTCACCGGCGAACTGCGCGAGGAATGGTTCAACTACGCGCAGGAGCAGCGCCTCAATCTTTACCTGTGCGGCCACTACGCCACCGAGGTCCACGGCGTGCGGGCGCTCGCGGCCGAGCTCGCCGCCAAGTTCGGTCTGCCGTGGGAATTCATCGCCACCGAAAACCCCCTGTAGTCCCGGCTAGGCGCGGGGGCCAAAAAAGAAGCTTCCCCCTTTCGTGCCTTTCGTGTGTCTCGTGGTGCCATCTTGCCCATGAAAACGATCGCCATCCTCAACGGCCCGAACCTCGACCGCCTCGGCAAACGCGAACCGGAGATCTACGGCCGCGCCACGCTCGCCGATCTTGAGACGGCGTTACGGGCGGAATTTGGCGCCTCCGCCACGCTGGAGTTTTTCCAGAGCAACCATGAAGGCGCCCTCCTGGACAAGATTGCCGCCCTAGCCGACGCGAAGGCCGCCGGCCTCGTGCTCAACCCCGGCGGCTTCACGCACACCAGCGTGGCCTTGCGCGACGCGCTCGCCGGATCCGGGCTGCGCGTGGTGGAGGTGCATATTTCCAACATCTACCGGCGCGAGGCGTTTCGCCACGAGTCGTTGACGGCGCCCGCCTGTCTCGCCGTGATCAGCGGTCTCGGCCTGGAAGGCTATCACGCCGCGGTGCGTTTTTTGCTGAAGGACTGAGCCGGCGAATATCCGGAGTCTGTCCGCCACCTGCCCACCGCCCATCATGGCCGAAACCCTGCCGAACTTCGCCGAGCCGCGCTGGTTCGTCTGCCACACCAAGCCGCGTTGCGAAAAGAAATTTTCCACCCTGCTGGCCACCGAACAGTTCACACACTATCTGCCCTTGGTGCCGAGCGTGCGACGCTACTCCGACCGCACCAAAAAATTCACCAAGCCGCTCTTTACGGGCTACGTATTCGCGGAAATTCCGCCGCAGGAAAAGAACCGCGTCTACCAGCAGGACCTGCTCGTGCGCGCCATCTGGGTGGATGATCAAAACCTGTTTCTCCGGCAGTTGGCCGACGTGAAAACCATCGTGGCCTCCGGCGTGGAAGCCACCCTCCAACCGCTGTTGAAAAAAGGCACGCGAGTGAAAATCGTCAGCGGACCGTTATGGGGCGTGGAGGGATTCGTGGAAGATCCGAAAAATTCGCGCGGCGTGCTCGTCGCGATGGATGTGCTCCAACAAGGTCTGCTGGTACCGGTGCCGATGGACAGCCTGGAGATTCTGCCCTAGGAGTTTGTCGGGCTTAGGATAAATGTTCGGAATGAGCTCGAGAGGTCGGCGCGAAGCAGCCCGCCTTAACCGACAAACTCCTTAATCCGCCGCAAAGCGGCGGAAAATCGAGGGAGAAATCCGGTTTTTGCAGCGCGGAGCGCTGCCCAACCCGGCGAAGCCGGAACCAAAAACTTCGCCGGGAAATCCGAATCTCGAAACTCGAAATTCGAAACAACATAAAAGCGGAAAGCTCAAAAAGAAGCAGTCTTGACGCCGGAGGTTTGAATTTTTTCCGACGTTCGGATTTTCGATTTGTTTCGAGATTCGAGTTTCGGATTTCGGATTTAAGTAATCTTCCGCATTTTGCGCGGGATATCACGGATAAGTGACTGAGGAGCCTGTCGAGGCAGATTCCCGCCAACGCAATAAAAATTCCAGCTCAAGATACGATATTAATTAGCAAGTCCGACAGGCTCCTACCCCGTGTTTGAAAAGCACGACCTAGCCAAAGAGCCGCCAGACCCAGACGCCCGCATGGAGCGTGGCACACGCGGCCAGCGCCGCCGCGACATCGTCGATCACAATGCCCCAGCCGGCAGGCAGGTCCTGGAGTTTGTCGATGACGGACGGCTTGGTGATGTCGAACAGCCGGAAAAGCGCGAAACCCGCGAGGAAAACGGCCCACCGCGGAGCCACGTCGAACAGCGCCGGCCACCCGATGAAGCAAAGCGGCATCGCCACGAATTCATCGAGGATCACTTCGCCGGGGTCCTTCCGCCCCAGACGGAACTCGGCTTCGCCACAAAAACCCACCGCAACATAGAGGCCGAGGGCGCCGAGCAGAATCGCCGGCAGCAGGCTTAACCGGTCGACAAAGAACACCATGAAATACAAGAGTCCCGCGAGCGAACCCCACGTACCCGGCGCGGGCAGCCGGCGCCCCATCGGCCCGAGCGTGGCGACACCGAGCACAAGCGTCGAGGGCAGGAAACGCGGCCAGTTCGGCTGCACCAGTCTCATAGGTTCGCGTCGGCGAATACGATGTCCTTATGCAGTCGAAAATAGCGGTAGCCCGACCACACGGCAAAAAACGTTCCGAGGATGAAACCTACGAGTCCGATCTGGTGCGTGACATCGACCAACCAGCCGAAATCCCAGCTCGGGAGCACATGCGACCAGTCGCGCTCGACCATTGGCTTGGCCAGGAGAAAGCCGATGGCAATGAGTTGGGTGATCGTCTTCGTCTTCCCGCCTTTGTCGGCGGCCACCACCACCCCCTTCGCGGCCGCCATCATCCGCAGGCCCGACACCATGAATTCCCGGCACAGCGTGATCAGCACATAAATCATCGGAATCGCGTCCTGATCCGCCAATGCCACCATGATACCGATCACCATGATCTTGTCGGTGAGCGCATCCATGAGCTTGCCGAAGACCGACACGATCCCGCGTTTGCGGGCCAGATAACCGTCGAGCCAGTCGCTGATCGCACCGCCAATGAACAACCAGAAGGCCAACGACGCCGCCGGGAACCAACCGGTGTACCCGAACCAATCGGAAAACTTGTCCGGATACATCAGCCCGACGATCACGAACATCATCGGAACGCGCGACAGCGTGAGGATATTCGGTAAGTTCATGCGGCGGGAGTGCCGCGCGAAACAACCGCCTCGTTTCCGCAAAGGCAACTCCAGAGACATTGCTGGACCGAAAAAACACAGTCGCCTCGGCGGGACGAAATCTTTTCTCTGACAGTTCCTTCCCTCCACCGCATGCGCCACTGCATCTATCCGGGCACGTTCGATCCTCTGACCTACGGGCACCTCGATGTGCTCGAACGGGCCACCAAACTCTTCGACCGCGTGACGGTTGCCGTTTCCGACAACCCGACCAAAGGGCCTTTTTTCACGTCCGCGCAACGCCTCGCCATGCTGCAGCCCAACATCGCGCGCTTTCCCAACGTGGTCGTCACGAAGTTCGACAACCTGCTGGTCGAGTTCGCCCACCAGCAGGGCGCCTGCGCCATCATTCGTGGGCTGCGCGCCATCTCGGACTTCGAATTCGAATTCAACATGGCGCTCATGAACCGCCACCTCCAGCCCGAGGTCGAAACGATCTTCGTGATGCCCAACGAGGAGTTCAGCTACACCAGTTCCACGCTGGTCAAACAAGTGGCGAAATACGGTGGCGACGTCTCGCATTTCGTTCCGCCCAATGTCGCCGCCGCGCTGCGGGATGCGTTTGCCCAGACTTAGGCGCGCCAGCGCGGGCCGCCCCCGGCGCCCGGCGGCTCGCGACGCGCCGATTTCCCTGCCGTCAAATTTTTTGTCACCAGCACCGGCTTCAACCGTCAAGCCCCCCGACGTGCTTTACCGTCTCCAAACGAGGTATTCAGGATACTGTCAAGCGGTAGGTTCGCGTCACTTGTTTCGCATCGTCGACTAACTTTCCCTTTCCCAATTTCTTTATGGCAAAATCGCGCAGCTCCGGCGGACTCATCTTAACCCTCATCGTTGTGCTCGGCGCAGCCGCCGGCGGCTGGTATTATTTTGCCGGCCGGGCCGACAAGCAGCCCGAATACTCGACCGTCAAGGTCATCCGCAGCAACGTCACCCAGACGATTAGCGCCACCGGCAACCTCCAGACGACCTCCCAGGTGACAATCAGCAGCCAGGTTTCCGGCAACGTCATCGCCATCAATGCCGATTTCAACGATATCGTCAAAAAAGGCCAGTGGCTCCTGAAGATCGACCCTTCCACCTACCAACAGAAGTTGCGGCAGGCGACGGCTGACCTCGAGGCGGCCAAAGCCAGCACGAAAAAGACGGAGGGGGATACCGACCGCAGCAAGGAGCTGTTCGCGAAAAACCTCATCTCCCAGTCGGACTACGACACCGCCCTCGCCACGCTCGCCCAGGCTGAGTCCAATCTGGTCAGCAAGCAGGCGGCGACGGAAAATGCCCAGACCGATCTCGATCGCTGTATCATCTATTGCCCGATCGACGGTGTCATCCTCAATCGCACGATTGACGTCGGCGCCACGGTTAACGTGAACCAATCGGCCGTCGCCCTCTACACCATCATCAACGACCTCACCAAGCTCCAGATCAGCGCGGATGTCTCCGAGGCCGACATCGGCAATGTCCAGGAGAAGCAGGTCGCGCGGTTTTCGGTGGATGCCTATCTGAACCGGCCCTTTCAGGGTGTCGTGTCGCAGGTGCGCAATTTCGCCAAGAACACCAGTGGCGTGGTCACCTTCTCGGTCATCATCGACGTGGATAATTCCAACCTCCTGCTCAAGCCCGGCATGACCGCCACGGCCAACATCATCATTGCCGAGCGCCCCGACGTTCTCACGGTGGCCAACAACGCCCTGCGCGTGCGCGTTCCGGCCGAATTGCTGCCCAAGGCGCCGGCCGCCCCGGCGGGTGCGCCCGCCACCGCCAAGGCCGGTCCCGCGATGACCGACGAAGAACGCATGACCGCCATGCGCGAGATCATGACCACGGTTGGTTTTCAGCGCGGCACTCCCGCCACTCCCGACATGATCGAAAAGGCCAGGAAGCTCGCGGCCGACAAGGGATTCGATACCGCCATGGCCGACACGATCGTGCAAAGGCTCAGTGGCGGCGGACGTGGCCAGGGTGGCGGTGGTGGTGGCGGTGGCGGACGTGGCCAGGGTGGAGGCGGCGGACGCAACGGCGGCGGTTCCGGCGTCAGTTCGGGCGTGGGCATGAACATCAGCACCCAGCCCCGCACGCTCTACAAGTTGGTGACCGACGAAAAGGGCAAAAAGTCCCCCGAACCCGTCGTCGTTCACCTCGGCATTTCCGACGGCACCATTACGCAGATTCTCGACGGCGTGGCCGAGGGCGACACCCTGATCACCTACGTCACGATGCCCGGAGCTGTCGCTTCCGTGGTCAGCGGCCCGGCCGCTCAATCGGGCAATCCTTTCCAGCAAAATCAGCGCGGCGGGTTTGGCGGCGGCGGCGGCGGCGGATTCGGCGGCGGACGCGGCGGATTCTGAGCGCACCCCTTCACGACGCATTCTGCCTCTTCTCTCATGCCTTCCGTCGTCAAAATCGAGGACCTGCACAAGATCTATGATTCCGGCGATGTCCCGGTTCATGCCGTACGTGGCGTGACGCTCGATATTCAGCAAAATGAATTTGTCGCCCTGATGGGCGCGAGCGGTTCCGGCAAGTCCACCCTGATGAATATGCTGGGCTGCCTCGACCGGCCCACCCGCGGACGCTACCTGCTCGATGGTGTCGACGTCTCCGGGCTGGAGAAGAACGAACTTGCCGACATCCGTAATCAGAAGCTGGGGTTTGTCTTTCAGGGATTCAATCTCCTCTCGCGCACCACGGCGTTGGAGAATGTCGAGCTGCCCTGCCTTTACGGAAAAAAACGTCTCTCCTCGCGAAAGATGCGTGAGCGCGCCCTGCACTGTCTCGACATTGTCGGCCTCTCCAATCGCGCGGACCATATGCCCAACCAGCTCTCGGGGGGACAGCAGCAGCGCGTCGCCATCGCCCGCGCGCTCGTCAATGAACCTCAGCTCCTCCTCGCCGACGAACCGACCGGCAATCTCGACAGCCGGACCTCCATCGAGGTCATGGGCGTGTTCCAAAAGCTCAACGACCAGGGCATCACCATCGTGATGGTCACCCATGAACTCGACGTGGCCCGCTACTGCAAACGCTACCTTATCCTCCGCGATGGGGTGGTCGTCCGCGACGAGCCTACGCAGGATCGCAGCCTGGCCGAGGCCGAACTCGGCAAGCTCCGCGAAGCGGAAGCCGCCGCCAAACTCACCGCCCATCCCGCCGCCTGATCCCTTTCGCCGTTTTCGACTTTCATGCGCTTTTTTATCACCCTTCGGATGGCCTTGCGGGCCCTCAGCCGCAACACTATGCGGTCGATCCTGACCGCTCTCGGCATCATCATCGGCGTCGCCGCGGTGATCGTGATGGTCAGCTTGGGCAACGGTACCAAGACCCAGGTTCAGGCCGCCATCGCCAGCCTCGGGGATAATCTGGTTCTCATCTTTCCGGGCAACCAGGGCCAGGGCGGCGGAGTCCGCAGCGGCTTCGGCGGCGCCACCACCCTCACGGTGGCAGACGCGGATGCGATCATTTCCAGTTTCCAACACGGCGATTCCGACAAGGAAAATACCGTTGGGGCCATCAGCCCTTACGTCACCGGGCGCGGCCAGATTCTGGCCAATGGTTTGAATTGGGGCACCCAGGTCTATGGCGTATCGCCGGATTTTCCGTTGATCCGCAGTTGGCGGGTGGCCGAGGGAGTCTTTTTCGACGACGCCGAAGTCGTGTCCACCGCCAAGGTCGCCGTGGTCGGCAAAACGATTATCGACAATCTTTTCCCCGACAGCGACACGGCAAGTGTCATCGGACAGAGCATCCGCATCTTTGGGCAGGGCGGCGGCGGTGGCACGCCCTTCCGCATCATTGGTGTGATGGCCTCGAAGGGATTCAGCGGCAACCAGGATCAAGACGACGTGATTTTCATTCCCTACACGAGTCACATGAAGCGCATTTCCCGCCGCACGTCTCTCAGCCAAATTTATGTGCAGGCCAAGGACGAGGATTCCGTCGCCAAGGCGAAATCCGACATCAGTGACCTGCTGACCCAGCGTCACAACGGCACGGTCGACTTCTCGGTGCAGGATCAGGCCGACATCACCGCGGCCCGGACCGCCTCGACGGAAGCGATGACCTACCTGCTTGGCGCCATCGCCGGTGTCTCGCTCTTCGTCGGCGGCATCGGCATCATGAACATCATGCTCGTCTCCGTGACCGAACGCACCCGCGAGATCGGCATCCGCCTTGCCGTGGGTGCACACGGCAGCGATGTCCTCATGCAATTCCTCATCGAGGCGATCGTCCTCAGCTCCCTGGGTGGCCTGATCGGCGTGGTTCTCGGCATCGTCGGATCCATCCTCCTTGGCAACTACAAGGGCTGGCCCGTGGAGCCGTCCACCCCCGCCATGGCCATCGCTGTTGCGTTCAGCGCCGCCGTCGGCGTGTTCTTCGGGTTCTACCCGGCCCGCAAGGCCGCCCAGCTCGATCCGATCGACGCCCTACGCTACGAGTAAGCGCTCCAGCGGCCTTTCCGCTCCAGAGGTCAGAGCTGTAGCGGCGGTCTATGACTGCCGGTTTTTGTAGGAGCGAGCTCTTGTCGCGCCAAGCGGTTGGCGGCGGGAATCCCTCCGCGGGGGAGCGCGTTGTCCCCAACGCGCTAAAAGCGTCTTGAGGTCAAGCCGCTCCACCAGCTTTGTCACTGCGTTCCGCAAGATTCCGTTTGATCCTATCGCGGCGGTCGCCGACCTCCGGACGGCTCCCCCGCTCCGCCCGCTGCGCGTTCCCCGCTTGCCTATCGGACGCGCCTCGTTGACCTAGGACAATCTATGTCCGAGCAGCCGTCGCCCATCGTCGAATTCCGCGCGGTCGAAAAGCGCTACGGCGATGGTCCGCTCGTGCTCGATCATATCAACTTCTGCGCCCAACCCGACGATTTTGTCGGCCTGATTGGGCCGAGCGGTTGCGGCAAAACCACGGTCCTGCGCCTGCTCGCCGGCTTGAGCGCGGTCACCGACGGCGAATTGGTAATCGATGGCCAGTCGCCCGAAGCCGCCGCGCAGGAACTGGCCTACGTCTTTCAGGAACCCACCCTGCTGCCCTGGCTGACGGTCGACAAAAACGTGCAACTGTTGCTCCAGCTGCGGGGCGTGCCGGCGACAGAGCGCGCCGCCGTGGGCGACCGCGCCCTCCGCCTCGTACGCCTGACGGGCAAGGACCGCAGTTACCCGTGCCAGCTTTCCGGTGGTCAGAAAATGCGCGTCTCCCTCGCCCGGGCCCTCTCGCTTTCGCCCAAGATCCTCCTCCTCGACGAGCCTTTCGGGGCGCTCGACGAAATGTCCCGCGAACACCTCAACGAGGAACTGCTCGCGGTGCGCGCCCAACAAACTTGGACGGCGGTTTTCGTCACGCACTCTGTGGCCGAGGCGGTGTTTCTCTCGAACCGCATTCTCGTGATGTCCGCCAATCCCGGCCGCATCCACCGCGAGGTCCGCGTCGACCTGCCTTACCCGCGCACGCCCGAAACTCGCGAATCCGCCGCCTACCTCCAACTCGTCGCCGAGGTGTCACGGTTGTTGCGCTCCGTCGAGCACTACCAACCGTGAGGAGCGTCCTTATGTCCGCCCGCACCCAGCGACTCCTCCTGCCTGCCCTGACCGCTCCGCTGCTCATCGGCTTGTGGTACCTCGTCTGCTTTCTGCTCGCTCCTGACCGGCGCCTCTTTCTGCCGGCGCCACACGAGATCCTGCACGCTCTCGTCGCCAGCCGGGCCGAACTTTTCTCCGCATGGCTCAATACCGCCGCCGGCGCCCTGGCGGGATTTCTCCTGGCCATCGTGGTGAGCGGCCTGTGCGCCCTGCTGCTCTCCCTCTCGCCCTGGGTGCGCGCCAGCCTTTATCCGTACCTGATGATCCTGCAGATGACGCCGGTCGTCGTGCTCGCGCCCATGCTCATCATCTGGGTCGGCGCCGGCCTCAAAAGCGTCGCGTTGATCACGTTTCTCATCTGCGTATTTCCGCTCGTGGTCAATTCCACCCAAGGCCTCATCTCCGTCGATCGCCACCTGGTGGAGCTGTTCCACATGGCGCGGGCCACCCGGCGGCAGGAAATTCTCCTGCTGCGGATCCCGGCGGCTCTTCCGTATTTTTTCACCGGTCTGCGCATCGCTGCCACCCTCGCCCCCATCGGCGCCGTCGTAGGCGACTTCACCGCCGGCAACTCGGCCGGACCCGGCCTCGGCTACCTCACCATCATTTACAGCGCAAACTTCCGCTACCCTGAACTCTTCGCCACCGTCGCCGCCACCTGCGCGCTCGGTTTCCTCTTCACCGGTGGCGTCGTGGGGCTGAGCTGGCTGGCCCTGCATCACTGGCACGACTCCTACGGTCGCACCGACACCTGATCGACCCTCTCCCCTCCGCATGACGCCCACCGACCCGACCGCCCGCGACCGTTTTCTGGCCCTGCTGGGAGCCGCCGTTTCCAATGGCGCCCTCGAGAAACTCACCCTCGGTAAGCACCGCGGCACCGATGCCACCCTGCGCAACCTTTTCGTCCGCCCCGTCGCGCTCAAGGCTGGACCACAGCTCTGCTTCGTGTGGCGCCACGCCACGCGCGACATTACTAAAAACCTGCCACCCGCCGAAGCCCTCGCTCAGATCGAATCCCTGCTCGGCTCCACGTTCCTCGACGCCCATCTCTTCACCTCCAGCCAGATCGCCCAGCTCGAGTGCGCTCTCGACGGTAGCTCCCGCCTTGCAGTGAAAACCGTTGCAGCCGGGCCGCGCGCCGTGGCGTCTGGCGGCCATGATCGCATGAAAAGCCATCTGATTCCGGCCACCAGCTCGTGGCTGCGCGCCCTGGGCGTCACCAACGATCGCGGCCAGCCCCGCGCCGAGATGGCCGCTAAATTCCGCCAAATCCAAAAGTTCACCGAGCTCCTGCGCGATCTGCTCGACGAAGCCAAACTCCTCGCCTCCTCTGCGCCAAGTAGCGACGAGAGTGAGCGAGTGGAGGATCGATCTCTTCGGATCGTCGATATGGGCTGCGGCAAAGGCTATCTCACGTTTGCCCTCGCCACCCTGCTCGGCGCGCGAGCCGACGTGCTCGGCGTCGAAGTCCGGCCCGAGCTCGTCGCCTTCTGCAACGACCTCGCCCGTTCTCAGGGTTTCGCGCAACTCCGCTTCGCGGCCGGTTCGATCGCCGACACACCGCTCGAGGGCGCCGATGTCGTCATCGCCCTCCACGCCTGCGACACCGCCACCGACGACGCCCTCGCGCGTGGCCTCGCCGCCGGCGCATCGCTGCTGGTCGTCGCACCCTGCTGCCAGAAGGAGCTGCGACCCCAGCTCGCCGCCCCGCCCGTCCTCGCCGATGCGCTCCGCCATGGAATTTTTCAGGAGCGGCAGGCCGAATTCGTCACCGACGCCCTCCGCGCCCAACTGCTCGAGTGGGCCGGCTACCGCACGAAAGTTTTCGAGTTCATCTCGACCGAACACACGCCCAAAAACCTCATGCTCGCCGCCATCAAAGCCGGACCGCGCGGCGCCGCGGACGACGCCCTCGCCGGGCGGATCCGCGACTTCGCCCGCTTCTACGGCATCCGCACCCAACGCCTCGCCACCCACCTCGCCTTCCCGCTCTTGTGACCCGGCTCCCTACCAGTGTCTCTTCTGGTGCCGCCCGATTTACCGTAGGCAGCGAGCTGGCTCGCGCGGTATATGGGAGCGCGAGCAAGCTCGCTGGCCTACGAAAACCCCGGATCATACTGCGAATTGCATTGCGAGGACCGGGTTGCAGGTGGAGCGGCTTGACCTCAAGACGCTCGCAGCGCGTTGAGGACAACGCGCTCCACCTTTTTAAATCAACTCTATGGTACTCAGTAGAAATTCCGCCCTGCATGCGGCTCCGCCAACGCCCCGGCGCGGGAACGCCTAACTGGCAATGTCACTTAATAGGTGACATGTGTTTCGGACGAACTGGCGCCTTTTCGCCATGAAATGGACCCAGCTTGACTGGACAGCGCTGGACCGGCTGCGCGATCGGTTTCTTCGGGGCGGCACCGCCGACGGCCCGTACTGGCAGTCGCCCAGCGAGCTGGCATGCTACGACCTCACCTACGGTGAACGCATCGGTTGGAAATGGGACGCCGTCCTGCGCGAGCTCCGGATGCGCGACTGGAAACCCGCGACGCGGCAAATACTCGACTGGGGTTGCGGTAGCGGCAGCGCCGGCCGACGTGTGCTGGCGGCCTTCGGGGCGGACCATTTCGATGAGCTCTTGTTCTGGGACCATTCGCCGCTCGCGACCGATTTTGCGGTCGAGGCGGCCGAGAAGGCTTTCCCGCGAGTCCGTGTCTCGGCCGTCACGCCCGGCTTTCTCGCGAGTAACGCGCCAATCGGGCTTCTGGTGGTGAGTCATGTGCTCAACGAACTTCCGGTCGAGGCGCTCGCGGAATTGCGGCGGATGATCCTGCGCTCGACT
>Ga0265316_10002361_pt1 | contig 19662 bp, 18 predicted proteins | sample 4522metaG_FD_202092 | JGI IMG/M metagenome (GOLD analysis project Ga0265316, IMG submission 202092) | Rhizosphere microbial communities from Carex aquatilis grown in University of Washington, Seatle, WA, United States - 4-5-22 metaG | ecosystem: Host-associated > Plants > Roots > Rhizosphere >... | reverse complement strand
TAGAAGAGGGCGGGGCAAAGATTTTAATTGATCCCAGCGGCCACGAGGTAGATAACTTGGGTAAATTCGGCGCCCTGAACGCCGTGCTATACACACACGAGCATGGCGACCACTTTGATGCCGGCATGGCCGGCAAATTTGTAGACGGCGGCATAGCGGTCTATGCCAATGCTAGTACTGCCAAACAGATGAAATCCCAGCCAAATATTGTTACTGACGGCCAGGAATTTGCGGTGGGCAGCGTGAAAATCCAGGCTAAAGAACTGCCGCATTGCCTGATGTGGGACGGCAGTGCCGGGCCGCAAAACACTGGCTTTCTGTTGGCTGGGCGGCTGTTCCATCCCGGGGACGGTATAAAGCTGGCGGGTTTGAATGTAGAAATCGCGGCCTTGCCCATCAACGGCCCGGACGTTTCGCTTAAGGACGCCTTTGATTTTGCCAAGCAGCTGTCCGCCAAAACGATCATCCCCATCCACTACGACTATCTGGGCGGCAACCCCAATGTCTTTGCCGACGTGGGCAAGGGCATGGGTTTAACCACAAAAGTTTTGGCCAACAGCGAGTCTACCGATCTGTAAAAGCTTATGTTTTAACATAAAAACAGCCTGTTGTAAAAGAAACTAGCAGAATATATTGACGCCCAAGCGGCGTAGTGGCATATTGGGATTAATTATCAGAGGAATCTCAGGCAAATGACAGGCTCAAAAACTTCAGCCATCATCCGTTCGCTGGCCATTATGGGCGCAGTTGGCGTTATAACCACCGGCGCCACCTTTGCAGCGCTGCAAAGCCCCAGCGTTTCGCTAAACGGCAATATTATCAATAGCGCTACGGCAGATTTACGCATCAGCACCAACGGCACTACCTTTACCGTGCCATCGGTGACGGGTTTTACTTTTGACGGCGTAACGCCCGGCGGTACAGCCGTCCCAGCCGGCGGCGACAGCTTTTATCTGAAAAATGTTGGCAGCGCCAACTTGGCCATCAAGCTTTGGGTTAATTCCAACCCCAGCAACGCCAGCAACGTAGATTTAACCAAAGTCCACCTCATCTTCACCAGGGTTGATACTGGCGGCAGCGAAGTCAGCCTGACACTCAAATCACTGATAGACAGCTTTGCGACTGGCGGAACAGCTTTGGGCGACACCATTACCGCCGGGTCTACTGCGAGCTACAGCCTGAAAGTCTCTATGGACAGCGATGCTATCTCCGGCACTGGCGGCAGTAGCATAACCGGTATCAACATCTCGTTCACCGGAATCGGCGCTTAAAGTTTAAGACTACTTATGAAAAAGCAGCTGGCGCACCACATTCTGGTGGTCTTTTTGACGGCCTTTACGGTGGCCGGAATCTTAGGCCTACTGGCGTGGCACGCCTCCGGCTTGAAGATTTATTCCATGTCTGATGCCCAGTTGGCACCAATACTCCAGCGCGGCGATTTGCTGGTAGTAAAACCGCAAAAGACAGCCGGGGTAGGCGATATCGTAAACTTGGCCGACGCGGATAATCCCCGGGGCGTTGTTACCCGCAGGCTGGCTCAGCCCACGCCCCCGAGTAATTTAGTAGGTGTTACCGTTAAAGCCGTGCCGCTGCTGGGTTATCTGCTGGATATCTTACGCCGTCCGGCCGGCCTGGCTGTACTGGTTTACGTACCGGCTTTTATGGTTCTGCGCGCCGAGCTGCGGCGTCTGGGCAGCCACTTTGGCCGCCAGCCTTACGCCGTCAACGGACTCACCTCTGTTATACACCAATCCAACCTTTAAATTCCCGTTAAAAAATAGTATAATCGCCTCTGTTAAGGAAAAATTATGAATCCAGAAAAAGAACCCCATACAATTCGTAACGAAGACCCCAAACCAGAGATTGGTCCAGGACAACCGCCGGTGGAATCTTTTCCAGTCCCTCTCGTCCGAGATGGGAGGTTCGTTGGCGTAGCCAAGTTTACCCCAGAAGCAGCAAGCGATTGGGTCCAAACCGCTAGAGCCCGACGAAAAGAGCCGGATCAGGAAGACAATGCCGGACAGTCCTAAAAAGCCGCGGGCTTATGCGTTCATAGACAGTCAAAACCTCAATCTTGGAACTCAAAAGATGGGCTGGAAGATGGATTGGCGTAAATTCCTGCAATTCTTACAGCGCGAGTACAACGTAGAAAAAGCTTTTATGTTCATCGGCTATGTGGCCGAAAATGTTGCTATGTACGAGCAGTTGCACGAAATGGGCTATCTAATCGTGTTAAAACGTACCTTGGAAGTAAAAGCCCCCGAAGGCGAAAAGGACGCTAAAGGCGAGCCGCAAAAACCAACAGTGAAGGGGAATATTGATGCCGAACTGGTGCTATGGGCCATGAAGGAGCTACCCAATTACGATAAGGGGATAATTGTCTCTGGCGACGGCGACTTTCATGCGTTAGTTGAATACCTGGAACAACAGCAAAAGCTGCTGCATCTGATGGTGCCCAACTGGCAATATTCGTCACTGCTCAAAGATTATGAAAAATACGTGGTGCGCATAGACAAACTGCGCCGGCAGCTGGCCTACCGCGACCGCAAGCGGTTTTCCAAGTCTGACCCCAAGACGTCTCAGAAATAACTGTGCTACACACTGTTCTGATTGGCGGCTAAAGCCACCCGTTTTGCGGGATGCTTTATAAAACGTTTTCCGTTTGCATATTGTATAAAACCAGCTTCAGCGTAAGCCGCAGTCAGCGAGCCGAACTCTTTGATTATGCGGAATGGCGAGGGTTTTCTTCTATCTTGCCTGGCCAATTCGATAAGGTCAGCTAGATTGGGAGTTCTGTCTTTTATGGTACCGGCTAAGCGCAGATATTCTAAAAATTTTTCGCGAGGCCACTCATCAAATTGACCCACTAGATGCAAGTTTTGTTGATTTAACTCCTGATAAGCTTCGGTCAACGAACTAAATGTTCTTCGTGCAACTTGTTGGTAGCTCGGTCCCAATCCGAGCCTAAAGGCTCTTTTTATTATTTTTTCGTTAAGGTTTTTATTACCGCCCTGTTCTGAATCTTTGACGCAAACTAACGTTAACCATCCCAAATATCCCAGCACATCATCTTTTGATACCTCGGCATTTATCGCTCTCTTACCTAAATTGGGGAGAATCACATCATCAGAACGAAGTAGCTCGCCGAGCCCATATAGGGTCCCTCGGCGCTCAGCATAAGTGTAGACCCGAAGCGCATTGCCGCCAACCAATAGTCGTCCCGCGTTTGCGAGCCTTTCGATTTGTGCCTGACCTTCAAATTTCCTGAATTCGCTCACGGCGATTCTACCAAGAACGAGAATTTTTTGATTTTTTAAATCATAATAGTATTCTGGCGCGGGCTTTACGCTCGCCAGCATTGCTCCCAGATGATTTTTCCTTGAATCGGGAAACACGTAGTCGTAGACGCCAAGGTCTTCGGCGGATTGTTCTATATCCGCTTGCTTTAGATGAGTGTGGCTGTTTTGCAAACTACCTACAAACGACGATAAACTTATCCCATCACTTTCAGAGCTGATAGTGAACCCTAGCGCTATACTCGCTTTCCTTTCGTCTTTAGCCGGCTCGCCGGGTCTGTCCTTCAACGTGGAGTCTGCAACTAAATATTTTGCGTATCTCGAAAGAATCTCATCGTCGGAAGCTGAGTCATCAGTAAAACGGAAACGTTTACGTTTGCGGCCGCTGCTAGTTTCTTCTGTGTAGGTAACTACCTGACGCAACAAGACGTCAGGTATTAAACCGTGCTTAACCCCCTGCTTGGCAGCATCTAAAAGAGCAGACTCCCTGGCTTGCTTTTCGAACTTACGCTGTTCATAAAATTTTACTGTTTGCTGCTGATAGCTTGCCCAATCTCCGCATTCTTGCTCGACTTTTTCTGCCCCAAAAGACACGAACCCTTCTAAATACAGATCTGAGTATCCTTCTTTGGTAAGCGGGGTACCACCTGACGCTTCCAGCCAGTCGCTACCAGCGGTAAGCGCGTCGTCCATTAAGAACATAAGTTCTAGTTCTCGTTCGATCGCTTCTTGATTTTTGGCTAAGGGCGCAACAGAATCAACTACCCCTCTAGGTAGAGTAAACCTTGATTTAAGGTCGGCTTCGCCTATGCTCATTTGCTCTCTTTATCATTTAATTTCATTATAGTATTTTTAGCTCATCTAGGATAGGTTGAGATTTACGACAAACAGACCTCTATAAAAAAAACAGGGCTGTTCTGATGCTACAATAAGGCTGATGCCGGAAGATCAAAATAAAGAATTCCCGAGAAACTTTTTGTGGGGCGCCAGCACCTCCGGCCACCAGGTAGAGGGCGGCAACCACGACCAGTGGACGGTGTGGGAGCACGAAAATGCTGAGCGCCTGGCACGCGACGCCGAAAAACTGTTGGTTGAACAACAGGGGGACAGCCCGGTCTGGAAGGACGTCGAAAAACAGGCTAAAAACCCCAAAAACTACATCAGCGGCCTTGGCATTGACCACTACCAACGCTATAAAACCGACTTTAAACTGGCCAAAGAACTAAATTTAAACGCCTTCCGCTTCACGGTTGAATGGTCGCGCATCGAACCGGAAGAAGGGCAGATTAACCAAGAAGCCATCGAGCACTATAAGGCCTACATCAAAGCTCTGCGCGAACAGGGTCTGGAGCCGGTACTCAATATCTGGCACTGGACAGTACCAATCTGGTTTGAAAAACGCGGCGGCTTTAAATATCGCCGCAACCTCAAGTATTTTAAGAATTTTGTGCATCTGGTAGCTAAAGAATTTACCAAGGACGTCAAATACGTCATTACACTCAACGAACCCAACGTTTATGCCAGCTTTAGCTACCAGCTTGGCATCTGGCCGCCACAAGAAAAAAACATCATAACCATGCTAAGGGTCTACGGCAACCTAGTCAGAGCCCACAAGGAGGCTTACTATCTGCTCAAGCACGAAAAACCCAGTTTGCAGATTGGCGTGGCTACCCAGCTGGCCAACATCCAGGCCAAAGACCCGCATCAATTTCTGGACGAACTATCTACCAAAATTATGCGCTACGGCTGGAACTGGTGGTACCTTAACCGCATCAAAGACGAGCAGGACTTTGTGGGCATGAACTATTACTTTACCGACTACTACAACGGCTGGTTCAAGCGTGACAATCCCACCACGCCGCTCAACAACCTGGGTTGGTACATGGAGCCGGAAGGGCTATACCCGCTGTTGCTGCGCGCCTGGTCGCACTATAAAAAACCAATTATTATTACCGAAAACGGCGTGGCCGATCACAAGGACGAATACCGCCGCTGGTGGATAGAGGAGAGTATCGTGGCTATGGAGCGGGCGGTTAGTGAGGGCGTAGTTATTAAAGGTTACTTCCACTGGAGCCTGTTGGACAACTTCGAATGGGCGCAAGGCTGGTGGCCACGTTTTGGCCTGGTAGAGGTAGATAGAGCTCACGGCATGAAACGAACCATTCGCCCCAGCGCCAAATGGTATGCCGAGCGCATCAAAAAAATCTCTTAGCACAGACTAAGCTTGACCGTTTTGATAATCTATGCTAGTATATGAGTTATGCTAACTACAACAAACAGATCTACAGAACTAGAACATGATTATGCCGATTACGACCCAAAAGATCGCCTCGATTCTATTGCTCGACATCGGGACATGGACACAAGACGGTATAACAAGCTATTCGGGAGAGCCCTGGTAGGAGTTTTGGCGGTGGTAGCAGCTTTTGAGCTAAATGGCCTTGCAAATTCAAGTCCTACGCGGACCGTCCGTGAAACCGTACAGCCAGGAGATCATCCGGGATTAATTGCTACGCGCGCCGAAAGCCAATTTGGCAATGAGCAGATGGGTGCTGGCGCTGGCGAGTTTAATGTGCACGTCGAAGCAGTTCGCTTAGCTAATAAATACGGCGCGCTCACTCCAGGTGAAACCATAGAAGTTCACGTCAAGTAAAAAAGACATCCTGGTGTAATAGATTCGTACAGAGACGCTACATGTTGTGCATAGGTATCATCTGAAATAGAACTGTGGAAAAGTAGCCGGGCGACCGGCTACTTTTTGTAAATAAAACACTTGCCAGTGGGGTAGAGTGGGTAGTATATTCATGGCAGTGGGTAAAAGTGGGTAATCCAAAACAGATTACCCCAAAAACAAAAACCACTATTAAAAAATACGAAGGAAACCATGGGAGATTACTTCGAACGCAGACTCGATGATAAACGGCGGTTATCAATACCGGCCGAACTTCGAGACGAATTTGCTAGCGGGGTAGTCCTGACCGTAGGTTTCAAAAATTACTTGCACCTTTATCCTAAAGCCGTTTGGGAACAGTTGGTTGAGCCGCAACTTCAAGGAAATATCCTGGACGAAGCCACCGCCGACCTGAACGTCCGGTTTAGGATGGGGAAGGCCGATAACGAACCGGACGCCAAGCAAGGGCGCATCCAAATACCGCAGCATCTATTAGAGCATGCGGGTATCGACCGTGAGGTCGTGGCGGTGCGCGCCGGACGCTACTGGAGGTTATCCCGCAAAGAATAGCCAGATAGCGACCAGGATAAGAGCACTTTGACAATTTGGACGGAAAAAAAGACAAAACCATCTAGCAAAAATGTTCGAGATTGGCTATTTGGCAGTCAGCCGATGGAAATCAGGGCAACCACCGTTATCAAAACCCTTGCACCTTTCTACAATCGTAACACCTCCCAAAACTCCACCTCACAAAAAGTCTCTCACAAGAACTTTAGGAGCCTAAGACAAGAGACTCGCCTAAAAGGCGGGCAAAAATTCGCGTTTTTAGCTCCAACTCGTCCGCTTCTGGCGGACAAACAAAAACAAAAACAATCCCAAAACAAAACGCTGGCTGCTGATTAGGTGAGCTTGCATCATGCAAGGTCGGCTAATACAAAAGGCGCGATAGCCCTTGTGGCTTAGCAAGACCTTGAAACAAAAACAAAAACAAAAATGTCAAAAAATCACCATAATTTGCCCGCCCCAGGCGGACCGCACCTTCCGGTACTGCTGCGCGAAACAATAGATATGCTGGATCCCCAAGCAGGGGATAGCTATTTAGACCTGACTGCCGGCTATGGCGGCCACGCCCAAGTGGTACTGGACAGGACAAAAAACGCCGTGGGCACGGTTTTAGTTGACCGCGACGAACGGGCCGTAAAGTTCCTGAAGCAGAAATTCATCGGCCAAGCGGTTGCAATAGCCCGGCAGGACTTTTTAGCGGCTTGCCAGCGTTTAACAGGCGAGGGCCGGCAGTTTGACATGATTTTGGCAGATTTGGGCACCAGTTCACCGCACCTTGACCAACCGGACCGTGGTTTTAGCATCAGGCATAGCGGCCCGCTAGACATGCGCATGGACCAATCGCAAGACTTGACCGCCGCGACCATTGTGAACCAGTGGAGCGAGGCCGAGATTGCCAAGGTTCTGCACGAATTTGGGCAGGAGCCCAAAGCCCGGGCCATAGCCGGCCGGATTGTGGCCGCCAGGCCGATAGAAACAACCGGGCAGCTGGCAGCAATCGTTAAGCGGGCTTGGCACGGCTTTAGCCGGATCCATCCCGCCACACGGACCTTCCAAGCCCTGCGAATAGCCGTAAATAGCGAGCTGGCGCAGCTGGAACAAAGCCTGCCGCTGATGGCGAGCTTGCTGGCACCAGGAGGCAGGTTAGCAATAATCAGCTTTCATAGCCTGGAAGACCGTATCGTCAAACAGTTCCTGGCCGAAAATGCCGCTAACACCTTTGACGCCGAGCTAAGACTGCTCAGCAAAAAACCGCTGGTTCCGTCCAATGATGAAATCGTTTCCAATCCGCGCGCCCGCAGCGCCAAGTTGCGAGCCGCAGTGAAAATAAAAACAAAAAGAAAGGAATAACAGGAAAAGCTCCATGCCTATACAGGTAAAGAGTACATCCCGGGCATACAAAGTCCACGTTAGAGTGCTGAAAGGCCGCTAGCGAGACATCCGGGAAAAAGGCAGCGCCGCGTGTATGCGCAAAAATGGCGCTGCCGCCAAATCCAAAAAACAAACACTATGACATATTCCAGTTCCGTTGCCATGAGCCGCCGGGGTTACGCCCGCCGCAATCAAAACTCCGTTGCCTTTGTTGAAACCGCCCGCACCTTGGGCCCGGTTAGTAACACTATCATTCTGATAGTCCTGGCCTGTTTGATCGGCCTGCTGTATTTAACGCAGGTGACCAAAACCAACAGCTACGGCTATACCATTAATAACCTTCAGCAACAGCAATCCCAGCTGCAAAGCCAACGCTCTGACCTAGAAGTGAGTGCTGCCCGTTTGCAGTCGCTTGACCGCGTGGCAGCCAGCCAGGTGGCCAAGAATTTGGTTTCGGTAGCGCCCGCAGGATCAATCCAACAGTAGTTGTTTAACTTTATGGATTCATCCGTGTTCGGCCGTGGCTCAAATGTTACATCCAGCGCCAATCGTCGCCTGTATTGGTGGTACGGCGCGCTTTTGCTTATATGTATGATTTTTATTGCACGGTTGTTCTACCTGCAGGTCATCAGACACGATTATTATCACCAAGCGGCCCTTAGCGACCAGCTCAAGCAGTACACTATTGCTCCGGAGCGGGGGATTATTGAAACTCAGGACGGCAACAATCTTGTGCCGATAGTACTCAACCAAAAACTTTATACTTTGTACGCCGACCCCAGCCTGGTCAAAAACATTGCTGCCGGCGCTGCCAAGCTAGCAGCTATCACCAAGGGCGATGCCGGGCAATATGCCAAGTTGATGCACGCCACCGACACGCGGTATGTGGTGCTGGCCAAAAGACTGTCCGAAGCCCAGAATAAGCAGATCACGGCTTTGAAATTGCCAGGAATTGGCGCCCAGGGACAAGATTACCGGACTTACCCGCAAGGTACGCTGGCCTCACAGCTGCTGGGTTTTGTGGACAATAACGGCACCGGACAATATGGCATTGAACAGGCCCTCAACACAGAACTGGCCGGCAAGCCCGGCGAGCTAAAGGCCATCACTGATGTTAGCGGGGTGCCACTGGCGGCCAGTAAGGATAATGTGCAGGTTAATCCCACGCCAGGCGATAATTTGGTGTTAACCGTTAACCTGGCTATGCAGAAACAGCTGGAAACCATCCTGCAGCAGGGGCTCAAGGATTCTAAAAGCAGTTCGGGCAGCGCGCTGATTATGGATCCGAACACTGGCGCCATCAAGGCTATGGCCAACTGGCCGACTTATGATCCCTCCCAGTACTACAATGTTACCGATGCCAGTGTTTTTAATAACGCGGCTGTCAGCTCGCCGCTGGAAGTTGGATCGGTTATGAAAACTTTGACGACCAGCGCGGCGTTGGACCAGGGCGTAATATCGCCGGACACTAGCTATAATGACCCCGGCCAGTGGCAGTTAGACGGATCTACGGTTAGAAACGTTGAGGAAGACGGCGGACCAGGAGTGCACAGCATCGCCGAAGTACTTAACCTATCTATGAACACCGGGGCGACTTGGATGTTAATGCAAATGGGCGGCCAGACGGGAGTCGTTAACCAAAAGGCCCGCGACGCTTGGCACGATTACATGGTCAACCATTTTCAACTTGGCAAACCTACCGGCATTGAACAGGGCTACGAAGCCGGTGGCTATATTCCCAATCCGGACAGCGGCTACGCCCTGCAGCTAACTTATGCCAATACGGCGTTTGGCCAGGCCATGACGGCTACGCCGCTGCAAATGGGCGCGGCGCTATCCAGCGTGCTTAACGGCGGGACTTATTATCAGCCGCACCTGGTAGCCCAAACGGTTGATGCCGCCGGCAAAACCACCACCGTAAAACCAAAAGTTGTCAAAAACAACGTGGTATCACCAAAAATTGCGCCGGAGATGGAGGGCCTTATGGAATACGTCGTTGTGGGGCACCTGAAAGAGGGTTATACGTATATGAAATTTCCGGATAATTATTCTGTTGGCGGTAAGACCGGCACAGCTCAAATTGCTGACCCTGCCGGGGGCTACTACAGTGATAGGTTTAATGGAATGTACGTCGGCTTTGTGGGCGGTGATAAACCGCAGTATGTAATTATAGTCCGGGCTAACGAGCCTGGCATTAGCGGTTATGCCGGCAGTGTCGCGGCTCAGCCAATCTTTGCCGGCCTGGTGCATATGCTAATAAATAACTTTAACGTTATCCCTAAGAGTGGCTCTTGATGAGCAACCAAAAGTGATATAATGACTAGCAGTTTAAGGAAAAACACAAAATGAGCAGCTTGCAACTCGTCGTAGACTCCCACACTATTGAACAGATTTTTACCTTTGGTTTTCTGAGCTTTATTACGGCTATGGTTTTAACGCCGCTCTATACTTCGGCGGCCTTTTCGGGCAAGTGGTGGAAACGGGCCCGCACTACCGCAATAACTGGCGAGCAAGCCAAGGTTTACCAGAAATTGCACGCTGCCAAGCACCAACGTCATATTCCAACCATGGCCGGCACTATTTTTGTGCTGGCAATCGTCTTAGTCACACTCGCCGGTAACTTGAGCCGCTCGCAAACTTGGCTACCGCTGGCGGCCATGACCGGCGCCGGCCTGATAGGCCTCTTTGATGATATTATTAACATTCGTGGCGTTGGCGGCGGTATTGCCGGTATGCGCGCCAAAGTCAAGGCACTGCTGCTGATTGGAGTTGCCCTGGTTGGCGGCTGGTGGTTTTATTCCAAACTGGGCGTTACTACAGTACACATTCCATTTTTTGACACTATACACATCGGCTGGTTAATTATCCCGCTGTTTGTTCTGGTGGTCTTTGCTACCGCCAACGCCGTGAACATGACCGACGGTCTAGACGGCTTGGCTGGCGGTCTGTCGGCTATTGCCTTTGGCTCTTATGCCGTAATTGCCCTGATAGAGCGTAAGTACGGTATATCCGGCTTTTGTATGACGGTTGTCGGTGCGCTACTCAGCTATACTTGGTTCAACATCTTCCCGGCGCGCTTTTTTATGGGGGATGTCGGTTCCTTTGCCCTGGGTACGGCGCTAGCGATTGTGGCCATGCTAACGGACACTGTTTTGCTATTGCCGGTTATCGCTATCGTATTTGTGGCCGAGGCCGGTTCGGTGGTGCTGCAAATTATCAGTAAAAAACTTCGTTCTGGCAAAAAAATCTTTCTATCTTCGCCAATCCACCACCATTTTGAAGCTATTGGCTGGCCGGAAACAAAAGTTACTATGCGCTTTTGGATTATTGGCCAAATGGCCGGTATTATTGGCGTCATCATGTTTATTCTTGGGGGTACGTAGAAACTATGGACGGTCGAGCCCGGCATAGTGCCAGTCGTGCTCACCTGAGCGCTCAAGCCAATCACCGAACAACCATCAGTGCTTTTGGCCGACGCCATAAACCGGACTACTGGATTCTAATATTAGGCTCGCTGTTACTGGCCGTAGGCTTAGTGATTGTGTACTCTATCAGCCCCGGCTTGGCGGCCAGCCAGAACATCAGTCAGAGCTACTTTATTACGAAGCAGCTTATTGATGTGGGATTGGGCGTGTTGACCTTTATGTTGGCGTCATACATACCGCTGAATACCTGGTTAAAACTGGCCAAACCACTGGCTATCGCGGCGGTTGTCGGCTGCCTAATAGTTATGTTTACGCCCGTTGACGCTGTGTATCAGGCTCATCGTTGGATTCGGCTGGGCAGCTTCTCTTTTCAGATAGCCGAATTGATTAAAATTACGCTGGTGGTCTGGGTAGCCGCCTTTCTAGCTCAACGCTTCAGGGAAGGGAAGCTGGGCAACTTTAACGCCACCCTCAAACCGCTGCTAGTGGTACTGCTGGCTATTGCTTTGGTGGTGGCCAAGCTGCAAAGTGATCTCGGTTCGGCCGGGGTAATGATAGCGGTGGTCGGCCTAATGGCGTTCTCGGCCGGCATCCCGCTAAGGCGGGTAATGCTCATTGCCGGCCTGGTGGCGCTAATAGGCGTAATTGCCATATCCAGTAGCAGTTACCGCCGTGAGCGGGTAACGGCCTTTTTGCACCCCCAAACCCACTGCCAGGGCAACGGTTACCAGGCTTGCCAGGCCCTTATTTCGGTTGGTTCTGGCGGCGCGTTGGGCCTGGGCCTGGGCTACAGCGTGCAGGCCTATGGCTATACGCCCGAGGCTTCTAACGACTCTATCTTCGCTATTATCGCCGAAGAGGTCGGCTTTGTGGGCTCAATGATTATCGTAGTAATCTACGGCTTATTTATTACCCGCCTGAAACGGGTGATTGAACATACCAACGACCAGTTCAGCCGCCTGCTGGTAGTCGGTGTGCTGGCCTGGTTCAGTACGCAGATGATTATTAACATCGGCGCTATGATTGGCTTGCTGCCGCTGAAGGGTATCACCTTGCCGCTCATCAGCCAAGGCGGTACCAGCTTGATATTTTTAACAGCCGCACTAGGGTTAGTTTTCCAGATTTCACGCTATACTAGTTATGATGTCACCGAACCTAACTCCAGTAGCGCACAATCACCCGGCGCCGGTAATAATTCTAACCGGTGGGGGGTCCGGCGGCCACATAACTCCGCTCTTGTCGCTCGCCCACGCACTTAAGGCGGCTGACCCTGGATGCAAAATTGTTTATATTGGTTTGAAAGGCGAAAAGGTTGAGGGCTTACAGGGCCGGTACCACATATTTGACCAAGTTTGCTTTGTGCCAGCCGGTAAATTTCGCCGTTACCATGGCCAGAGCCTGGTGGCGCATTTAACCGACGTCAAAACTCTGCTTCTAAACGGCCGTGACTTCCTTAAAGTTTTAGCCGGCTTGCACTCCGCCGAAAAGTTAATTAAAAAAATTAAGCCCGACGTCGTCTTTTCTAAGGGGGGCTACGCGGCGGTGCCGGTTGGGCTGGCCGCCCGCCTGCGGAGAGTACCGATTATCACCCACGACTCGGACAGCCTGCCGGGTCTGGCTAACCGCCTTGTCGGCCGCTGGGCAAAGATACACGCCACCGGAATGCCGGCCAGTTATTATAAGTACGCTAGGGCTAGCATCGCCTATACCGGCATTCCGGTGGACGAACGCCTAATACTGGTTACAGCCGTCCTCCAGGCAAGCTATAAAGAGCAGCTTGGCTTGCCGGCTGACGCGCCGCTGCTGCTTGCTGCCGGCGGCGGCCAGGGCGCCCAGCAAATTAACGATTTGATGCTCGACATTGCCCCTAAATTGCTAGCGGCCAACCCCAAACTGCGGATTGTCCACGTTGTGGGCATTGGCCTGGCCGGCCAAATGAGCGAGCAACAGATAAAAGATGCTTATGCGGAAGTATTGCCGGCCAATGACCTCCAGCGGCTCACAACCCTGAGTTTCACCGGTGACTTTTATATCTACAGCGGCGCGGCTGATTTGATAATCACTAGGGCAGGGGCCAGCGCCATGGCCGAGTTTGCGCTGCAAGCCAAAGCCTGCATTGTCATACCCGGTTCGGCACTGGCGGGCGGCCACCAAGTTAAAAACGCCCAGGTTCTTAAAGAGGCTGACGCCGCTAAAGTTCTGCCGGCTGACGTTAGCGCCAGCCAGTTACTCAAGGCAGTATCCGGTTTGTTGAATGACTCGTCCGCGCGTAGCAAGCTTGCCGCCAATCTTAGCTCGACCGCCAAGCCTGATGCCGCCAAAGACCTGGCCAGAATTATTCTTGAACAAGCAAGGAACAACCAGCCTTGAGTCGCCGACCACTTGCCAAAAGACTGTCCCGTCGTTCACCTGCGCGGGGAAGCAGCGCACCGGCCACCAAATACTATCGCTCCGGTAGTATCTCCGATAAGAGCAGTCCTTTTGAAAGTAAAATAATAAAACCAAAAAAGAACCGCCCGGGCCGCAAACTATTATTTGGCTTTATGGACATACTGGTGGTGCTGATGTTACTTCTTGGTCTGGTCTATAGCATGATCGTTCGCCCTGACCCGCAGATTTCGGCCAGCAGTTCGGTCTACCGTCTGCCCAGCATTTACCGGCAAGCGGTTATCAAGCAGTTCCAGATACTCAAAAACCGCAACAAAATCACCCTGGACGACCAGGCAATTATTAAAAGCTTGCAGGCTCAGTTTCCGGAAATCGCCGGCGCTTCGGTAGAACTGCCGCTCTTCGGCGAAACGCCCATTGTTCATCTAAGTATTGCGACGCCCAGTTTTTTTCTTAGCAGTGGGAGCAATTTGTATATAGTCGACGCCCAGGGTTATGTCGTAGACAAGACCATTAATCTAGCCGGCATTAAAAATTTACCAACCCTAAGCGACCAGAGCGGCTATAAGATAGGGGTCGGCAAACAAGCCATGAGCACCGCCAACGTGTCGTTTATTAATACTGTGGTGGCTGAAGCCAAGCGGGCGAAGGTGCCTATTAGTTCTTTAACACTGCCGGCACTGGCTCAAGAACTTGATTTGCGCACCAGCGACCGTGGCTACTACGTCAAGTTTTTCTTAGGCGGCGACGTACTGCAACAGACCGGGCAGTTTTTGGCGGCACGGCATAACTTTGACCAGTCCGGTAACAATCCATCCGGGTACTTGGACGTCCGAGTGCCCGGCAAAATCTACTATAAATAAGTCCCCCTGACGAATATAATGTAAGCTGGATGATTAAAACTCAAAACCTTACAAAGAAATACGGCGAAAAACTCGCCGTAGACGACTTATCTTTTCAGGTAAAATCCGGTAAAGTCACGGGTTTTTTGGGTCCTAACGGGGCAGGTAAATCCACTACCATGCGCCTGATGTTGGGGCTAGACTGCGGCAAGGGCCAAACTACTTACGGCGGCAAACAGCTGAACGAATACGCCCAGCCATCAAAGGTCGTCGGAATTCTGCTTGAGGCTAAGGCTTATCATCCTACCAGGACAGCCAAAAACCATCTCAAGATTCTGGCTATCGAAGGGAACATTTCGCTTAAGCGCGTTGATGAGGTTCTAGATATCGTCGGGCTGACAGAAGTGGCCAAGAGTAGACCTGGAAAATTCAGCCTGGGTATGAGCCAACGCCTCGGTATCGCCGCGGCCATTTTGGGCGACCCCAGGTATTTAATCCTAGACGAGCCGGCCAACGGCCTAGACCCGGAAGGTATAGCGTGGCTCAGACAGTTCCTGCGCGACTATGCCGCACGCGACCGCGGCGTACTGGTTTCCAGCCATTTACTCAGCGAAATGTCGCAAATGGCCGACAACGTCGTCGTAATAGGCAGGGGAAAGTTGATAGCCGACACCTCTATAGGTAGTTTGATCACCGGCGCTAGCAGCTCGGTCTTTGTGCGGGCTAGCGATGTGCCTTCTCTAGAAAAAGTTTTAGCAATTGCCAAACTCAAATATGATAAAGAGGGCAGGGGTCTTGCCGTCAGCGACTCAAGTACCGACGAAGTTGGCAAGCTAGCTAATCAAGCCAAAGTTACCGTACTAGAGCTAACTGCCCGGACTGCCTCGCTAGAAGAGGCTTTCTTAGAGCTGACCGAAGGTAGCGAAGAATACCAAGCGCGAACCGAGGAGGCTAAAAAATCATGATGCCCACCCTAAGAGCCGAATTCAAAAAACTCCTTAGCGTGCGCTCAACCTACTTAACGTCCCTGGCGGCGCTACTATTTGTCGCTGGTCTGATTGCCTTTTATGGCCAAGGCTTTAAAACCGCGCAAAACGATTTAACCAGCCTGTTCCTGGCCGGAACTATTACAACCTTCAGTAACATCACCGCGCTCGCAGGCGCAATAATCGCACTACTTTTGTTAGCTCACGAGTACCGTTATAACACGATCATATATACCTTAACGGCTGCTAACAGCCGCTCCAAGGTTTTGGCTGCGAAGATTATCGCCGTTTTTGTCTTTGTATTTGGACTATCACTCTTAGTTATTTGCTCTTCGCTTGCTATGAGCAGGGCTGGAGTTGCCGTCGCAGGTCACAGTCTGCCGCACCAAGATATAAATATTTTAACCTATCTTGCTAAATCGGTTTTCCTATGCGAGGGCTATGCCATGTTTGGGCTTTTACTAGCAGCTTTAGTACGCAATCTGGTCGGAGCCATCGTTATATTGCTAGTCGTGCCAAATACGATTGAAGGTCTGCTAAGTCTCTTGCTTAAACACAACTCAGTTTATATGCCATTCACCGCATTGCAGCAGGTTGTCCAATCTCCAGTTCTAGCTAACGCTCCTAAAAGGCTAGCCGACACCGGCTATTTATCACCCGCAAAAGGCGCACTCGTATTCCTAGCTTATTTGGTTGGCGGTTGGATTATTACTTGGTATCTGTTCTTGCGCCGCGACGCCATGACCTAATCCGCCAGAGCAGGGAACCTGTTGTTGTAAAATATATATAAGGACCTACATGGACGAATATAACAACAAGATAAGAATTAATAACTGCGAGATTATTAAAATCCTATAAACCAGTTCCTCTCCTCTTCTAGTTCGTAATTTGTTCAGAAGATTAATATATATAACTCAGCAGGGAAAAAGCATACTGTGATACCAAAACGCCAAAAGTCAAATACAAATTAAATCTCGGGAAAAGTAGGGGGAAACTATACAAAAATACGAAAGCGTGAAAAGTCAAATAGCAAGATGGCTGTGGATAACTTAGGCACTTTTCACGGAAATTTTACGACACTATGAGAGCAGCGTAGTAAGGATATATAAATGATATTAACTTTGGGTGTGGGTAGTGCGCAAATGACTGATTATGGGCGTAATGTCTAAATCTCCCCTGTTAGGGGAGGCATGGCGAATCAACTCTAAGCTCAATATGTAGAGTCGCAAAATATACATTGTGCGACCTCATGTCTATGATTGATTTGTGCATTGCCCCGCGTTCTTATGGCCCAGTTTTTTTAGATTTGGTTTTTAGTTTTATTAATTAACATTGTCTGGGAGCTCTCCACCCGCTCTTATGCTTTCCGCACCCGCCTTCCGGTATACATATATCGTGTTCGCAAAATGTTTATTATAAAAACAAATTTAGCAAATTAGCTTTGGGCTAACTAGCGCAGGCGCAGCACATTCTCGTCGCTGGCTTCTAGCGGTCTGTTGTTGGGCATTGCGGGCTGCTCGGGATGGCTTGCGGCTACTGGTTGTGCCTTGTTCTTGCGCCCGCCCCGGCGGGTCCGTTTGCGTCTAGGCGCATCCTTGTCACCGCTTGCGATGTTGCCAAGACCGGCGGTTATAACTTTACCTAAATGCCCACCAGCCAGGCGGTTGGCGTTGGCAGCGGCCTGCGACTCATGTTTGGCTATTTCGTTGAGCTGGACCTGGGCTTTTGGCCGGGTGGTTTGCTCGGGTGGCTGATTGGCTGGTGCATTAATTTGCTCCAGGCCGGAGGCCTTGCGAATAAACTGATCAACCGAGCCGCGATCCCTGGAATAGCGTTCGCGCGATAGCTCAATGATGCGGCGGGTTTGGTCGGCTGGCGGTTCTGGCAGGTTGAGCGTTTTAGCCGAAAAGGCCGGAGCTTTTTCGCCGCCGATAGTCATGGTCATCACAAAGTAGCGGTTGTGCTGTTGAATCAAATCACCGGCCTCAAATTGCGGCTCAAAATACTTGACCAAAAACGGCGCGTCATCCGGGCTGACCCTAAAAGTCACAATCGTTCCCACGTTACCAAATACCGCGTTGCGTACCGGCTCTTCCATCTGCGAAATGTACTGGTTGGCAACCGTCAGATTAAGCGCGTACTTGCGGGCCTCGCTTAAAATCGTGGCAAAAGATTCGGTTGCAAAGTTCTGGAATTCGTCGACGTACAAATAGAACGGCCGGCGATCGGCTTCCGGTACGTTGGCGCGGCCCATAGCCGCCAGCTGGATTTTGGTGACCATCATGGCGCCCAAAATTCCGGCATTGTCTTCGCCCATCAGCCCGCGGCTGAGGTTGACTATAAAAATTTTCCCTCCGTCCATAATTTGGCGCAGATCAAAAGTGCTCTTTGGCTGGCCAATGATGTTCCTGATCATCGGGTTGGCCGTAAAGGCTCCAACTTTGTTGAGCACCGGTGCCACGGCTTCGGAAGCAAATTTATCATTCCAACTGGCAAACTCTGTCGTCCAGAAATTCTTGACTACCGGGTCATCTATATAGCTAATAACGCCAACGCGGAATTTTTTATCGGTCAACATGCGGGTAATATCCAGCATGGTTGCGTCCGGGTAATCCAGTAGTGCTAACAGCGTGTAGCGCAGAATATACTCCAACCTGGGCCCCCAGCTCTCGGCAAACAAGCGCTTGAGCACGCCTACTAGCTCCGAGCTAATATGGCCTTTTAGGGTTGGGTCGCTAATCTCCAAAGGGTTAAAACCGATTGGATGCTCGGTGTCGGCCGGGTTGAAGTAAACAACATCGTCTATTCGTCGCTCAGGAATGAATTTCAAAACGTGCTGGGCGTAATCGCCGTGCGGGTCAATCACCGCAAAGCCTTGATTGTAATAAATGTCGGATAGTGTGAGAAGCTCCAAGGCGCCGGATTTACCGGTACCGGTCTGGCCTAAAATATAAACGTGCCTGCCGCGGTCGCCGCGCTGAATACCAAATACCGCGTTGTCACCGCGGAAATTGGTAACGCCAAACAAGCTAATGTCATTTTCGGGGGTTGAGGCCAGAGTAGGTATATTGGAGGGCGGTTCGGCGGTCTTGGTGTTGGCCCAAACAATATTTGGTGTTTCTACGCTGGTGTGCGGCAAATGGAAGATACTGGCCAGCTCCTCGATATTAAGGATGTAGCCTTTATCGATAAAAAAACGCGACTGGTACTCAATTTGACGGTCGCGGTTAAAGCTCGGAGCTTTAGCTGCAAAGCCGTTAAGATTGGTGGTATTAAACTGCTTAAAAGCTCCTACCAGTGCTTGCATACGCAACCGGGCGTTGCTTTGGTCATGCCCGGCATAGAGCAAGCGGATTTTAACTTGATAGCCCAGCTTAGTTCCCTTTAGCTCAATTGCCGAAATACGCGATTTATCGCGCTCGGATATCTCCGGTTCTTTGCGCTCGCCACCCGCGCCGGCTTCCGGTGGTTTGGCTAGAGCGCTAAAGACCTGTCCGGCGTAACCCAGAGTTGACCCACCTGCCCCACCGCGAAACAGTCCGCGGCCGTGCCGAATCCGTTCAACCGCCTTGGCGCCCCGGCGGTGCCAGTCGTCCGAAATCGGCCGGGCAATAATTTGAATCCACATTTCTTCATCCTGGCCGTCCAGTTTCGCCAGGGTGGCGGTAATGGAGGCCAGCGGATCCACCTCAAAGCTGGGAAAAGTCTTGATGGGCAAGGTCTCGCTATCAGTTAGCACTAGCTCGGTGCTGTGGATGACGGTCTGATGCATCGGTCTGTCGGCGTAATCTTCCTCTTGTTCGTAGATTTGTACCGTTGGGTACTGGGCATAAATCTGCCCCTCTACAAAAGCTTGCAGATGCTTGGGCGTCCAGATATAAAAGCGCAGGCGCCGGTCAATAGAGGCTATCTCCAGGCTGATGTGCTCCTGAAGTGTTCCAGATAGTTTAAGCTCACGCTTGGGGCGCAGGATGCCGTGTAGGGCTGCCAACATCTGCTCCGCCGACAACTCCTTGTTATCGTTAGTCCGGGGGATTTCCAGCATTAACAGGCAGTGCTCGTGAGCTGTTGTTGTTTTCTTTCTGCCACCACTAAAAATTTTCATAAGGGTTATAACTC
>Ga0265316_10002359_pt1 | contig 19673 bp, 9 predicted proteins | sample 4522metaG_FD_202092 | JGI IMG/M metagenome (GOLD analysis project Ga0265316, IMG submission 202092) | Rhizosphere microbial communities from Carex aquatilis grown in University of Washington, Seatle, WA, United States - 4-5-22 metaG | ecosystem: Host-associated > Plants > Roots > Rhizosphere >... | reverse complement strand
TGCCTTAGACGGTTCCAATATTTTACGGATCAATTGAAAATTAGCAGGTTCATCTTCAGCCACAACTATCTTTAAATCTTCCCAGTTAGTATCTACCTGGTTCATTTGATTCAAAAGATTTTCTTTTGTAACGGCTAAAGGTGAGTAAGGCATTGAAAAAAAGAAAGTGGTTCCTTTTCCTACTTCAGATTCAAGCCAGATACCGCCTCCCATAAGATTCACCAATTTTCTACTTATCGAGAGTCCCAGCCCGGTTCCCTTATAAAGTTTGGTTTTATCTGTTTCTATTTTGTGAAAAGGATTGAAAATATTTTCAAATTCCTCTTTATCTATACCAATGCCGGTGTCGGATACGAAAAACTGAACCTGGTTTTCAACAATTTTGTAACCAAAATGAATATATCCTTTTTCAGTGAATTTTAACGCGTTATTTAATAGATTTGTTATTACCTGTCTGAACCGGGTAAAATCATTTTCAAGGATTATTTTCTTGTTTTCTTTATTTAAAAAGTGAATATCTATATCTTTTTCTTTTTTAAGATTAAAGAAATTTTCAAGTTCTATAAGTATCAAATCAACTTCAAATCGTGCCTTGTTTATTTTTACCTGGTTGGCCTCAATAATAGAAATTTCCAACAAATCATTTATCAATACCAATAATGCATCACAATTATTATTAATGGTGTTTATGCACAATTCTTTATCTTCATCGGAGATTAATTTTGATTTCAACAATGAAGAAAAACCTACAATGGCATTCATAGGTGTCCGAATCTCATGCGACATGTTAGCCAAAAAAGTTGATTTCAACCGATCTGATTCTTCGGCCTTTTTCATAGCTTTTTCGAGTTCAGAAGTACGCTCCTGAACCAGCAGTTCCAGATGATTTCGATGTCGGGCAAGTTCCGCATTTTGTGAAGAAATTTCTTCCTGATTTTCTTCAAGCAATACATTAGCATTCATTAATTCCAGGGTACGTTCCTTTACTTTGTGCTCAAGCTCCAATTGACGTGATTTCATAATATTGATACGCATCCAGTAAAGGGTATAAGAAGCAACAATAATAAAAAGTAATAATCCGATCCTAAACCACCATGTTTGCCAATAAGGTGGCAGAATTGTTATAAGCAGCGATGTCTCAGAATTATTATAAATCCCATCATTATTTGTACCCTTAACCTTGAAGTTATAGGTTCCAGGCTGCAGAGTGGTATAGGTAACAAACCTTCTTGTTGCATCAGTTTTTATCCATTCCTTATCAAAACCTTCCAGTATATATTCATATTTATTTTTTTTTGGAGATGCAAAGTGCATGGCAGCAAATTCAATTGAAAAGACATATTCTTTATAAGAAAGTTTAATTGATTTTGTTTCTGAAATAGGTTCAGTGAGCACTACTTTTCCATTGTATTTTGCTCCAACTTTGACGCTCTGGTTGAAAATTTGAAAATCGCTGATTATCACAGACGGCAAGTATGGATTAACCTTTATACTGTCAGGTACAAAAACATTAAATCCATTAATACCTCCAAAATACATCTCCCCGGTTTTGCTTTTAAGACACGAATTCATGTAAAACACGTATGCCTGCAAGCCATCATCAATATCAAAATTGATGAATGTTTTTGTAGCAAGGTTAAATTTTGAAATCCCTTTTCCAGTACTGATCCAGAAATTTCCATGTTCATCTTCAAGTATGCCTGTAGCTTCACTGGAAGGCATTCCATCTTTAACATCGTAAGTGGTGAAAATTTCACTTTTCTGATCGAATATTGAAATGCCACCTCCGGAAGTTCCTACCCAAATTTTATCATTTCTGTCTTGAAAAATGAAGTTCACATTATTATGTCTGAGTTTATTTGGATTTTCTGGGTCACCTTTATAATAGATCATTTTTTCGGTAACAGGATTAAATTTTATCAGTCCTTTTCCAAAAGTTCCCAGCCATAGAAAACCTTCTTTATCTTCCATAATAGCCCTTACAACGTTATTGGTCAAATTGGAGGCATCCACAGGATAATGAGTGAACTTGTTCTTATCGGGTTCAAATTTATCCAAACCGCCGCCCCACGTTCCAATCCATAGGGTACCTGATTTGTTGTAATGTACAACACGTACTACATCATTATTTAAACTGTTTATATTATTTGGATTATTCAGGTATGCTGTAAATATTCCTGTGCGTGTGTTTAGTTTGTTAAGTCCCTTATCAGTTGCCAGCCACAATTCATTGGGTTTTCCTGCAGTAATGCTATAAACTGAGTTGCTGCTTATACTGGTAGGATTATCCGGATTATTAACGAAACATTTAAAACTTTTTCTCTTTTTGTCAAAAATGTTTAACCCTTCGCGGGTACCAATCCATATTACTCCTGTTGGATCCTCATAAATTGCAAATACATGTGTGTTTGATAAGCTATGCGGATTATCGGGTTGATATGTGTAATGAACAAATTTTTTCTGGTTTAAATCATATTTATTTAAGCCCCCATTATTTGTACCAATCCATAAAACCCCTGTTCTGTCTTCAAAAATGTTTCTGACAAAATTATCACATAGACTTCTTAAATTATTCGGTTCGGAATAATATTGCATAAAATTATTAGTTTCAGGCAAATATTCGTACAAACCTTTTTCAGTACCAATCCAGACGTTCCTGTAACTATCTTCAAAAATTTTATAAATCTCACTGCCTTCAATTGAAAAAGGATCATGCCGGTTATAATTATATAATTCAATTTTCTTTTGTACTCTATCCAATTTATATAAGCCCTGTCGCCATGTTCCAATCCAAATTATTCCCGAACGGCATGCGCAAAGAGCCATTATTGGCATTTTGTTGAACTGATCCAAATCGCCTGGTTTATCCAGGTAATCTTTACAAGTATTTGTAGTTGGATCTATTACATTGATACCTGATTCCGTCCCAATCAGTATAATTCCTGATGCATCTATACAATAATCATGGATAATGTCATTTTTAAGACTTTTTGCATCTGATGGATTATGTTGAAAATGGATAAACTTATCATTTTTCCTGTCGAAAAGATTAAGACCCCCGCCACCGGTTCCAATCCAAAGTTTGTCAAATTTATCTTCAAAAATACAGGCAATATTATCACTGCTGATACTACCATTAATATCTGGATTAAAGCGGTACGACCTGAAATTTTCTGTTTCCCTGAAAAATAAGTTTAAGCCGCCACCCATTGTTCCGGCCCAAAGATTGTTTTTTTTATCTATAAAAAGAGAAGAAACAAGATTATTGCTCAGGCTATGTGCATCACCGGATTCAGATTTATAAACGGTGAACCTGTATCCGTCAAATTTCTCGAGGCCCCCGCTGGAGCCAATCCATAAAAACCCCTGTTTATCCTGAGCAAAACAATTACCGGAATTATGGACCAGTCCGTGTTCTGTTGTATAATTGCTGAAATCTATTTTATGTCTCTCTTGCGTGCAAACAGGCAGTAGATCGATAAAACATAGAATAAAGGACAGAACAAATTGATATAGCATCGGTTTGCAAAATAATTTAAATGATTTTTTCTTCATTTCATTCAAATCTACGAATACCTTAAATAGCCAATATCTTTCAGATAATGTAAAAATAAAAAAAAATAGGTATTATTCTGCTGACTTTAATAAATCATTTAGTTCTACTTTGACAGATTTCAAAATCAACCAGTTTTTACCCTTAATCCCAAACGGGAACTGGTTGATTTTTCAGCTTTCTCCCTTTTGGGTTTGGGGTAAAAAAGCTGAAAAATCTCAGAAAAACCTAATCTGTCAAAGTAGAATTAGATTGTGAAGTAAAATTGAATAAAGACGACAGCTGATCGAAGACAGCCGTCATCTATCGGCTATATGTTGTAATCAAATAGCACTATTGTAAACCAATTCCGGAATGAGATTTCTCGTTTCCAGGTGCTGATTTTTTACAAATTCAATATTAAATTCTGTAACCAGTTCATTAACAATTTCTGAGACATGTTGCATTTTAGTCGCACGATAGGCGTTTGTTCCTGAAAAAGCAAAACCCTCTGTCATATTACCAATTGCTGAATTACATAATACCTGTGCAATGCAGTAAGGAGCCTCACTGCATTTACAGGAACTTAAACAATGGCACACACATTTAAATGGTTTGGTATTGCCAAGTTGAACCTGTTCAACGAATTTGTTTTTTATAACACGGCCAGGTAATCCAACCGGACTGTCAATTATGGTAATGTCTTCCTTTTTACAGGCGATATAACTATCTTTGAATTCCTGTGCAGCATCACATTCGTAGGTAGTGACAAATCGGGTACCCATTTTAACACCCTTGGCACCTGACTGCATAATTTCATAAATATCTTTACCGGTATATATACCTCCTGCCGCGATTACAGGTATTTCTTTTTCATATTGATTTTCAAACTGATGTACCACATTTACTGTTTCCTTGATGAGTTTGCTCAGAGGAACAGTCGCTCCTATTAGTTCTTCTTTTTTAAATCCCAGGTGGCCCCCTGCCAGTGGTCCTTCTACCACAACTGCGTCAGGTAAATAATTGTACTTGTTCATCCAATATTGAAAAATCAATTTTGCAGCTTTTGCAGATGATACTTTTACAACAAGTTTGGAATGATGATTTGTTAAGCCGGCTTCAGCTATCATGGCCGGTATTCGTAATGGCAGACCAGCACCCATGATAATAATATCTGTGTTTTCTTCCAAAGCGACACGAATAAGTTCTTCATGATCAGTGAGCGCTAACATGATGTTTATTCCAATGATACCTTTAGTAAGGCTTTTTGCCAATCTTATTTCTTTTCTTAAAGCTCTTTTATTGGCTTCACGGAAATTCGTGCCATAATCATGTTCCCGCATTCCTATCCCGGCTACTGAGATAATGCCAATACCACCCTCATTTGCAACTGCTGAAGCTAACCCTGCTAATGAAATACCAACTCCCATACCTCCCTGCACAATAGGCAGTTTAACTTCAATATCTCCGATCTTCAACGCATTCATTTTAACTCTTTTTAAGAAATTTTGGGTTAAATTATTGCATGCATTAACAGCACTGAAAAAAAAGGGCTAAACTTTCGGATTTAGGTGCCAATAATTCTTTTAGGGACGAAAAGATCTGTTTTAGGTGTGAGATTACAGGAGTAATTTCTTGTCAAATTAGTTCCTGAAGCTTACTCGCAGAACTCTTGGAAACCGGTATGGGAAAACTAATATTATCAAAGAAGAGCTTGTAGCCCTGCGAATTACCTTCAAACCGTTCTATATAATTTATGTTTACTACAAACGAACGATGACATTTAAAGATGAATTTATATTCTTTTACAATTTCTTCAGCACTTGCCATGCTGCATCGCACCATTTGATTTTTTATATTCCCGCCATCTTTCCAGAAAACCTCTATATAATTGTTTGCAGAACGGATGAATAACAAGGTACTTACTTTTATGGCAAGACTATCCTTTTGGTAATCGGAAGTAAAATGGATAATTTTATCAAGTATTGATTTATGTTCTTTTAATTTCTTGTTTAATTCATCAGCAAGTTTTAAATGCGAACGAAGCATTTTATTCTGGTTAATAATTATCAACACTGATATCGGCAAAATGGCAGTTAGTATCAATTTTATGATCGTATAGAAATTAATTTTCATTATTCCCAAAGCATGAGTATAAAAGAAATATGCTACAAGGATGGTAAATAAAATCCATAAGTTCCAGAAAATTTCTTTCTTGACGTTCCATTTAACAGAAGTAAAAGTATTGGTGAAAAGGCTGGGCATAAAAAGCAAGTTCAGGCTGAGTGATAGAAATGTAATAATGCCAAATCCAATGATGAGATAATATTTTTCTTTTGAAGGCATCAGGCTAATCTCGAATGGCTGAAAAAGTAATAGAAAAATAAAAACACCTATACTTATAAAAAAAATAATTTTGGTATTATGTTTCAAATCATCATTAAATGGATACGGCTTGTTAAATATATTTTGCATAAATTTTTATTTCGTAGTATAAAAACTTATAAAATTATTAAAATCTCGAAGATGCGCAAGATAATAGGATTTTGAATGCTGGGAATGCTGGGTAGTTATTATTTCGTGTTAATTTAGCAACATTATTGAAAAAATAAAGTAATGAAAGCTGCCACACTCAGTGAATTGAAGACAGAATTGCATACAGTGCCGCCTTTGCAGGTACTTGAACTCTGCCTGAAGCTAGCAAAATTTAAAAAAGAAAATAAGGAACTACTTAGCTACTTATTGTTTGACGCCGTTGATGAACAGGGATTTATAAACAGTGTTAAAGATGAGATCGACGAACAGCTATTGAATTTGAACAAAAGTAGTTTATACCTGGCAAAAAAAACTTTACGAAAAATACTCAGGACAACAAACAAATATATTCGTTATTCAGGTTTGAAAAGAACAGAAGTTGATTTGCTCATTTATTTCTGCCAAAAAGTCAAAAATTCAGGTGTTCCTGTACACAAAAGTATAGCACTTACTAATATCTATCAAAGGCAAATTCAGAAAATAATTAAAGCATTAAAAACACTTCATGAGGATTTGCAGTACGATTACGAGGATGTAATAAAAACATTGAATTGATTAAACTTAGAAAGCGTTATAATGTTAATATATATGTGAGTGAATTTAACTTTATGAGTGAATTCGGCTTAGTTAGTGTGAAAAATACTTTAACTTTTAAAATATTATATCATATATAGCACACTATAAGAAAGAAGAGAGTACCTTTGCACTCCGTTTTATTATAATTTGTTTAAAAAATAGCGGACCTTAGGCGAGAAAAATAGAAAAAATGAATCATAATAATTAAAAAAAAATTAAAATGAAAGATGAAGGCAAATTTTTGCACCTTTGGATGAAGTATGATAAAGTAATCAGGTTACTATTGAAAAGAACCGATAATGAAACACAAAAGCTGCAGCTTTACAAACATGAATTTGAGAATAGAGGTAACCGGTCCACTACCGGTTATGAATTTAACCTGGAACTGAACAATGGCAGAACAGTAAATTATTTAAATACTCCAGCTATTGCGCGCGATCTGGTACAAATTTTAAATAATAATACTGAGACAAAAAACTGGTTGAAAGAACGCAATGTTAAACTGAGTATGGGCAAATCATTAGAATTGCAAATCGAAAAAGCGTAAACATTCTGGTTTTCGGTCCAATTCCAGTTTATAGCAATTGCAAATCTGGTGAGTCAACCATTAATAGAAATATATACTGACGGGAGTTGTAATACTAAAATCCTCGTGGGAGGTTGGGCCGCAATTTTGTTATTTTCCAACGAAAAAATAATTCTAAGTGGTTTAGAGCAGAATACTACTAACAACAGGATGGAACTTACTGCTGTTATTAAAGCAATTGAGTTTGTCAAAAAAAAATATAATGATATAATATTACATATTTTTACAGACAGTCAATATGTACATCGTATTCCGGAAAGAAAAGAAAAACTAAAAAGAAATCTATTCCTTACTAATAAAGGCTTTCCCATTCAGAACTCAGATTTAGTTAAAACGCTCATTTTTCAAATAGAATCACATTCAATCACTTTTATAAAAGTAAAAGCCCATCAAAAATCTGAGAAAATAGGGCTTAAAGATCATTATAGCAGTCCGGTAAATTACAATATTGAAGTTGATAAATTTGTTCGTAAGATGGTAAGGGAAAGCGTTAAAAGAAGTCGAATTTAGGCGCTCATTCCAGAAAATTGTCTTCTAAAGCAAATCATAGCGTCATTGCGAGCGGAGCGAAGCAATCTTTTTCGTCTGGAAAAGCAGATTGCTTCATCCGCCGCGGCGGAGTTCCTCCTTCGCAATGACGTTAAAGGAAGCTGGAGTTGTACTTATTTCGACTTCGGCACAAACTCTATTTTATCTGATTTTTCTTGTTGCGATTCACCACCGTCTTTATATACTGCTTTTATGGAATACTGGTAAATGCCTTTTTTTAGTCCGGTATCATTGAAATTCAATTGACTCGAGGGAATATTTTTGTATGTCATCAAATCATGTCCATCAATAGAACGGTATATGACAAACCAATAATCACCCTTTTCAGGATATTTCCATGTTAATTCCAATGACTTACCATCGGTAGCTTTTTTAACATTGAAATTCTCAATTTTTGACCTTTGTCCCGAATCATATACCCTCACGTTCATCGGGAAAGATTTTTCGGAATGTAACCCGGCATCATCAATAGCCACCAGGCTATATTCGTACCATTCATGTTTTTTTACTTTATGATCGATATATGAATTAACATTCATTGTAAATTTTGCATATTGTTCCCAGGTTTTTCCTTTCTCCTTTCTAAAAAGAATTTGTGAAACTACATCTTTGCTGCTGCTGGTGACCCATTTTAGAATAACACTGGTATCAGTGACAAGAAAATTATTAAATACAGGAGCTACAGGTGGAACTTTATCCGGGCGCTTTAATTCCAGTGCATCTGAAAATGGACTGGGATTCCTGTTTTTATCAAATGCTACTACTTTATAATATATATGTTTGGTAAGGGTTTTTAAAGTTATGCTGTCTGTAAAAGTTGTGTCTGCTACAAAATCTTTTGAAACGGGTGTAAAAGTATGGTTGGCATCGTTTGCGTAATATACCATATAACCTAACAAATCCGGTTCTTTTCCTAGTCTCCATTTGATATTTACAATTCCTGTTGTGTCAATTTTACCCGTTAGCCCAAATGGTTTTGCAGGAGGAATTGTATCGGTAATAAATGCATAAGCAGGAATAGAAGAGCCCGCATTACCAGCTGTATCAATGGCGGCAACAATGTAATAATTAGTTCCGTGAGCTACCGCATCTTTATCGGTATATTCAGTTGCATTAACAGGTAATGGATCAGTTGTCAAAGGTGAAAATGGGCCGGAAGCTTTATCTGACCTTCCGACCAAATAGCCTGCAAAATCAGGTTCTTTAATTCTTTTGGTCCAGGATATTTTTACAATATTGTCTTTTATATTCTTGGCAGAAATCTGTTCCGGGGCGCTCGGAGGTGTTCTGTCCCTGCCCATCACCGATAGGTTTGGTGTTGGGTTCCCCAAATCACCAAAAGGCGTAACACCTATAATGCGATAGTAATATTGCTTGTAATTATGAGGCAGAGAATCGTTTATTTCAATTGTTGAATTTGAAGTGAGTTTTTGTTCAGTCGTAAGTTGGGTATAAGGTCGTTTATTAAGGCGCTTAAATGTTTTACCACCATCTTCGGAACGTTCATAAAAATAACCTGTAAAAAACATACTTGCTATTTGCCTGTCCCAGGTAAATTTAACTTTTCTGTCTAATTCCTGCACATTCACTTTTGGCATTTCAGGAGCTGGTATTACTTCGGAAGTGTTAATCATTACGCCGCTGGTATCAGATTTAACAATTTTAGGATCCGTCAATGCATATATGGCATAAGCATAAGTTTTACCTTTGACAATATTTTTATCAGTAAATCGCAAGCCCAAACCGCTGGCCAGAAACGAAGATTGATCTGCTAAAAACAGAGCAAATGCATGCCTGTTTTCTAATTCGTATTTTTCATTCAAAGCTTCTTTAAGATTTATATTCTTATTCTTCCCCTTTTGCGGCAATTGTGCTTTTGATTTTCCATATAAAATTTGTGCACATGCAGCTGCCAGGCTGTCGCTTCGATTGGCTTTTTCTTTCCATTCATTCAAAGTCCAGGGTTTGATTGGCAATGATGTTAATATTTGCCTAGTTTTGAGGTTCATTTTTTTATTATCTATTTCAAAACGGACAATTATATATCCGGCTTTGTTGGCAAATTCCCATAAAGTTGCTTTTGATGGAGCCCAACGTAAAACAACCGAATCGCCATAATACCTGGCTAAAAGCTGAAGATTATGTTGCCTTGGTAATGTATCTGCTGGCTTTACTTTTTGCATTGTTATAGGATTAACCTTTTTTGATTTATCCGGAACACTTTTATTTTGCTGTGCAATTGCTGAAAGACTGATATCCAGCATAATAATCCAGAATAATAATTTTTTCATCTTCATAATATTTTTGTTCATAGATAATTTAGAACACCCATGTTTTTGATTTTATTGAAATTCTGTTGGCTTATATTTAAACATGGGTGTTTCATAATCATGATTTTATTTTTGTATTACCATAATTTTTGAAGCGCTTACTGGTGTATTTGGCATTTTATAAATTTTTGCATCCCAGGGAGATGATTGGGTATTATTCAGGTAATCATCCTCAATACTTCCGTAATTGGTTAATAATGGAGGATGAAACCGGAAATTTAATTTTACATTTACTTTATTATAGTCTGAGATTTTTACAAAATCGGCGTAAATGAGGTTATCAAAAGCCTGCTGAACGTCACTTGAACTATTGTTATATATATCAGGATCACTGATAATATCTGAATTCAGATTGAGCTTTACCGCGATGTATTCAAATAGTATAGAAATAGGAATACCATAACTTACAGTAACTTTTTTGGTATAAGATGAACCGGTACTTATCATCATACTTCCCTGAGATGTATTTCCATTTTTATTGCCCAGATTCAACATATTGAACGCATTACTAAAGGACATTTTAGCCATTTGGGCATAATTTTCTGTTGCGTTAAACAAAAGTAAAAACCCTGAAAGCAAACAGAAACGAATTATTAATTTATTTCTCATAGTATTAATTTTTTTATTATTCTAATGCATGTTAAAACTGTGAAAACTCTGGCTTGCATATTTATTAAATTTATCAGTAGCTGCACTAATTTCCTGCTCCGATAAAACTGGCTCACCCGATGTTGGCAATATACCTACCGGTTCCAGCGAAGGTTCAAAGATCAGGCATTGTAATCCGGTAGAATTTTTCCTTATAATATAGGGACTGATATCATATTTATAGTCGCTTCCATAGATATAAGCTGTTTTCCAGTTGTTATAAAAATAATTATTCACATAGTTTTGTATCCATGGATTTCCAGGGGTCTGTTCGGAAATATGTACCAAAGGATAAAACACGAACTTTTCACCGAAAGCTTCAAAAGTTGTTTCATTAACGTCATATACATCGAAGCCTTCATCAAAATTAAAATCAGCTGAATAACCTTCCATATTACCAAAACCGTCCCTCTTTGCATTGGCTGCATAATCGGCATTACCAAGTTTTTCTTTAAGAGTATTGTACTTACTGGTTTTGAAATAGTAGCTGTATAATTCGAGGTCAACAGGTTTATTTGATATAGCCATACCAGAAACCTTGCTGCTCTGTACATTCAAAATATTGTTATTTGAGCCTTGTCCCCAACTCAGATAAGAGTTTTTATTTTCATAGCTCAAACCCGCTTTAAGCTGAAGGGCAAATTTATTAACTTTCATCCGTTTAATAATCCGGAGCTCTGTAATCTGACCGTTTGGTAATGTGGGTATTGGAAATGTCAGTTGGTTGCCATCCTGCCCGACATTCACTTCCTGAGTAGAAGTTTGATTAGGAGACTGGTAGGAAACAAACTGGGCCAGCAAAGTATAATTCGCATCATTGAGCAAACAGGGATAATTCTTGTCGAGTTGTATAAATCCTGTTGTCTGTTCTTTTTGCAGGAAATAACGTTGTTTCTTAAAAGGATAACTTCCTAATAGTGTCTGGGCATTCTCATCTAAACGATGCAGACAATCGCCTGTTTTGAAAGAAATAGATTTTGTTTCCTCGATAGGTTTATTCTTATACGAAATAGGGACTTTGCCACCGTTAACTATTTGATATGCTTTTACGGAAACAGTGATAGTATAGTTAGTTTGAGGATCAAGTGCATTTGTTGTATAGAGAGTTGCAAGTTTCATTTCATCCGTGAATGAGAGATTCTGGTTATTATTCAAATCTGCAATAACTACATTATCAGAATTTCTAGTAATTGTATAGCTGGTTAAATCAATATGAATGGTATTTAGTACCGTAGTTCCATCACTGGTTGTGTTGGTAACATCATAATCATTGTCCATTGGAAAGTTAAAAGCTGTTGAGGGATTATTGGCAATGGAAATATCTTTATCTCCATCGGCAGGAGTGATATCTGAAATAATTGGCATATCCATACCAAGCGGGTTACTTTCCGGGACGCATTTATCACCTACCGATACATTAAAATGCATGGTACCTGAAATTAGTCCTCCCAGTACATCGAAATGTCCGTATAGCCAGCCATTGAACCAGGTGGGATTAACAAGGCCGGCTTCAAAAAGTGCAGCGGCTTCTAGAGTTGCCACATCAATTTTACCTGAATAGAACCATACATCTACATTAAGTCCGAATGAAAAATTAACCCATGCATAAAATTGTCCGTTGGCATACCATCCATTCACACCAGGTAAATTGCTACTTCCATTACATCCTTCACTATATTGTCTTAAATTAACATCAAAACCCATACCGGCTGAGAAATTCATATAGAAGATCAGAAAAGTCAGATCAACAGGACCATATTCAAAGCCAGCACCAAAAGCAAATCCGGGATACAATTTATTTGAAACGAGATTGTTGTCACGAGAACTTTTATATTGAGGGAAATACTGCAATATATTGGCCGGAGGATCAGGGATACCTGGTATGCTGCTTCCCATCATCAGATAAGCATTTATTTGTACCAAATCGAGAACATTTATATTTATCCTGTTCACAGGTTCTCCCAGCTTGAAGTACCATTCTCCGTTCTGACCGTTAATATTCAGCGCCAGCCAACCGTTTCCGGTAATAACTTTATAATTTACATTCAAGCCTACTCCTGCATCAAATATTTTCTGTGCAAAATCATATCCGATATGGCCATGCCCGTTAATTGGTGCTTTGCTGTCATCATCGGTAATGCCGGACATCATCGCTGCATCCACATCCAGGTCGACACTCTTGACACCAAAATCGGAAGTGAACTCCATGCTTAAAGTGCCTTTTGCATGGAACGGTGTACCATTACCGGTACCAACAACTATGGTTGCTTTAAATCCGATCACATTATTGGTCGGTTTATAACGGTTTAGATCATTTGATGTACCTTTCAAAAGTGCATCAGGTGAAACATCCTGAGCTTTCGACATGTTGTAGTAAACACCACCACCCAATCCAAACAATAATACCGGAGGAACTATAGGTGTACCAACACTGCTCATCGCCAACAGATCGACATACCAGTAATTGAAAGTTGTATGACCGAACATTACGTTACTGCTGATTTGAAGCTTGGTGACCCCTAAACTGAGTTTCGCAGTTAAACCACCTTTTACTCCATTTCCATAGGTGGCATCATTATCAAAGAATTTAATATAGCCATTGATATCCAACGGACCTAAAGGACCGACTATTGATATGCTGTCTACCTTCAGGTGAGGATTTCCCCAACTGGGCCGACCATTTGTCATGCTGATATCTCCCATAATACCCAGATTAAATGTTGCATCAGGAAGTGCTTTGATGTCGGCCAGGGATATATGTAAATTGAACATGATGCCAACTTCTGATCCGCTGAACTGAGGCTTTATATCGCTAATTGTTATGGGAAAACCTCCGGCCGACTTATCGGGACTTGAGAAACCCATAAAAGTGACATTACCGGATATATAAGGTGATTTGGTCATAAGCTTTAGTTCCTGGAATTGCATTGCCTTGAAACTGATTTTGGGAATCGGGCTGAGATCAGCTTCAATGGAAATATCGCCGTTCAATGTAGCAACTGCGTTGAAGCTACCGCTATCATTCGAAATTGTAATGTTGGATGTTTTATCCAGGTTAAAAGTTGCAGCCCAGAGCTTAGCGCTGATATTATTTTTGGGTTGAATCACAAATTGAAATTTCATGGAACTATCAGAAGACGGCTTACTGAGGGTACAAGTATAATCGAGTTCATCCTGGGGTGTATTGCTTGGGTTACCTGAAGTCGGCAATAATACTTTCCCGTTCAACCCTCCTTTTATAAATGAATTATTTACAAACCGGGCTTGGATGCTATCCAGGGAATAATACCAACCACCCAGATCACCATCACTTATTGCAAGTACATTGGCGGCGCTTATGTCTCCAGTTATTCCCTGATCATCTACCATGAAATTTTTAACATCTATTGTAAATGGTTTTTTGTCTGCTCTTTTGATTATGGCCGGTAATGAGGCCTGGAGATCGGAAAAGAAGAAACCGTGCCAGCTTTTATCCAGAAAGTTTTTCTTACCCTCAATAGCTGACTTTGGCATATCGGGTGGATTGATGCTGTCGGAATGGTCATAATAGGCCGGTGATTTCAACGCGAAGGCCCATTCATCATAACCAGCAATGGAAAATGTATCGATATTCACATTGGCGTACCAGTTGTTCCAGCTTTGAATATCGGTTTCAAAAGTTGCTTTAACTATTCCTTTATCAGCTTTTCGTACAATAACATTTTGCGAGAAATCATATTCCGCTTTAATATGAAGCTTTTTAAAACCGCTGGTATCGAATATAGCGTATGTTCCTGCCTGAGTATTATTGTTTCCTGATGCTTTTAAAAATTTAAAATTCAAAGCATCTATCTTAAAATCTTCTACAAGGAAAAGCGTTGCATCGCCACACAAACTCTTGTTGTCTTTAAAACAGATGTTTTTAGCACCTAATGCTAAGGTATTATTTCCGCCACCTTCGGGAACATCGAAAGCAAGGCAGGCATTAAACCCGGCCTGATCAGGTGCAAATACCATATCGGTAATTGCAACTACTATCTTCTCTCCCGAAATTTCCTTTTGAATTCCAAAAGGCATTTCCCATCCTGCTGAATTAATTGAATTTTTAATGTCAGCAATCGCAGTGCTGGCATTGTTGTTTATGTAATTACCAATGTTTGTAATATCGCTTGTAGTAAAGGGTTGTGGTTTTACATTTGGTTTATCAATGGCAGGTAGTACCGAAACAGCATTTGCATTTCTTTTAGCTTTCACAGTACCGCTGACTGCCTGATTAGATGAATTTACTTTTAGATTAGAAAATTCGACCCTGATTTTAAACAGACTGCTGTTCAGGAAAGGAACAGGAATTGTGCCAGTTCCAGAGAGTGAATCTCCTTTTATGGCAACATCGTTGTTCAACGTCATGTCAAATTTGCCAATATGAACAACTGAACCACTTTTGGCATTCGAATTATTGACTGCTTTATCTGAAATTGTCATCTTGCAGGAACAATTCAATTCAGGTGCATCCATTACGCTGATCGGATTTTTATTTTGGCTTGTGTCAATCGGTTGATTATTGTTATTATTATTGACAATCGGTAAATTATTTTTATTCCCTGGTGTATAAACAAAATAGGCAACTTCACTTCTTCCTCCGTTACGGAAAACAATATTATTCTGGGGATCAAGGGCAGTAACCATGAATGCATACCTGTTGCCTGGAGTAAGCGGTGGTTCTCCCGGACCATATAACATTATATTTGAATTTACAGTTCTTTCGAAAAAAGCCGGATTGGTGGCCGATTGCATTGCATCATTAGGATTCCTCAGCGAATCTATTATTTCTACCATCTTGAAATCATATTGAATTATGCCTTTAACTCCCGCAGGAATTGACCAGTTAAAAAGAACATTCTGAGGATTCCGTACTAAAATTTCGCTTCCGCTTAATGGGTTTATAATGAAAGGTGGTTCAAGGTTTGTAATAGCAATGAGATTACTGCATCTTTCGTCTGAAAGAATTTGTCCTGCCTGCATTCCTATTGCCGCATTCGTCTCTGCGACAACCGGTGTGATGCACAGTTGATAATTTCCTTCTGGCAAACCATTTCCATTAACAAGTTCGTTATATGTTATTCCCTGCAAACTAACTCCTTCAACATTGAACAGGTTATTAATTGATGAGGCATTCAGAACAACTATAGGTTGTCCGTTTGTTAAGGTAATATCCTGCAAAAGATTAAGATTGTTCGGAGGGGTTGTAATTTGTATTCCATTATCTCCTTTTAAGGAAGCCAGTAATTTTATTTTAAATTGAGGATAGGTTATATTGCTGCCTAACGTGATAATCACTTTTGCAGGATTGTTCAGGAAATCGGATAAATGTGTCGTGTATGGATAAATCACCTGGACACTTCTAACAGCTACATTGGCTGTTGGTGCATTGATAGTAAAAGGAGCACTGCACATCTGATCTGAAAGTATAGTTCCGGCTTGTTGACCGGTAGCTGGGTCGGTTGTGGCTTCGACAGGGGTAATGCACAATTGATAGTTTCCCGGAGGCAGACCATTTCCACTCACCAGATCATTATAAGTTGTTCCCTGCAAGGTAACTCCTTCAACATTGAAAATATTACTTATTGAAGATGCATTTAAAACAAGCGTATGTATTCCGTTTGATAAATTAATTTCCTGGAGTAAATCGAGGCTGTTAGAATTCGTTACGATTTGAACACCATTATCTCCTTTAAGAGTAGCAAGAAGTTTAATGTTGAATTGGCTATAAGTAATATTGCTGTAAAGCGTAATTATAACTTTTGCCGGATTATTTAGGTAGTCCAATAGTTTATTGGAATAAGGTGCAATCACCTGGATATTTCTGATAGCAACATTGGCGGTAGGTGCACTGATTGTAAATGATCTGCTACAGCTTTCAATGGATGCAGGGCTTCCTGCCAGTTGTCCACCTGCAGGATCAGTTACGGCTTGAACTGCCTGCACGCACAACTGATAATTTCCGGCTGGCAACCCATTTGTTTGCAGATTACTTAGCGTTGTTCCTGTTATATCTACATAATCCAAATCAAAGACATTCCGTATATCAAGAGCATTTACCATTTGGCTGGGTGAAGTTGCATTCAGGGTAATTTCCGGTAATGATGACAGGGCATTAATATTGGTCTTGATTTGAATATTGTTATCTCCTCTGATTGTTGCAAAAAGTTTTATATTTTGTGTAGCAGGACCACCTGCTACCATTTGCAGTGAAATAGCCACTTTAGAAGGATTTATTACATAATCTGATAAAGTAGAAGAATAAGGCGCAATAACCTGCACCAGATTTATATTTACATAATATTGTGTTTGTGCACGATTAGTTATTAGTGAAAAAATAAAGGCAACGCTTAAGATAGTTTTCTTGAGCCCGCCATATTTGAGGAATCCTAATAGATTTTGCATACTCTTAAAAAATTAATATTGCGTTTTTTAAAATATATACCTGTAGCTTAAATTGCCCCTTAATTCGGAATATGTTGGATTTATATCAGTATGCTGGGTATGATTGTTAATAAAATTAAAGCTCATACTTAAACTATTGTGTCTGTTCATTCTGTAATTCAGATTTGCACTTTGGTTAAGAATCAAACCTGTTGAACCACCATTGATACCTTTTAAAAATGACCCGGACCATCCCAACGTAAGTTTACTTTTTAAAAGAGTTTTATTAATTCCAAGAGTCAGACCGTAGTTACCTTCTTCAAAAGCATCAGCTTTAACATCGGTATAATTAAGGTTTATATTAAAGGTTATATTTTTAGGTACAAGGGTAATCTGATAATTCAAAAACAGGTTATAGCTTTTTGTATTGTTCTGAATGTTTGTGCTGTTATCCAGACTTGTAAATAGATTGTAATTGGCCGAAAACACTATGGCCTGAACTAATTTTGAACTTGCAAATATATACCGTGGTGTAAGTGAAAAATTTTGGGAAACCTGGGCAATTCTGAAAGTATCTCTTAACAAAATGGTTCGTGTACGCTGTGAGTTAGAATAATTTGAATAGCTGAAATCAAGTCCGAAATGCTCATTAAAATCAGCAGATGCATTTGCAGAACCTATCACCCTGCTGCTTGTGGACTGTTTTTCTTTATTCAGATTGTCATGCTGCAAACCTAAACTCCCATTAAGTCTCAACTTATTTTTAAGCAAGATAACCGATGGTGCAATAGTAAAATTCTCCAGATCACTGTTGAAAAAATATGCTCCCATCGATTTGTAATTAGGATCGATTCTGCTATACTGAAGTCTTATTCCATATAATTTGTCCCTGTATCCAATTGAAGTTTGCAAAGCGTTATAATGCTCAGAAGTACCGTTAGTGGTAATGAGTCCACTTAATAATTTAGTAATAACATTCGATGCGCTATCGTGAGAGGCAGATTTATTGGACAGGTTTCGTGTATAGAGACTGGTCGCTGCTTCCACAGTAAATAAAAAATTTTTCAGAAATTTTGTTTGACCGTTTATGCCTATAACTGCATTTTCTGCAGGTGTAACTAAACCTTTTAAATTATTGTCCGGATGAACGCTGCTGCTATCATCTTTTGCTCTAAGAAAACTAAAATCTAAAAAATTCGAACCTTTACCTACCCCAATTTTTGTTGCATAACCAGCATTTGAATATGAATAGGGTTGAAGTGCCTTAGAAGTGGAATCAACAGCTGTTGCACGGTTAAATCTTCCATAAATAAAACCAAACCGGAAAATTCCAGGATGAAGTTCAACTCCTGCACCAAGAAAAGTGTGCCCGGCAAGAGTAAATTGTGAAAAATTTATATTTCGGTAACCGGCGTGAACTATTATCCACTTATAATAGGGACTCATACCAAATTGATTGAATGGTTGCCTGTATGACCTTTCCTGCTCACTGTAAGTGAATGTGAAAGGAATGGTAATACTATTATAAAGACTAATTGTTGGGCTCCCGGTTATTATGTATGAAAAAGGTTTATTGCGGTTTTCAATTCCACTGGCATCATAAAAAATACTTTGCGCCGTTATACCTCCGCTTAAAGTAACCGGTTGTTGCTTACCAATTCCTTCCAGGTTCTGCGCCATTGTTGGTAATATAAAAAGGAAAAATCCAAGGATTGCTACAATTAGGATTTTCATACCCTTAACTCTTTAATTACTAAAAAGCTTTAATATCAGGTTAAAGAAAAAGCAATTTTTATTTAAATGAGAATTAAAATTTAAACAACAGTAATTGGTTCTATGATAAAATTTGAAACTAATTCAAATGCAAAAATGGTTAACTGGTGAAAAAGTTAAAATTTAACACTTGTAAAATTTAAATGACTATATTTTAACAACAGTTAAAAAAGAGAGTTATGGAATTAACTTATTTTAACGTGAGTTAGATATAAAATTTATTGTGCTTCAAATAGTTATATTTTTTTCTTAGTGAATCTTAGTGATTTAGTGTCTTGGTGGCAAAAATATTAAAAAAAAAATGCCACAAAGATTCTAAGACTCAAAGAAAACACAAAGTCGCTTCTTGCTATATGACTATAAATCAAAAAAGTATAATTTTACTTTTATGTCGAACTCACGTTATTTTATGAATTATTTAAAACGAGAAAGTATCATTTGGAAAAAAACAGATAATCACGGGTATGAACCCCAGGGCAAGCCCTGGACCCAAATATCGTCCCAAGGGACGGGGTATTATACCCTCCGCTTTCAGCGGGATTGTTCGACTAACAATTTTCAATGCACTTCGTTTTTGAAATTTGAGTCTCACAAATAAAAATATAGAATACTTTAAACCCAAATTGCTCATTAGAAATTAGCAATCGATTAAGAAATTGTAAATCAATCTAAAAATATTAGATTGAAACAATTTCTAAATCGGGGTTAACCCAACTAACGCAAGTAGTTCGCTCATTTCATT
>Ga0265316_10002358_pt1 | contig 19685 bp, 20 predicted proteins | sample 4522metaG_FD_202092 | JGI IMG/M metagenome (GOLD analysis project Ga0265316, IMG submission 202092) | Rhizosphere microbial communities from Carex aquatilis grown in University of Washington, Seatle, WA, United States - 4-5-22 metaG | ecosystem: Host-associated > Plants > Roots > Rhizosphere >... | reverse complement strand
GCGTCCCCGCCGGGCTCCGGCGCGAGATGACCTTCGAGGTCCTTCTCGCGAAAGGACACCGACGCTTCGTTCTTCTTCAGCTCCACCGTGACGTCGGGATGCACGCCGTCGGCCTGAATCGCGTGACCGCCGGGCGTGTAATAACGTGACACGGTCAGCCGCATCCCAGCGCCGCCTGGCAACGACACGATCGCCTGCACGCTTCCCTTCCCGAAGGTCGGCTCGCCGACGACGCTCGCGCGCTTGTGGTCTTGAAGCGCCCCCGCCACGAGCTCCGAAGCGCTCGCCGTGTACTGGTTGACGAGGACGACGCACGGGGGGCCGACGAACGCGCCACCCGAGCGCGCCCGAACTTCGTCGACGATGCGCCCCCGATGGCGCGCCGTGTAGATCACGCCTTCGTCGAGGAACTCGTCGGCCACGTCGGCCGCCTGATCGACCAGGCCGCCGGGATCGCTGCGGAGGTCGAGAATCACTCCCGCGATTCGACCGCCGGCGCGCGCACGCAGCTTCGCCGCCGCATCGAGGAGCTCGTCGTGCGTTCGCTCCTGGAACTGCTTGACGCGCACGTACGCGACGCGATCCATAAGGAGCTTGGACGCAACGCTGGGCACGTGGATCACCTCGCGCGCCAAGTCGAACGACAGAAGGTCGGGTGTGCCCTTTCGCCGGATGCCGATCTTCACGTGCCCGCCGGGAGCGCCCCGGAGGTGTTTGACGAGCTTGTCGAGCGGCTGCGCGCTCGCGTCCCTGCCATCGACGCTGACGACGACGTCGCCGCTCTGGATTCCGGCCCGCTCGGCGGGAGAGCCCTCGATTGGCGAGAGCACGACCAACTGGTCGTTGCGGGTCTCCACCTCGATGCCGATCCCGCCGAACTGCCCTTCGGTGTCGCTCTGGAACGCCTGAAACTCGTCCGGCGCCATGTAACTGGAGTGGGGGTCGAGCTCGGCCACCATCCCCTTGATCGCTCCGTCCACGAGCTTCGCGCGATCGACCGGGTCGACGTATTCGCCCTCGACTTCGACGAGAACGCGCCCCAATTGCTCGACGGCGCTGTACGGGGTCTCACCTCGAGCCGAACGGGGTGCCCCGCCGAGGGCGGTGACGCATGCACCTCCCGAAAACGCACACAACGCGAGAACGACGCTCTTCAGGCTGACCAGGCGCATTTCGTAGGACCGTAGCCCGCCCTTCCCGGCGGCGCATGACGAGCAAGACAGGCTAGGCGAGGGCGTGCGGCCGGCTGACGAAGCACGCCACCGAGCGCTTCCAGGAGCGTCGTTCGACAAGCCCGGAGGAGGCCCGAGCCAGATGTAGGCACGGGCTGCGCGAAGAATATTTTCTGTCGGGCCCTGTACCCTGTAGCCTACGAAGTCTCTTGCTCAGCTTGATCCCCCTCGTAAGTCTTCCGCGAATCGGGGTATCCTAGTGAAGGCAAGCGCAGCGTTTCCCCGCACCTTTCCGGCGGCCTACACGAAGGAGGCTCCCCTTGGCGACGAGTGAGAAGGAACCGATGGCCAACCTGCCCGGCTCAAAGACCGACAAGCGCAAACAGAGTTTGTACTTCCCGGAGTCAATGCTCCAGGAGATCAAGGAAGAGGCGGCGCGGCTCGACCGATCGCTGTCTTGGGTGGTCCAGCGCGCCTGGAAGATCTCGCGCGTGGAGATCAAAAAGCTCCCGAGCGTCAACGATGTGGAGGGGGCCGAAGACGAGGAGGCGGGCTGAGCCAGGCCAGGGATCGCGCCGCCGAAACCGCACGGCCGGGGGGGGCACGGCCCGGCGACCATGCATCATTTGCCTTCGCCGCCGACGGCACACGCTTGTTCGTCCGCACGCGAACGGGAGGGCACGCCGCGGACGAAGTGCACGCGCTTCTCAGCGACGGAATCCTCTGCGACGGATTCATCTGGAAGTACGTGTGGGACGAGCTCGCGCCCGTCGTTCCGCTGGTGCACTGGCACTACCGCGGGCATGGGCGCAGCGCGCCCCCGGCCGATCCGGCCCGCATCGACATCGCGGCGCACGCAGACGATCTGGACTGCGTCCGCCGGCACGTGGGCGATCCGCCCTGCGTGCTGTTCGGCCACTCGATGGGCTGTCAGGTCGCGCTCGAAGCGTACCGCGCGCGCCCGGACAAAGTTCGCGGGCTGGTCCTCCTCTGCGGGAGCTTCGGCAACGTTACAAGCACGTTCCATGGCGTTCCCGTGCTCGAGCTCATCTTGCCGAAGCTGCTCGACCTCGCGCAAAAGTCGCCCGACATCGTGCGCGCCGTGTGGAGTCGACTGCCTCCCCAGTTCGCGCTGAAGGTCGCGCTGAAGGCAGGGGAGATCGACCCGGAGCGCGTGCATCCCGAGGACGTGCTCCCGTATCTCTCACACATGACCGACGTGGACTTCCCGATGTTCTTGCGCATGCTGCGCGCGGCCGGCGAGCATACGGCGGGCGACCTCTTGGGGCGCATCGACGTGCCCGTGCTGGTGATCGCCGGGGAGCGCGACACGTTCACGCCGCCGTTTCTCGCCACAGCGATGACCGAGGCCATGCCGCACGGCGAGTTACTCATGGTTTCCCGCGGAACGCACGTCACCCCCATCGAGCAGCCGGGGCTCGTGAACGCGCGGGTCAAGCAGTTCTTGCGAGAGCGGGTGCTGGGCTGACGGCTTGGCGATCCGCGCGGATTTAGTGCGCGATCATTCCCTGTGTCGCGCACGTTGTCGTCGGCGCGGGCGAAATGACCGCGCTCGACCCGATCGTCGCGGCGCCACTCGTCGTGTTCAACCGGATGCGACCGACCGCGCCACCGCCACCGCCGACCATCCCGCTTGCGGGCGTGGCCCCGTCGATCGTTGATCCAGCCGCGCCCGCGGCGCCGGGGTTGTCGGGGCATTTGTCCCCGGCCGCGGGAGTTGCGCCCGCCTGCGCGTCCTGCCCGCTGTTGCACTGCGTGTCGCCTCCGCCGCCGCCGCCCCCGTTGGCCGCAAGCGTGCCGGCGATGCTGATCGTCGGCGCCTCGAGAAGGATGGCGCCGCCCGACCCTCCGGCGCTTCCCTCCCAGCTTCCGCCGGCGCCACCGACGTGGATGACGCCGGGAGCGGTCACTTGCACGGAGGTGGCCGAGATGATTTGCACCGCGCCCCCGCCGGCGCCGGAACCTTGAGCCGCGCTGCCACCGGCGGAGCCGCCGAGCAGCGGAACGTTCGCGGCGTTGCCATACGACTTGCCTCCCGACCCCGTGTTGCTCGCGCCGTCGCCGCCCACACCGCAAAAGCCTGCGCCGCCAGCTCCCTCGCCGGCCGCCGCCGCGCCTCCGCCCCCCTGGCCGTTGCCCTTCTGATTGCCGCGCGTGGCGATCCCCCCCCCGCCCACGCCCCGCGAAGCGTCGAGCAAGCCGCTGATGTTTGCATCACCGAGGGCCACGACGACGAGAGGCAAGTTGCCCACGACGGTGACGGTCATCCCCGTCTGGATCGTGAACTTGTTGGTGACAAACAGGGCAGCAGGCAACGATCCCAGCGATGTGTCGCTTTGTGTGATCGCGGTGTAGCTGAAGGCTTGCATCTGCGGGTCGCACCCGTTGACGATGCCCTTCGCAGTGTCGATCTCCACACTGGCGCGACTGCACGTCTGCGTGCTGAAGACCAAGTCTCCCGTCGCGATCAGTGGCGTCGACGCGGGCACGTTCGACGCGACGAAGCCGAGGATCCCGGGCTTCGCGCCGGCGTCCGGGATGGCCTTGGTCGCGCCGGGGCTGACCCCACCTCCGTTGTCGGACGTCGATGTGGAGGCGCCATCGCCGATGGTCGTCGTCTTGAGTGTGCAATCGGTGAGCGAAGCGGCCGCGGCGAGCACCATCAGTTGCCGCCTGCAGTGGATCAACATGGGACTCTCCTTGGGATTCGGGTTGGGCCTGATTTAGTCACTGGTTGTCACCGCCGAGAGTCACCCGTTTGGATGACATTGTCTCGGGGCGGTACGCGGGCCTGACTCGGGTGGTGAGGCGCACCGCGAGCGAGATCGCGAACCACAGCGCGGAGCAGCTCTGGTCTGCAGTCTAGAGGCGCGGCGTAAAAAGGATCTCTGCGCCTCCGGGTGGGCGCACGAAGAGCTGCAGTGCCATGCGGTCGTCCGTTTGGGCGTACCGCACTTTGATTCGATGATCGCCGACCGAAAGCTGCACCGTGCCCGACCGGCTCTCCGGGGCGTGCTTGCCGTCGTTGTCGATGACGAGCGAGTCGTCGATGTAAAGATACGACCCGTCGTCCGAATGAAGCCGGAACACGTACGTTCCGTAGGCCGTGACGGAGAACGTACCCGCGTAATCGATGAGAAACCACTCCGAGCGGTCGGAAACGCCGGGGAAGCCGTCGGAGAAGTGCCGTTCGGGGATATTGAGCGTATCCGTGTACACGGTCGCGACGTATTGACACTCCCCCGCGTCGGCGATCCGCAACGTACCCACGGGCAGAAAGCACACTCTGCCCGTCAGCGCCCCATGGCTTCCGTTGCCAAAGGCAATGTTGCCTCGGATCGGCGTAGCGCCCCCCCACGCCCCGAAAGAGCCTGGCGGCCCACCGCCGGGAGGCCGGCCGGCCGCCACGGCGACGGCGGCCGCCCTCCCCATGTCTCGCTGTCGGCGGTCCTCGGACTCCTGCAGGGCGCTCCTGATGGCGGCCACGTTCTCGTCGGCTCGGGCCCGCCGCGGAGCCGGAATCGCCGGTCGCGCGCTCGCGCCCATCGAATCGCCCGCGATTGCGGATGCCTCTCCCCGGGGCGGGGCGGGCAGATCGATAACCCCCGGCTCGACCTCGACACGTACGGCGCGGACCACTGCCGCCGCCTGGGCCACCGCCGCACCCCGGACCGATCGGAGCGAGCTGATGGCAAATATGGCGGCGTGAACGGCGGCGGCGCACGCGAGATAGGGTCCCAAGCGGCCGTTCGATCGCGAATACGGCGAAGGCACCGACACAGCGGGCACGTTAGTCCTTCGTGGCCTCTTTTGGGCGGAGTCTGCGATGTGCCGGTGAAACGACGGGGGCCGATCGGCGAGCGTGCGGTCAGCCTCCGCCTAGAACGTACCCTGGGCAAATATTGGATGCTGGATTGGTCTTCGAATCGCCGCAAACGTTGTCGTCCCCGCACACCCCGACCGTGCATGCCAGATCGTCGAGCACATTCGCATTGCCGCAGAAGCTGGCGCTGCCGCTGGGAAGAAGGGGCTGGCACGTTCCGGTGCTGGGGCTGCTCCCGTCGCTGGGATAGAGATCGCAAAAGAGCGTCGGGGTGGTTCCGGCCTGGCCGCACTGCTCGTCGGCCTGGCACGCGCCGCCCAGCCCGACCAGCGCGGTGCACGTACCGGCAGCGTTGCAGTACCCGTTGGCACACTCGTACGATGAGAGGCACCCAGTGCCCGCGACCGGAATCGTTCCTCCGAGCACGTTGAAGCATGCGCTGACGATCGCCCCGTTCTCGGAGGTACCAAAGGCATCGCATGGCCATGCCTGAAGCGCTGCGATGCACGCATTGCCTCGGATCGAATTGAAAGTGAGATTGCCGGCAGTGAACACCGCGACGTTGTCCGGAAGCATCAGCTCCCAGGCCGATACGCTCCAATCCGACACGCAGCTGGTCATGTCAAAAGCGCCGGCATCGACTCCGCAACAGCGCGCCATCGAGTTGCAAAAGGCGGTGGCGTTCTGGGTCGGATAGGCAACGAGCCCGGGCGGAAGGGTCTTCACATCGGAAGCGTCCGCGGCATCCGAAGCACCCGTGCCGCCGTCCGACGCAGTGGCGTCCCCTTCCTCTCCGCCATTGCAAACATACACGGGGGGCTTTGCCACCCCGTCTGAGGTCGTGTCAATCCGCACGCCCCCCGTCGGGCAATGGGCATCGCCGGAAGGCAGTTGCGTCGTCGAAATGAGTGCTGGCGCGCCGGCTTCACCGGGCGGCCCCGCCGGCCCTCGTGGTCCGGGCGGGCCCGCCTCGCCTTGCGGGAGGGGGACCGGCGTCCAGCCCTTGTTCACACACGCCAGGAGCAGGGGTGGCGAAAGATTGGCGTACGCAACACTCCCATAGTTGGCCGATGAGCAAGCGATCGACGTCCACGAAAAGGACCCGCTCCTGCTGGCTTCGCAGGCGTAGAGGCTTGGAGGCGAGGCGACGTAGGCGACGGTTCCGGCCAAGCTTGACGTGCAGGTCGGTAAATTGCCTCGCGTGCTCACCATGAACCCCACGGAATAGACCTGTTCCGCAGATGTCTGCGGCGCGGAGTCTCCGCCACCCGCGCATCCGATTGAGCCGGCTGGCAAGAGCGCGCTCATTGCGACGCCCCAAATGGTTGCTCGCGTTGTCATGGACCTCTCCTCCAAGCGCTGGAGACGCAATCTCCAGACTTGCTCACAGTAGCAAATGAACCAGCAAACGGTAGGGCGGTCGAAACCATTGCACGAGCGCGCAACGTTGGCGGGCGCAGAAAACGTTGGCCCCCGCGGAAGTGGATCGCAATATCAGCCGATAACACCGGACGGAGACATCAATACGGCGGGCAGGCCTCGCAGGGGTGCGCAAGACCCAGCGCGCAGTCAAAACGCCCCCAAACAGGCGCTCCGATGAGCCGCGAACCGGCATGTGACTCGCCGGACGACGCGGCCGCGCGCTGCCGGGCCTGACCCCAACGACGGCATGGCCAAGGCCTCTCTCGTCGCGTATCTCTACGGGCTTGGCCCGAGGCGAGGTGAACGGCTGGCCGGCATCGAGCGGTCGGCGGCAACGGGCAATCCGGCAGAACGCGAGGGAGTCCAGGTGATTTCGGCCCATCCAGGAGAGGACCTAGGCGCCGCGACGTGGATCGATCTGCTCGGTCCCACCCGTGCGGAGGTCGAGCGGGTGGGACGGGCGACCGGCCTGCGCGTTCCCGCAGAGAGCGAGATCAGCGAGATCGAGTCTTCGAGTCGGCTGATGTTCGAGAGCGGCGCCTACTATGTCTCGACGCCGATGGTCGCTCGGCGTGGTGAGGATGATCTCGTCCTCTCGCCGGTCGGCTTCGTGCTGTCCTCGCGCGTTCTCATCACCGTTCGCTTCGCGGAGATCGCATCCTTCGACGCGGCGCACGACGCATTCGCCAGTCAATCCGGAGGGACGGCGGAGGACGGGTTTTTGCGCATTTTGGAGGCGGCCGTCGATCGCTCCGCCGACGGGCTCGAACGCGCGGGCGCCCAATGCGACGAGCTGTCGCGGAGCGCGTTCCGCCCTTCCGTGGGCCGGGTCTCGGGCGATCTGCGCGCGGCCCTTCGCCGCATCGGAAGCGTCGCCGATCGGACATCGCAGATACGAGACGGACTTCTCGGCGTCGGCCGCATTGCCGCGTTCGTGGTGGAGAGCGGCATCGCGGGAGCGCCTTCCCTCAGCGCAGCACGCATGAAGGCGATCCGCACCGACATCGCGTCGCTCACCGACTACGAAGCGCACCTCTCCGGCAAAGTACAATTTCTGCTCGACGCGACGCTGGGGTTCATCAACATCGAACAGAACGAAATCGTGAAGACGCTCACGATCGCCTCGGTGGTTGGCATCCCGCCCGTTCTCGTGGTGGGGGTATACGGTATGAACTTCCGCGTGATGCCCGAGCTTGGCTGGCGTTTTGGCTACCCCATGGCCATCGCTCTCGTCGTGGTCAGTGCCTTGATCCCGGCACTCTGGTTCAAGCGCCGCCGATGGATGTAGCCCGAAACGAAGGCCCTCGGTCGGGCACCCAACGGTGGCCTGGCGGCGAGTCTCGGCGCCGACGGGTAACTCCCAGTCAGATGTGCGTGCAGCTGGCCAGAACGCAGGTCGGGTCTTGGCCTGACTCCGCGAAACAGCGGTCGAGCGCGTCGTCCTCGACTTGCGTCATTTCCTCGAGACCAAAGCCAGGCTGTGCCGCTTCGGTGACCGGATACTGATCGCCGTACGAGTCTTCGGCGACGCACATGACGGAATGAATGTGCTGCCAGTCCCAGTAGTAAGCCGGTCGCACGAGTTGCGGGTGCTCCCAATGCGTCCATTCGTGACGAGCACGGTCAACGACTTTTGGCGCCAGCACGCGCACTGGACGCGAATGCACGACCGCACCTCGTGGATGGACGCCGGCTGGATGAGGATGAAAGGCCGGTGGCTGAGGTCGAGGGGCCGAGCGCCCGTGTTCCTCGGCGGCGCCGGCCAAGCACAGGCACAAAGAACCGAGCAATAGGCTGAAAGCCAAAGGGCCCTTGAGTGTCATAAGAAAACTCCGGTTCATCCGCTCGCGGGCGGGGCTGGACTGCAATGTACGAGCTACCTGACGCGCAACACACCCGGCCTAAATCGCGCTCGAAACCGCTCAGGCCGTGCGGCGGCCCGAGAGGACATTGATGAGCACCACGGCGACGGCCAGCACGAGCAGGACGTGAATGAACGCACCGCCGACGTGAAAGGCAACGAAACCGAAGAGCCACATCACGAAGAACAATACGGCGAGACCCCATAGAAGACCCATTTTCTCATCCTCTTTTCCGTCTTCGGGGTGCCAGCATCGGTCCCCGACGCGGGAGGCTACCGTGCAAGGTTTGGACCACCGAGAATGAGCACGAGCAGGCCCGTGGAAATGCAGAGATGAACGGACCATGGCGCCAAGGCGGACGAGGGAAACTCAAGTGGCCTTCGATTCTCTTTCGCCTTTCGCCTTTGCAGATTGCCGTCACAATTCCGGGCGATAGCCACTGCCCGCCCAGCTCTCCTCACCTCCCGGCGTTGGCTTGACACGAACCACCGCGCGGGTGCTCTCCTCCGCCCATGATCCAAACGTAGTGGCGCGCGTACACTGCGGCCTCCCATTTGCTTTATGTGGTGCGCCTCTTGAAAGGAGCGCACGATGAATGTGTCCGAACTAATGACGACGTCCGTGAAGTCTTGCGGCACCAACGACGATCTCCAGCGCGCCGCGCAGATCATGTGGGAGAGCGACTGCGGCGCCCTTCCGGTCCTCGACGCCGACGACCGCGTGGTGGGGATGATCACGGACCGCGACATCTGCATGGCCGCCTACACCCAGAGTCGGCCGCTCTGGCAGATCCCGGTGTCGAGCGCAATGGCAAACAAGGTGCACGGCATTCGCGAGACGGACCCCGTCGAGATGGTCGAAACGCTCATGCGGCGAGTACGGGTTCGCCGCTTACCCGTCCTCGATACGCACGGCCGGCTGAAGGGCATTCTGTCCATGAACGACCTGGCGCGCCATGCCCACCGCTCCCAGGGACGCAAGAGCAACGGACTCAGCGGCGACAGCATCGTGCACACCCTGGCCGCTATCGGTGAGGCGCACGCCCCATCGGGCGCCAAGGAGTCCACGGGCTCTGTCAACGGTGCACACTTCGCGCCGTGACCTCCGCTTTTTCCCGTCGCCGCGCGCGCACCGTCTCTCGCCCCCTTGGGTCCCCCCGCGGGGGGACCTGCGAGGGGCCATGCACCCCTGCGAGAGACTACACCCGTGCGTACTACTTACTTGTGGTCCCCATCATGATGCTCGGGACGCTCTTCTCGATGCTCTTGATCGCGACGCGGCTCGACATGCACGTCGCGATCAGGGCGCTCGCGCCACAAGCAGCCGGAAAGCGTCGATGACACCGCGGCGAGCACGAGGACCAGCCCGACGGCGGGTTTTGTCGCAATCATGCGTGTGGCCACTCTCCTACTTCATGCAGAGCGCGCCCGTTCGGCATTTGTCGAAGCGCGCGAGCGTGTCGAACGGATGGCTACACTCTTCGCTGGTGACCGCCGCCATGCAGCGATTCAGCGCCTCGCGGTCGATGCCGCGCGGGCAGTTGTACGCGTTCAAATCGTTTCCCATGCTTCCCTTCATCTGGTCCATGCAGGTCTCGCGTGACGCGAACTTCGCTTTGGGACCGACGTTGTTGCATGTTTGCTCTTGGTCGCATCGCGCCGATGCCAGCTGGTGAACGACCGACTTGTCGACACTCTGCGCGCTCGTGACACCTGGATGACTTTCGACAGGCGTTCCTGCCATGGGCGCCGGTTGACTCTCTGCGGAGATCGCCGTATTCGGAGGTTCTTGGCTTGCGCCGCCGCACGCGAGGAGAGGTCCCAAAGTCGTGAGCGAAAGCGCGCATAGGGGTCGAAAGGTTTTCATGTCGCCCTGCCATGCATGCGCCGCGCCGTAGCTACCCCCGTGACGGAGAGTTTCCGGGCAGCGGCTCAATGCCCTTGCAGGGCCGCAAATGGGGTTTTGGCATTCCAGCGGGCGCCAGAATGCGAATGCGCTCCGTCTTCCGTCCTCAAGGAGTCGGGCTCGATCCGGGCGACTGTGATCGGCTTTGGGAGAGCAACGAAGGTCGGGAGCGGCGGAATGCTCAAAGCCTGTTTGAACGCGTCTCCATGGAGAGCGGGCCCCGGCAAGGGGAATGAGTGCGCTGTAGCTCGCAGGCTCGGGGACGACCGTTTTTCTGATCGCGTCAGCGACGCGGCCCGTGTCGCGGCAAAGGGCGAGCTCAGCGGCGCTGTCGCTTGGCGCGAAGAGAACCCCGTTTTCGCACGTTGCGGATCCCTGGAGTGCACCGATGAGTGTACGAGAGGAGAGTTGCGCCCAAATCGACCGCGGAAAGCCTCACCAACGACCGAAACTCGCTCACTGTAGATACCTCGGGCACTTGCGGAAGCCAGGTGCCCCTCTGGGAAGCTCGTCCACGGGATCAGGGGGAGGCGTCTGGCACGCCCGATGCTGCTGGATCGGACGGCACCCGACAACGGTGCGGGCTGCGGTGGCCCTGACCCACGATTCAAGATGCGTTTCGGAAAGCGAGAAATCCCATGGGCGAGATCATCGACAAGGTCAAAGGCAAGACGAAGCAGGTCCTCGGCACGCTTACCGGAAACGATGGGCTCAAGACAGAGGGGGAAGTCGACGAGCTCAAAGGAAAGGCCAAAGGAGCGGTGGAGAACGTGAAGCAGGCGGTCAAAGGCGCCGCGAAATAACGAGCACCATGACAGGGAACCGGCGGTGGCCCGCCGCCTCCGCCGGTTCCATGTTCGCGAACTGCAACCCAGGGCACCGGCTGTTGCCAGCCCCGCACAACGGATCGACGCAAAAAGAGGAACTCATGGGCTCTTTTATTCATACAGCCGGGCGAACCGCGGACCAAGCGCGCTCGTCTCTGATTGACCTGGGTGGCCAGGCGCTCAAACTCAGGAAGTCACTCCGCGCCATCGAGGCCCGAGGTGTGGACTCGCTGCTCGACGGCTTCGGGCTCCAGCGTCGCGGTGGCGCACTCGGGCCCGCGGTCTGGTTCGCAGCCGGCGCCGTCACGGCGAGCGCGATTGTTCTCTTGCTCGCGCCGGAGTCGAGCAAGAAAGTACGCGACCGCATCGCGGAGCTGTGGCCGTCACGAGGCGAGAAGAAGGCCGAGCTTCCGAACGGGGTCTCGACGGTTACGCCAAATGCCCATGAGGAGCTCGCGCATTGAGCGTCGCATGAGATCTTGGGCGGATTGGCGCCCTGAATCGGGCAGAGCGCAGGTCACGCCGATTCCAGCGCGACCCGGAGCGACTCGACGCTGGTTCGCAATCGAGTCCAGCGACGCTCCCTGTGAAAGGGCCCGATTGATGAGCCGCCGACGTTTCCACGTTACCATTCGAGCTCTGGAAGCTGCTTGAATACCGTGCGAACACCTTCGCTCCATTCCTTGCTGAGCGCGCTGAAGTAGGGATCGCCGGGCTCGAAACGACGGCGTTTCCGCACCTCCAGGCTGTCTCGCTCGTAACAGAGGAGGTCGATGGGCATCCCGACCGACAGGTTGCTGCGCATGGTCGAGTCGAACGACACGAGGACGCACTTGGACGCGTCCGCGAGGCTGGTGTGCGGAGTGATGACGCGGTCCAGGATCGGTTTTCCGTACTTTGCTTCGCCGGTCTGGAAGAACGGCGTGTCCGCGCTCGCTTCGATGAAGTTTCCTTCGGCGTAGATTCGGAAAAGCCGCGAAGGCTCGCCCTTGATCTGCCCGCCGAGGATGAACGAGGCGTTGAAGGCGAGATCGCTTTTCGCCAGGTGCTCCTTGTCGCGGCGCTCGATGTCCCGCATCGCGTCGGACACGACGACCGCCATGTCGAACATCGTCCGAACGCTCCACAGGTGCGGCGGCGCCCCGTCGCCTTTCTGTTTGAGCACGTTGACGATCGCCTGGGTGCCGGCGAGGTTTCCGGAGCTAAGCAAGGCAAACACGCGGTCGCCCTTGCGCTCGAACACGGTCATCTTGCAAAACGAGGCAAAGTTGTCGACTCCCGCGTGGGTGCGGGAATCGGAGGCGAAGACCATTCCCCGGTCCAAAAGAACGCCTACGCAATACGTCATGGGTCCGTTCTACTGTGCTCGCGCGGTCACCGCGACCGCTGCGTGCCGCGACGCCGGCGGCATGGTATTGAAGAGGCGTCTGTACACGTCAGAAGGATCCCTGCGCCAAGAGCGTCGCGCCATTTCCGTGCGTCGCCGGGGCGGCACTGACCCAAATGGGCAGCACGGCCAGATGGTGCAGGCGAGGAACGACGACGCCGATGGCTGCTCCCGTGAGCGTGCCAGCGATGACGTCGGTGGGGAAGTGAGCGCCAGCCCGGACGCGCTCGTAGTCGACGAACGCGGTCAGCAATGTGCCCGCGGCCAACGTGATCCACGGGCGTGCGGAGCGCGGCGACCGCACGAAGGCCAGGTACGTCGAGGTTCCGGTAATCGCAGCGAGCGTGCCCGCGTGACCCGAGAAAAACGAGAGCGTTTCGTCGGTGTTCGTGGTGGTGCCCACGTTCGCGATACTCTGGTCCTTGTAGTCGATGGGGCGCGGACGACGTACGGCGATCTTGGTCAAGTCCGTCACCGTCAGCGTGACCGTCACCGACTCGAGGTACATGACTGCATCCATGAGCCCCGCGCTCCAGCCGTATCGCACGCCCGAGAGAGCCGAGTCGATGCCGATGAAGCCGATCGCCGCATATAAGCCGACGTCCGAGTAGAAACCGGCGTGGGGATCGATTGTCTGCGTAACGGCAATTCGGTCGATCGGGAGTAGTTCCCCGGGGTCGACCGTCGGTCCCAGCGGCTTGATCTCGCCGGTCTGCAGGACGAGCTCCATCAGCCCCGCGACGCCAACGCTCGTGCCGATGATGGCGCCGTCGATGACCGGATAGACGGCGAAATGTTTCTCCGGCGGTGGAGGCGGAGGGGCGCCCTGGGTCGAGGCGAGGATGTCGATCGGTACGTCCGCGAGGGCAATGGTCGGCGTCGACAAAGAGCAGAGGGCAACGGCGATCGCCGATACGCCTGGCAAGTGAGCCCGCGATAGTCTCATGGCGCCCCGCGGCTGACTGCAAGCCTACGGCCAAGACCAGGATGCGAGCGTCAAACGCCGAATTGGCGTCCCGTTTCGCGCACGCCGTCTTTACTCGACGCAGATCATTCGCGCCGCGGAACGAATTGCACAGCGCCTTGCTCGAAGCAGCGCCAAGGCCCCTCGGCAACTGTACAAGGGCCGACACCCGCCGGCTAGTTGCAGCCGATGCGCGAGCTGGCGAGGGCGATGTCGTCGAACCACAGCGTCGTCCCCGAGGCCGTGAAGTCCACCCAGCCGAACCCAATGCTCTTCACGTCGAGCGGGGTGGGGCGCCCGGCGTTCCAGCCCCCATTGACCCCCTGCATATCCATCGTGACCCCCGGAACGTACGTCATGCCGGGGACTGCGTTTCCATCGACCCACACTTCAAGGGCCCCGCTCCCCGGCGACGCGTGAAACTCGACGCAGGTCCAAGCGCCGGCCGCCGGATACGTCGTTTGTACGAAGCCCATCGAGTCCTTCTGAGGCAGGGTCAGGTCGTTGTAATTCCAGTCGAGCATAGCGCCGGAGCCCCCGTCCGGGTTGCTCGCTTCCTCGGCCGAAAACTGCAGATATTGCTTCGTGTTGTTGCCGAGGGGCCCGGCGTCCGGGGCAAAGCCGAGCGCCATGAAAGCCGCGTGGTGAACCGGCATCGCGCTCGAGAACCGCGTGAAGAACCGGCCGTAGACGTCGCCGCCGGTCAGCTTGGCGAAGGCGCTCGAGTGGACCATCATGGGGCCGCACGAGTCGCCGCCGACCACTTTAACCGACTGCTTGCCGCCGTGCGCCTGCGTCCCGTCGATGGTGACCGAATACGACGACTGACCGCTGCACCCTGTGGCCGACGTCACGCCCCACCGGGCCGAGCTCGGCGGTCCGCCGGTCGAGTCAGCCTCGAAGTCGTCGCAGAGCGGAAGCGCCGCGCACCCTGGGACAGTGGTCGCGTCTGTCCCCGAGTCGGCGGCAGGACGCCCCGCTTCGGCCGCGCCCGCGTCGGTTGACCCCGCGCCGGAAGACGAACCGCCGCCCGAGCTTCCCGAGGACGAAGAGCCTGGACCGATGCCTGAGGACGACGAACCGACGCCGCCGCCCGAAGACGACGAGCCGCCGCCCCCACTCCCTGAGGACGACGACCCTGCGGCGCCCGACGACGTCGCCCCGCTCGACCCGCCGGAGCCGCCGTCGGCAGCCGATTGCGCGTTGCTCGGTGTGCTCGAAGAACACGCGGGCGAACCCATGAGAGAAATGACGAAAAGGAAGGCACGGCGGGGCTTGCGCATCCCGGGCATCATACATCGGGGCGCCGGCCGCGACGTCCAGCGACGCCATCCCCAGTCAATGTGCAGCCTCGTCTCGCCGCTCCGGCCCTTCGTTCCGGCGCGAATGCTTCCATCCGCCCCCCGATCGCGTGTGCGCATCTCCCTCGATCTGCCTATGGCCCTCGGCGGCCACGGAGGTCAGTCCCCGTGGTGCAGCACCTCGGCGGTTCAGGGCGCAGGTCGCTCGGCAAGAAGACGCAAGACCGTTTGCTGCAACATCGTCAGGTCGAGTGGCTTGATCATCAGCGTCGCTCCGAGCCTATGGGTCGCGTCACGGACCTCGCGCGTCTCGCGCCCGGTGATGATGACGACTGGAGTCGCCCAGTGGGCGCCGCGCAACGCTTCGAGGACGGCCAACCCTCCGCAAACCGGCATCAAGACGTCGACCACCATGAGATCGATCGGAGGCGCTCGGTCCCCCGGACGATATTGGGAGGCTACGGCGACGAGAAACCGGCCGCCATCCGCGACGAGGTCGGTTTCGATATCGACTGTGCGAAGGGCCGAGGCGATTGCCTCTCGCTCGTCATCATCGTCCTCGGCGACCAGCACGCGAGCGGCACGGCGCTTCACTCGCGACGGCCCACCGGATCATCCGAAGGAACGCCGTTGGCCTGCACCAGGGCGCGCCGTGCCCCGCTGGTCGTCGCCTCCGGCACCTCGCCGTATGGGTTCGTCCCTGAAGTCCCCTCGGGCGAGGCGGTTGGGGGAGCCAGGGGATTGGCTGACGGCGCGCCTTGCGCGGGAGTCGCCAACTGTCCCGCGAACACCGGGAACGGATAGACATGCACGTGCACAAGAACCTTCGGCGGGCTTGTTATGGCGGCAGTGGGCGCCGGCGGAACGGCTCGGATTGCCGCGGGGGTAGGGATCGGGCTTTCCAAAAAGAAGGGGGGACTCGGGGGCGGCGGCGGGGGCGGAATCAACGAAGGCGGGGCCGAGATCGCACCAGCCACTCCCGCGGCGTAGAGCTCAGCCGTTACTTGCTCCGGGCTCCGCGGCCCGTCGCCGCGAACAAAGGAATGCATCAAGAGAAACCCGCCGGTCCCCAGCGCACCCATCATCAACAAAGATGCAAGCACCGCCTTTGTGGAAAGGCCATCCCGACGATTCGCAATTCGCGAGTCGGTGGTCCTCCAGGTCTCTTCCGGCTCCTCCGCAGGCTCCGGCGGCGGAGGCTTCCAACGCCCGTCGCCCGCGTCAGGGATGCTCGAGTATTCTATGGGGTGCTGATTCATTTCAAACCGGTGAGGCAAGAGGCGGGCCGTGGACCTTTCGAATGCCCGCCGTCATTTGCGTGCGATTCGAATGCAAGACGGCACGCCTAGCCATCTATCGCTTTGACCGTGAAACGTCCCAGCGCTCATCGGGCGGCCAGCGCGCCGCGGGCGGACCGCGGTCTCGGTGCGCCTGCAACGCGCCAGAAGCCCTTCTGCCTATGCGGCTCTGCGCCCCAGGCCCATGCTCTCGGCGACCCCGTCGCGATACGCCTGCCACAGCGCGAGCGCCTGGTCGCACGTGTCCAGCACCGCACGCGCTTCGTCGCTCTTCTCGACATTGACGAGCACCATCCGCCATGCATCGTCCCGGTGCTCCCCCTCGACCATCGCGTGCGCGCGCGTCAACTCCATCGCGTCGGGGGGGCAGCCGTAGTGCTTGACGAGAGCATGCTCACGCACGGCTTCGTCACCGCGACGGCGCACGAACGCCCCCGCGAGCTCGGCGCGCTCGTTGACGCTTCCCTCGACGAAGATGGTCAGCAGGGCGAGGGCAGCCTGCCACGGAGTCGCGCAGGAGCGGTCGCGCAAGAAATCGCGGTAGCGAAGCGCGGCGGGGTGCAGCCACGCGTCGTCGTCGGCGAAAGCTGCTACGTCGAACCCGAGCCCCTCCATCATCCGCAAGAAGAGACGGGGATGCGCCGACGTCCCCGAAATGCCGCCGGTTTGCTCCTCGTAAAGGTTGCGCGCCAGAGCGCTGCGCACGTCGTCGATGGGTGGAACGATGCCGAGCGCCCTTGCGAGGAGCATCGGAAAGTCACGCACGTACACCAGGTACTCGTGGCGGAAGTGCGCGAGCAGTTGCTCGCGCGTCAACCCCGGACGGGTCAGCGCGGGGTACGCCCAGTGGTGCTTGCGGTCCATGACCGCGAGGAGGCCTTCACGAATCGACTCCACGGATGAATCCTGGCACCTGAGCCGCGCGCGGTCACGTTCTCGGCGTGGATGAGTCGCCTTGTTCGGCGCGCACAGGCGACGGCCGGCCGGTACACAAAAACAGCGGGCGGCGCTTCTGAACAACGCCGCCCGCTTGGGGTCGTTCCTACCACCTGGGCCGTGTGCCGGACGACATGAACCCCTAGCCAACGGCTAGGTGGGAAGCGCTGACCACGCTTAAGGCTTCCGAGTATTGTCCGCCCCGTCGGAGCGGCTCGGCTTGCACACCGAGTGGTCATTGCCTCCCGGGTTCGTGGTTGTTCGGGATCCATGTGATGCCGGCATTCACGTACCCTGCAGAGAGAACCAACTGAAGATAACATCCGGGCTTCGACGGTCAACGACCGCCAAAAACTGGGCCAACGAACCGCTCGCGTGCCTACATCATGCCGCGATGATGACGTTCGACCCCGGGCGCGACGCGCCTCCGATCACGCTCGGCGCGCACGATTCGCAGAGCACGCACGGCGAGGTGCGCTTTGCCACCGCGGACGAGCGGGACGCGGCGAGCGTTCGCTTGGGGCGGGCGGGGATGGTCGTGGCCGAGCTGGAGGGAGTTGGGCCATCGGCTCGCGGGCGACTGGCGGAGCTCATCGCCGAAACGATTGAACGCGAGCTCACGGCACGTGGAGAGACGAGCCCGGGCCTGGGCGGAGGCGTCCCCGACCGCGACGCGCGCCTGAGCGACCAGCTTTTTCGCGCGCGACGCTCCGGTGCAACCGGAATTGCGATTGTGCTCGGTCCGCTGCGGGCTGCGACCGGTGCGCGGGGAGCGCTCGATCCGGACGACTGCGCGACACTGCGCTTCTTCGCGGGCGCGACCCGGGAGCGGCCGCTGATCGTCTTGCTCGACGAGCGTGATACCCAGACGGCGGGATTCGGCGATCCGGTCGCCTTGTGCCAGCTTCTCCTCGCGTCGGCTCCAGACGTCGGTGCGATCGCCCCCCCGCCTTCCCCCGCCCCCCATTCTGCGGCTTCTTTGCCCGTTGCCGCGCTCGAACCGGGCGCGGACGCCACTTGGCGCACCTGGACCCTGCAGCTCGCGGCAGCGCGCGGTCCGCAGCCGCTCGCCGCGCTCGAGCAGCTCTTCGCGGAGGCGTACGTGCCCCTCGCCAACGCGGTCGTGGCCGGGCTCGACGATCCGCGCGCCCGCCGCGCGCGGGACGACTTCCGCGACACATTCGCCGCCGGGTACGTCGCCTCGTTCCCCACGTTCGCCGCGACCACCAAGCGGCCGCGCATGGTCCTCGACGTGCACGACGTGGCAGGACGCATCGCACGGCTCCATGGCGCCCGAACCATGCGCCTCCTGCTCATCGACGCGATGCGCTGGGATCTGTCGCGCGCGATTCAGGCCCGATTGGTCGCCAAGATCGGCACCCACGCGTCGCTGACCGACGAAGTGCTGCTCTGGAGCGCGCTCCCGACCACGACGATCCGCCAATTGGAGACGATCGCGCGGGGCGTCGACGCGCTGCGCACGCCGGGGGCGCTCGAGCAAGAAGGTCAGCCGCCGCGCGGCCGCAACGCCGAGCACGTGCGGCGGATGCGTGTCGGCCCTCGCGAGCTCCACAAGCTGGACATCGTCGAGTCGCGGGTGCAGGCGGCGCGCGGGGATTTGGTGCGGGAGCTACCGGAGATCGCGGAGGCGACAGCGGAGGCCATCGCGCGTTACGTCGATACGCTCGCTCCGCGAACACTGCTCTTCGCCTTTGGCGATCACGGATTCACGATCGACAAGCGGGGCGTGGCCTGCCAGGGCGGTGCTTCACCGGAAGAGGTGCTCGTGGGCGGATTTGGGTTGCTCGTGGGCGAGGTTCATTGAGATTTGCCGTAAAGCGTATCCTCCGCGCTCTCGCCTTCGGCGAGCGATCCCCACCGGTAGCCCATGCCCGCTCGCCCTTCGCAGCTGCTCTCCCGATGGCTCGCGCGCGCCGCTGACCCGGGCCCCGTGGCCTACGACCCGGCCGGAACGACGTCCTGGACCGAGGCGGTGCGAGCGGCCGATCGTGCGGCCGCGGCGCTGCTGGCGGGACGCGCGTCGCTCGACGGCGAGCGCATCGCTCTCTTGGTCTCCCCGAGCGCGACGTTCGTCACCGTCTTCTTTGGCGTGCTTCGCGCCGGCGGAACGGCAGTCGTGCTGTCACCCCTGCACCCGCCGCCGGAGACAAGGTACCTATGTGACGACGCGCATGTACGAACCGTGGTCGCGTCCGGCGACCTTGCCGACCGGGTGGCGTTCCTCTCCCCGGAGCGACGCGTCGTCCTCGCCGAGGTCCTGACACAAGGCCCGATCGTGTCGATCGTCGCCGATCCTCGTGACGGCGATTCGGCGCTTCAGCTCTACACGAGCGGCACGACGGGCAAGCCCAAGGGGGCGGTGATCACGCACGCCAATCTTTCGGCTCAACAAGAGCTCCTCGGTGAGGCGTGGGGGTTGCGCGGCGACGACGTCCTCTTGCACGTTCTCCCCCTGCATCACATGCACGGTCTAGTGATCGCGCTCCTCTCGCTGATCGGCGCCGGGGCCGCGACACGCTTCCTGGCGGCCGGCAGCGCGCCTTTCGACCCGGCGGCCACGTGGGACGCCGTGCAGACGGCGACCGTGCTGATGGCGGTTCCGACGATCCACGCAAAGCTCTTCGCCGCGTTCGACGCCGCCGACGACGCGGCACGCGCGCGGTGGGAACGGGGTGCGCGCGCGCTTCGCCTCATCACGAGCGGCAGCGCGGCGCTCCCCGTCCCCACGGGCAACCGATGGCTCGCG
>Ga0265316_10002357_pt1 | contig 19688 bp, 16 predicted proteins | sample 4522metaG_FD_202092 | JGI IMG/M metagenome (GOLD analysis project Ga0265316, IMG submission 202092) | Rhizosphere microbial communities from Carex aquatilis grown in University of Washington, Seatle, WA, United States - 4-5-22 metaG | ecosystem: Host-associated > Plants > Roots > Rhizosphere >... | reverse complement strand
TAGGCACTTGAAACTACCCGCCCGCCAACTTGCGGCGAAGCTTTTGCAGCACCAATTGGCGTTGCTTGGAAACCTCGGGATACTTCAAATCGAGCCCGGCCATGCGCTGGGTGATGATTTCCGCCACCGCGACGCGGGTGTACCACTTGTTGTCGGCGGGCACGGCGTACCACGGGGCATGCTCGGTGCTCGTGCTTTGGAGGACGCTCTCATAGGCTTTCATGTAGTCGTCCCAAAGCGCACGCTCGGCGATGTCCGACTCGGCGAATTTCCAGTTCTTGTTCGGCTTGTCCAGGCGCTTGAGCAGGCGTTTGAGCTGCGCTTCCTTGGAGACGTTGAGGAAGATCTTGATGGGGATCACCCCGTTGTGGACCAAATATCGCTCCACCGCGTTGATGTCCTCGAAGCGCCGCTCCCACACGTCCTTCTTGCACGGATCCGGGAGACTCTGTTTTTCCAGCAGCTGAGGATGAACCCGCACGACGAGCACCTCTTCGTAATAGGACCGGTTGAAAATCCCGATGCGCCCCCGTTCGGGGAGGCTCTTCATGTAGCGCCACATGTAGTCGTGGTCGAGCTCCTCGCGTGATGGCTCCTTGAAGCTGACCACCTGGCACCCCTGCGGATTTACGCCCGACATGACGAACTTGATCGTGCTGTCCTTGCCGGCCGCATCCATCGCTTGCAGCACGACCAGCACGGCCCATTTGTCCTGGGCATAGAGCTTGTCCTGCATCTCGGCGAGGTCGCTTCGGCATTTCTCCAGCATGGAGACACCTTCTTCTTCGTCGCGTACGCCCTCCGTGCTATCCGCCGCCAGTTTGCGCAGACGGAAGTTCTTGCCCTGGCTAGGAACCAGAAAACGCCGAATGTTCATCGGCGCAGTCTAGCGCAGGTCGTGCCAATGGAGACGATGTTCTTGATCTGCTACGGACTCGGTGACAAGTCGCTGCTGATATGGGTGCCTACAGACACTTGCCACCCATTTTGAAGACGCTGAGGTACGCAGAGCAGGTGGTGGCGTTGTTGGTCGAAACCAGGGCGTTGCAGGTGGTTTTGTCGCTGCCAGAAAGCGTGGTACAGCACGCGGCGAGCGTGGTGCAATCTCCACCTCCGAGATCGGGTAAGGAGAAGCTCACGTCCGGCAACGAGAAGCTCGCGTCCGGCAACGAGAAGCTCGCGTCCTTGTTCCCGCCAGTGCCGGCGTCGGGCGTAGCCGTGCTCGCCGCGGTCTTGGTCAGCGCGATCCACATGGCGTACGTGCCTGGAAGAGCGTGCAAGGTGTAGGCGCCCGCGCTGCTCACGTCCAGGTTGCCGACGAAGGTCTTGTCGGCCACGGTGGCGGTGACCAGGCTGCGCGAGTTGAAATTGAGGCGGGCGTTAGGGATGACCGCCCCGCGAGCATCCTTGACCGTGCCGGTGACCGTGACCTGTGCGCCCAAATCAGGCACGGTGATGTTGCGGGTGATGTCCGCAGTCAGCGTGACGGCGTCGGGGGACTTGGGAATCGGATCATCCATGTACGCGTACGTGTTTTCGCCGGCCAGGGTTGGCGTGGCGCCTTTCGCACCCATGGCGATGGCGTAGTTCGCGTAGGTCACGCAGGTGATTCCCTTGCGCACGTAGAAGGCGTGGCTGGTGCTTGCCGAGAAGAAGCTGGACGTGCTCCCCTCCGGATAGAAGAAGATCGGATCCGGGTAAGTTCCCGTATCCAGGCTGGTGCATTGGTAGTAGCTAATCCCCGAGGTGCCAGTCCCGCCGATGCTCACCATGGGCGTGAGATTCTGGTACGGATCGGAAACGCTGCCCGAGATCTTGACCGTCGCGGGCAGGGCCAGCGAGAAGTCTCCCGTCGGGGTGACAGGATCCAACTTGAACTGATTGACCGAGCCGCTGGCGTAGGGAGCAAATTCGACCGGGCTCATCTGCACCATGATGAAGGGCGTGATGGTTTCCTTGGGAAGCCATATAGTGATGGGGATGGATGCGCCACTGGTGATGCTCATGCCAGTGACCATCAACGTGTTGTTGCTATTGGTGAAGATGACCTCAATGTAACGCCCAAAGGCGCTGCCATTCGAAGGCAGGGCATCGGTCCCGGTCAGGGTCACGGTGTAAGCCGCGAGAGCGATGGAAGGTAGCGTGACGTCATGCTTGAGGCTGCCGCTGATTGTGAGGTGTTCCTGCCCGATGCGGCTGGCTACGCTCGGGATCCCCGCTCCGATCTTTACGGCGATGTTGTACATCAAGTCGTAGCTGCCGGCGGGCAAGCCGATGCTGTAGCGGAAGTGCGAGTCGTCCACAGCCGTGATGTCGGCCGCGTAGCTGACAGTGTCGGTGACCTTGTTATTGGCGTCGCGAGTGATCTTGAACGCATTCACCTGTCCATTGCCGAACACGGCGCCGGTGGGCAAGGGGCTGTCCAGGGTCACGGTTCCGGAAAGCCGGAAGCAGTCGGGCATGACGATGTCGTAGCTCTGGTCGGCCGAGAGCGTGCGATCCCCGAGCACGACGGTCGAACAAACTGTCGGATCCGTGGTGTTGTCGGGCGTGCTGGTGGAAGTGACGACGGTGCTACCATCGGCGACAGACGCCGCATCCGGGCTCGCCACGAATGCATCGGCGCCAGGTGGCATATCGGCCGGCGCGGCCACGTCGCTGGCTTGAATGACATCGCTGGCAGTCAAGACGTCGGGAATCGAAAGCGAATCCGCCTGCACGACCGTCGTTCCGTCGCTCGCGGGGACGGCATCGCCCGTGCCTGGCACGAAGGTGTCCGGCGCCGCGGCAGCGTCGGGAGTCGTTCCCGCTGGTAGATCCGCGGCATGGTTGCTGTCTGCCGCGTTCACATCCGGTGAAGTCACCGGCGCGTCAGGCGTCGCATTGTTCTTAGGCGACGAGGACGAAGAACTGCATCCCAAGAGTCCGAGGGTCAAAAGCACGCCGACAAGCAGATTCGTTTTCATACCGTCCTCCAAAAGATTCAAGCGCTCGCACCGTTGCGCGAGAATCTTTCTTCGGATGGATCGCGGATGGAGTTGAGTCGGCCGACCCCTTGCGGCAAGATGTCCTGCCCTTCGCCGCTGCCGGCTCCGTTCGGAGCGCTGCTACGGGTACAGGCCGTCGACGATGCCGTTGATGTACTTCTCGATGTTGGTGTAGCCGGTCTTGTCGAAGTCGCCGGTGGCATCGGAGGGGTCGTTGGGATTCAGGCCGTACCTGGTCTCCCAGGCGTCCGGCATGCCGTCCTTGTCGGTGTCGACGGGCGCGGTTCCGCCCGCAAGTGTTCCGTAGCCACTGTTGGTGAGGCCCGTCGCGGTTTGGTCCGTCCACAGCTGGCCGGACTTCCCCAATGATTTCGTATCGGCGACCACGAGGGAATCCACCTGATCGCGGTGCAGCGATGCGCCGGCGCCGGCCACAACGGTGGCATACGTGTCCGCCGCGCTGGTGGTCGGCATGGTTGCGGTATCGGTGGAGTTCGCCGCGTTCGCTTTGGTCGTGCCGCCCGGAGAGCCTGCGTCCGTGCCGTTGAGCGTGCCGTCTTTGTCGCTGTCGAGAAGATTCCCTTTGACGTAGACAGTTTGCCCGCTGTTCATCTGGTACCAATCGTCACCGGCGCTGGTCGTCGATGGGCCCGCAATGAAGTAGTTATTGATGACGTCATGCCAGAAAACGCCACTGGTGTCCCCGGCACAATAGGCGTACCCGTAGTTGTAGACCACATTGTTGACGAACTGGGTGTTGGACTTGGCCAGGGGCTGCCGACCGTGGGCGTTCGCCCAGAGGTTGCCGTACCAACTGAAGAAACCCCCGGTCATTTCGGTGTGCGCCCCGAACTGTTGCCCCGTCGGATCCGCGACGATGGAGTTCATGACCGTGATGTTGGTCGCACCCACCGCGTCGATGCTGTCGTACTGGGCGAACTCGATGGAGACGTGGTCGAAGATCAGGTTGCTACCGTCGAGCAAGTTGATCCCGCTCTTCTTGGCGCCGGCGGCACCGGTATCGAGCATGCCCTGGCGGAAGCGCACGTGGCGCACAATCACGTTCGAAGCGGCATTGAATGAGACCTCTTTTGCCATGAAGCCGATGCCGTCGCCGGGAGCGGTCTGTCCCGCAATCGTCAGGTCGCTCTTCACCGACACTGCCGTTTGCAGAACGACATAGCCGCCCACGTCGAAGACCACGATGCGATTCCCCGCGCTGACGGCGTCGCGGAACGAGCCGGTGCCGGTGTCGCTCAAATTGGTGACGTGGTACACGGCATAGCCGCGCCCGCCGGTCGCTTTCTTGCCAAACCCCACCGCGCCGGGAAATGCCAGGGCCGGTCCCGAAGGAAGGGTCGAACCGCCCGCGCCCGTCCGACCACCCGTGCCTGCGATTCCACCAGCGCCGGTGCCTCCGCCTGTGGCAGCAATTCCACCGCTGCCGGTGGCGCCGCCCGTGGTCCCGGTCACGCCGCCTTTGGCGCCCGTCGTGCCGCCGGTGCCGATCGCGCCGCCTACCGCGCCACCTGTGCTCGCTGTTCCGCCGGCGCCGATCACGCCACCCGAAGCCGCGATACCGCCCGTTCCGATTGAGGTCGCGGTGCCGCCGGTTCGGGCCGCGCCGCCAGTGAGAACGACGCCGCCACTGCTGGCGCTGCCGCCGCTTCTCGCCACGCCGCCGTTTCCGGAACTTCCGGCAAGCCCGCCGCCCGAGATAGCGCTACCTCCGCTGCCTGGCGCGCCCCCGGCGACAGTCGCGCCGCCCGAGGCTGTGCCGCCCAACGCGCCGACACCCGTTCCGCCTTGGCCGCTGATCGCACCTCCACCACTTGACGAGCAAGCGCCCGCGAAACCCGTGCCGAGGATCATGATGCCAACGAGGCAGTGCCTGTTTGTCATGGTGCGATCTTTCTGGATGCCGTCGCGCATCCGCCAACATGAACATCATGGATTTCGGCGAGCCCAAATGCAATCGCCGCGGGATAGGAAGAACTGGGAGAATAGGAAGAATCTAGACAGGCGCCCCCGATCTGCGCACGTCCAAAGAATCGTCGCGTCATGACCTAGGACCTTCAGGATTCGGTAGAAGCTCCCGACGGCACCTTTACGTTGGTACTGATGTAAGACCGCAAGCGATAAGACCAAGGAGAAATCGTGAAGAAATACCTGTTGCTCCCCACCATTCTGGGCCTAGCCCTCGGCGCATGTTCCTCTTCAGCACCTGGCGTCAGCACTGGCGAGGGAGGCAGCGTGGCCAGTGGCGGCGCGGGAGGCACCCAGACAGCAACCAATTCCGGAGGCATGATCGCCACCGGTACTGGCGGCGCGTCAGGACTGGGCGGCTCCGTTGCAAGCGGCACTGGTGGAGGACCGGCAGGCGCACCAGCTTCTGGTGGAACCAGCAGCGCGGGCGGCGGGATTGGCTCGGGTGGAGCGTCCGGTAAGGATGCTGGCACGACAACCAACGGCGGAGCATCCGAAAATGGCGGAGCCAAGAATTTTGGTGGCACCTCGGCCGTGGGCGGCAGCACGGCCGCAGGTGGCACCACGGCTGCTGGCGGCATCACCGCCAGCGGCGGGGCGACCAAGACAGACGGCTCCGTGGGCGCCGGCGGGACTGCGGCCACAGGCGGCACGGCGGCTGTCGGAGGAGCGACCAAGACGGGCGGAACCGTGGGCACGGGCGGAGTCAGCGCAGCCGGTGGTAGCACGCCGACCGGCGGCGACGTGACAGTTCCCGGTTGCAGCTCGCCTGCGCCGGCCGGCTCTCCGGTAGCCCTGCATGGTCAGCTCAAAGTCGTGGGCGGCAAGGTCCAGGATCAATCGGGCAATCCCGTCCAGCTCAAGGGCGTCAGCGCCTTCTGGCTCAATTGGGAGAATCCCAAATACGCCGAAAGCAAGGCCGCCATGCAGTACATGCGCGACAACTGGAAGATGATGGCCCTTCGGGCCCCCATGGGTACCGGCGCATCCGGCGGATACACCACCAGCGACGCCAACAAGACTGCCTTGCAGGCACGGATGGACACCATCATGCAAAACGCCCAGGCGCTGGGTGTGTACGTCATCCTGGACTGGCACTCGGGAAGCGCGTACCAGGAACCGGAAGCGACCTCGGCGGTCACGTTCTTCACCGGAATGGCCACGAAATACGGAGCCTGCCCCAACGTGCTCTACGAGGACTTCAACGAGCCCGTCAACGTCCAGTGGGCCACCATCAAGCCCTACCACGAGAGAATCGTGACCGCGATTCGAGCGGTTGACCCGGACAACCTCATCATCATGGGTACGCCCAATTGGTCCCAGGATGTCGACAAAGCGGCCGCCGATCCCGTCACCGGCACGAACCTGCTCTACACGCTCCACTTCTACTCGTGCTCACACGCGGCATCGCTGCGCGCCAAGGGCGACACGGCCATTTCCAAGGGGGCCGCGCTCTTCATCACCGAGTTTGGGGCGACGCCTGCGGATGGCGGAGTTTCCCCCAACAACAAGGTCTGCGAAGCCGAGGCGAACAACTGGTTTAGCTGGATGGCCACCAACGACATCAGCGGGACCGCGTGGAAGCTCGCCGCGGGCAAGGATTCGAGCAACTACTTCACGACCGCGCCGCCCGTCGATGGCCCCTTCCCCGACAGTGTGCTCAGCCAAACCAACGGCGCCTCACCGGGGCACGGCCAGTTCATCGTCAACTGGATGCGTCAGTAGCCCGCACCATCCGCCGCCGTTGACGGCGCAATAAAACAGTATCAGATTGCATCCTTGGCGCGTCGGCAGGCTGGCTGCCCGCCGTAACCCGGTCAGGGAGGCACCATGAAGAAGACCACGGTTGGCAAGACTTCAATGGGGATCTTGGTATGTCTCTCTGTCGGCGCCTTGATCGTGAACTGCAACCGATCCGATCCACCCGTCGGCGGTAGCGGCGGAACTAGCGCCAACGGCGGGGACGGGGGCGGCGGAAGCACCGGAAGTGGAACCGGCGGTGTTGTCATCAGCATCAGCCTGGGCGGGGCGGCTGGGAGCGGCTCGGGAGGCGCTGACCCAGGCGCGGCCGACGCGGCGCCGGTCGAGACATGGCCGCCAGCGGGCTTCGTGAATGTCACGCATTCGACCGTTGGAGACTACGGGGTCAGTCCCGATCCTCTCGTCCCCGCCACTGACGCTGGGTCCACGGGCGGCTCTGGGGGAAGTACAAGTTCGCCCACGCAGTGTTCTGGGATTCTCTACGGCGTGGTTCGGGATTTCAAGATGGGCAATCAACCGGGCGGGCACCCCGATTTCGAGACGGCGCCGGTCGGGGTCGAAACGGGAATTGTGCAGACGACACTGGGCGCGGACGGCAAGCCGGTCTACGCGCACCCCGGAGGCACGACAAAATCGACCACGGGCGAGGCCAACTTCAACCAGTGGTACAACGACGTTCCAGGTGTCAATGAGGCACACTTGTTGGCGTTACATATGGAGGTCGTCAATGGGACTGCCACGTTCTCGGCCACCCTACCCAATATGTTTTACCCGCTCGACAATCTGGGCTTTGGCAACCAGGGCCAGCCGCACAACTACTCCTTCACCACAGAGATTCACACGTCCTTCATCTACAATGGCGGCGAGACGTTTTCCTTCAGCGGCGACGACGACATCTGGGTATTCATCAACAACCAGTTGGTCATCGATTTGGGCGGACGCCACGCACAGACCACGGGAAAGGTGAATGTCGATTCACTTGGACTAACGGTCGGCAATACCTACGACATTGCGGTCTTCAATGCCGAACGCCACACCAACCAGTCCAACTTCCAGATTCAAACCACGCTGTCCTTCACCAACTGCGGGTACGTGGAAGGAACTATCTTCTAACCCGAAAAGCAAGTCGCCGGCAGGTGCTTGGTGACTATCCGCTGACGAGCTTCTTGGCGGCCATGCGAACCTGCGAACGATAGGGCGACATCTGTGCAATCTGTTTCAACTCGGCTTTGGGCGTGGCCCGCAGCACGCGGTCGAGCTGTGGGCCAGACACGCGCGGATTGCCGAGCAGAGCCCGCCGCACCTCCCCGCTGGACAGCCAGCCGCCGTTGGCCACGATCATCGCCACGAGTGGCTGCGGTAACGTACCCTTCTTGGCAATCTGTGCCACCTCGGGGACGGTCAGCGACGAATTCTGCAAAAGCCCCTCCCACACGCTACCGCCGAAAGTGCGTTCGAGCGCCACCCGTTCGGTAAGCAGTCCCTGCCGCGCCACCTTCTGCCGTTCGGTGAAGCTGAGTTGGCGGATCCGTGCGTAGATGCTGCGCGCACCAAGCTCGCTTCTCGCCGCAGGACCGCCCTCGCCGGACGGAGCTTCCGCGGCCTGGGCGTCCTTGGCCTGACGAACGAATGCCTCCAGGTCGGCTAGGGCGCCTGCATCTAGGCCCACCAAGTCGAGGCCAATCCCGGCGCCGGGCTCCTCGGCCTTGCTATGAACCACCTCGGCCTCGACGGCAAAACCACCGGCCCGCGGATGGACGATGAGCAGGCAACATCGCTCGCGCTCGCGGAGCGAATATTTTCCGGCGACGAACGCGCGGCGAAGACGCCATTCGCTTTCGAAAAGCCTTCGCAAGCTCTCGGCGTCTTCTAGCGCGAGGGTGACCTCGGTTGGGCTGGTTGCGGACGTCACAGCGCAAGTCAAAGACTAGCACCTCTTGGCCGTCGACCGCCCATCCTTTGCGAGCCGGGCCGGAAGAGCCATCAGCGCAGTTGCGGGAAAAATTCCCAAGCCCGTATACTGCCAAGAAATGCCGAAGAGCGAGAACCGCCTATGCGGGCACCATGGTTGGGCGGTTTTGCTCGGGCTGACCGTCATGTTCGTCGGCTTTTCCGCGACGATTTCGAACAGCCATGGCAAGTCGCGATCCGGGCGCGTCCATGCCGCCACGGATTCCGCTGTGAGGCCGCTCGCGCCGGCCAACGCGAGCGAAGGGCAAGCCAATGCAGCGTATATCTTCGTCAAAGGGACCGGCATTCTTCGCCTGCAAGACGACATCTTGTCGACGGTCCTTGAGACCCAAGCCGCCCTTCGCGACATGCAAATCGACAGCGAAGGCGCGCTGTGGGCGAGCCTGCAGGGCGTGGGCGTGGTCCGCCATGTCGGCAGCCAGACGGTCACGCTCAACCAGGAGAGCTTCGCCAAGCTCGCCATCCGAACGCCCACCGACGTATGGACCATCAACGACAGCCACGGCAGCGTCGTCCACTACGACGGCCGACGCTGGAAGACGGTACGAACCCGCAACAGCCTGGCGGGCGCCTTTGACGACAATCGCCTGCTCGACATCGCGACCGACGGGCGCGCGGTGTGGGTGTCGAGCTGGAATGGCCTTTGGCGAGTCGTGAGCGGCAGATGGACGCGCGTGGAGCCGCCGGCGGCCGGGCCGGCGGGCGCCGTAGCGGAAGTCGACGTTCCAGCCGCGCCCGCCTATCCGCTTTCACTGCTGGTCGCGCGGCCGGGTCTCATCGCGTGCTACCTCTCGGGCTGCTTCGTGTCCGTCGAGGCTGGCTGGCAACCTTCGCGCTGGCCCGCGGACAAGGCCCATCTGCAAAGCGCGGGATCCGCAAATCTGGTCGCTGGCACCGGCGCCGATGGCAGAACCGTCGTCATCGCTCGTTTGGGCGGGTCGGGCGAAGCACACAAGAGCGAGCCACTGCCCGCAACCGGTATCAACGACATCGCCATCGATGCGGCAGAGCGGGTGTGGGTGGCTACGGGTGGCGAGCTTTTCATTCTGGATGCCAGCGGACGCGCCGTTCAGCGCTGGAAGACCGGAGATGGCAACCAAGCGGGTGAGATTGAGCGCGTGGTCGTCGCCGGACCAGGCCCCGCGCAGTTGCCCAGCAAGTGACAGTTTGGCCTACGGAGCCCCGATGACGATCTCCAGCCGGCCATGGCGGGTCTGCACTGACTTCAAGACCATCTTGGCCAGCGATTGTTTGAAATCGCTTTGCTTCAGCCTGTAGACCGGTGCGGCTGCCAGGTAGCCTTCCGCGCACCTGGCGATCACCTCTTGCGCGGCGGCGCGCAGGGATTCGGGCAGGCCACCGATAGCCACTTCCGTGACCGTGGCTTTGTCGAAAAAGAATTCGCCGGTGTCGGGCGCGTAGCGAATCTGCCCCGCAAGCACGGCGCGGCCGCGCAGCGCGCTTTGCCCCACGACACTCAGGTCGACCTCGGGTCGCAGCAGAATGCCATTGCCAGTCTCCAGAAACTCGACATCCAGGGCGCGCACCGTGGCCGTGACCAGCAGCTTGGATTTGCTGACGGGCAACCTGCGTTGCAAGGTTTGCTGGATGTCGGATGCGGTCAGCCTGATGGTGTAGCTTAGCGAGCACCCCGCCGAAAAGACGCACGCGAGCATCACGCCGATCGCCGACGCCTTCTTCCTGTTGTGAACTTGGTGGCGTGTGGTTGGGAGCATCGACCGTCTCTTCTAGTGCATTCTAGGTTAAGATACCTTGCGCGTGACCAGCGAAGAACTGTCCTCCATTGTCGCCATCGCCGTCTCGACGGTTGTTTTCGCAGGATGCGGAAGAGCCGCCCCTGGCCACTCCTTCGACGCCTCGGCGAACGCCGTCGATGCTTCGGCGAACGTCTCGTTCAGAGTCTCGGTAATGCCGCTCCGGCAGCTCGACATGGTGTTCATGATCGACAACTCGGCTGGCATGTCGCCAAAGGTTCTGAAGATGAGCGCCCAGTTCCCCAAACTGATCGCAGCCCTCAAGGATCCCAGCGACGGCACCCTGCCCGACTTGCGCATCGCCATCATCGACAGCGATCTCGGCACCGGTGGCGCGTATTCGAGCGGTTCGTGCGGTCCCAAGAATGGCAAGATCTACGGCGATCTGGGCAGATTCCAAATGATCGACGCCACTCCCTGCGGTGTGACCGACGCCAACGCCACGTATCTTGAGTACCAAGATGGACAACCGGTGAACTACACTGGCGACATCAGTACCGTGTTTGCCTGCCTGGCAAGCGGCATCGGCAACCTGGGCTGTGGCGACGAGCATCAGCTGCAAGCCTTTGAATTCGCCCTCGTGGCCAAAGGCCTCGGCAATGAAGGACAGCAGAACATGCTCCGTCCAAACGCGCTGCTGGCACTGGTCTTCATCACCGATGAGGACGACTGCTCGGCCGCGACGAACGATGGCATGTTTGGCGACCTGCCAGAGTTGCATAGTGAGTCGGCCAGTCTGCGCTGTGCGACCCGCGCGCACCGGTGCAATGGCAGAAATCTCACAGACTCGCCACCTGGCTATCCGACTACGGCATCCTTCTCGACGCCGTTCTCCACTTGCTCGGCCAGGACCGACGCCTGCTCCAACGCCATCGACGGCGCGCCTTCGACCGACACCTCACAACCCACCGATTGTAGCCCGCTCCGCAGCGTGAAGCGCATGGCGGAAGAAATCAAGAGCCTCAAAGCCTACCCGGACGACCAGGTCGTGGTGGGTGGCATTTTCGGCTGGCCGATCAGCGACCAGGACATGGCAACCGCGACGTATGAGATCGCGCCGATCCCCAACCCGAACGTCGCGGACACGGCGTATCCGACGGTCTTCGACTTGTGGCCGGTCTGCTACGACCCAAGCCACATGCCTGCGAATGGCGCCGACTTCGATGCGTCCGCCGCCGGTTGGGGCGCGGCACCCGGCTTGCGGCTTAGCGCCTTCGTCGACGAATTCGGCGAGAACGGTTTGAAGTTCAGTGTCTGCCAGAGCGATTTCTCCACCTCGATGAGCCAGCTCGGCGCCAAACTCGCCAAGCAAGTGCAAAACCGCTGTCTGCCCGCGAGCTACTCGCAGTACGCCGGCTGCACCGCCCACTACCTCATCCCGAACAGCACTGGCGACTACACCCGCCAGCCAGATGCCATCCTCTCCTGCAGCGCCTCGCCTGCGACACCCGCGTGCTACACCCTGATTCCGGATGCGCCTCCCTGTGCGACCGGCGAATTCCTGGTCGAAGACGACAACACACTGCCCGCTGGAACCATGCTCGAATTCAACTGCCAATAGGATGAAATCTGTCAGGCTTACGTCCATGCCATTCTCATCGACAGCTTCGCTGGACATCCGGGCGCCGCTTTCGAGCGTCTGGGACGCCATCACCAAACCCGAGATCGTAAAGCAGTATTTCTTCGGCACGAACCTCGTGACCGATTGGAAGGTCGGCTCGCCACTGTTCTTTCGCGGCGAGTGGCAGGGGAAGACGTACGAAGATCGTGGGACGGTGCTTTCCTTTCAGCCCATGAAAAGCCTCTCCTACAACTACTGGAGCAGCTTCAGCGGCCTCGAAGACGACCTGGCGCTGCGCCAGATCATCCAGTTCGATCTCGATTCCGTCGACGACGGGGTGCGACTCACCATCCGCCAGTCCAATGTGGACACGCAGGCGCGCGCCGACCACTCGGCGACCAACTGGCGCTCCGTGCTCGAAGCCCTCAAGCAGCTACTCGAAGGCAAACCGGCCGCATGAAAACTACAACAACCGCTGCGCCTTGATATGCAGGTAGCGGTTGATGAGACTCGGGGTCAGTTTGCGCGGAGACACGTGCAGAACCAGGGCGCCCGCTTCTTGCAGATCGCGCACCAAGCGGTCGCGCCACAGGATGGCTTCCGCCGCGGCTGCGCGCTGATAGAGATCTGCCACCTTGATATCCGGTTCTGTGCGGCGCGGTTCGGCCATGGCGTCCAGGGTTTCGTCGCGAAAGAGCACGACCAAGGCAAGATGGCGCGGACCAAGGCTGCGCACGGTGCGCACCACGGATTTTGCTGACACCTCGTCGATGACCTCGGTGAAAAGCACCACCAGGGATCGCTTGCGCAGGCGTTGCGAGAGGTAGCCGTAGGCCGCTTCGAAATCCGTCTCGACGATTTGGGCGTGGATGTCGTACGACGCGGCCACCACCCGCTGCGCCGCCCGCCTGCCACCTTGGGGCGGCAGAAAAGCGCGCACGCGAGTGTCGAAGGCGAGCAGGCCGACTTGATCTCCGGCCCGCGTCGCCACGTGCGACAGCATCAGCACGGCATTAAGGGCGTGATCGAGCTGCGACAATCCCTGCGTCTCCGCAGTCATCAAGCGTCCACAGTCGAGCATGCACAGCACCGATTGATTGCGCTCTTGCTGGTACTCGCGCGTGATGAGTTTCTGCCGGCGCGCGGTCGCCTTCCAATCGATGGCACGGTAATCGTCGTCGCGCTGGTAGTCGCGCAGGGCTTCGAATTCGTTCTCGCCGCCGCGCAGGCGCACCGTGCGCACCATGCGATTTTCCAGGCTTTGGCGCGCCAGCATTTCATAGGTACGTACGGCCTGCACGTCGGGATACACGCGCACCGGGTGGCGGGAGGCGATGCGGATCTGCCGCCACCACAGACCGAGCGGCGTGGCCCAGCGCAGGTGGTGATCGCCAAGTTCGTAGAGCCCTCGGCGGCTCGGCTTCACGTGGTAGGTGACCAGGACGTGTCCGGTGGCTGGCACCTGCGCGGTCTTGGGCAGCCCCTCGATCACCAATCCGTCGGCCGAGTCGTCATTCACCTGCACGGCCAGCGGCCTGCGCGCGGTGGAATAGACGTGCAGTCTGACCAGGTTCAGGCGCCCCACCGAGAAGATGCGCGGCGGCTCGCGTTCGACCCGAAAAAGCACGCGCCGGCCGAGCCACGCATCGATCGCCGCAATGAGTGCCAGGGCCAAATCGGCGAGCAGCATGGGCCAGACGAAACTCGGCTCGAGCGCGCTCACCGCCCCGAGGAGCAGCGGCAACACCGCAAGCAGCACGAATCTCGTCGAAGGAACGAACGGCATGGCTAGCGCGTGCGAAGCCTGCCGGTCCTCGGGACCAGCCTGCCCGCCCTTCCACCTCCTCGGGCTTCGCCCTCGCCCTCGCCGGCAGCGCGAGGATCAAGGGTTTGGCGAGGCCGCGCGAAGCGCGGGGGTGGCAGGGCGAGTGGCAGGTGCCGAGTGCCCTCGGCAGAACCCGCCCAGGGTTCCCGTGTCAATAGACATAGCCCGCCAGCGTCCGAGGGATTGGACATGGACTGCTGCGAGTAGGTCGACGGTGAAGGAGTCATGAGGAATCGTGCGGGCTAGGCGGCGATGGTCTCGGGCACGCGCACGTCGCGCAGAATCTCGGCCACGCAGTCATCGGTGGACATGCCTTCGATCTCTGCGTCGGGCTGAAGTCCCACGCGATGGCGAATCACTGCCGGCGCCAGCGCCTTCACGTCGTCGGGAATGACGAAGTCGCGCCCGCGGCTGGCCGCGCGCGCCTGGGCCCCGTGCAATAGCGCAATAGAGGCACGTGGCGAGGCGCCGTAGTAGAGCGAGCGATGCCCGCGCGTCCGGCACACGATGTCCGCGATGTAGGAAACGATGCCCTCGTCGACGCGCAGGCGGCGCGCGTGTGCCTGCATGTCGAGCAACCCGGCGGGCGTGATCACGCGGGCCAGATTCAAGCGTTCGAGCGCCTGCGCATCGAATCCGGCCAGGTGGTTGCGCAGGATCGCGGTCTCGACGTCGTGCGCGGGCGCAAGCACGCTGAGCTTGAACATGAAGCGATCGAGCTGCGCCTCGGGCAAAGGATAGGTGCCCTGCGACTCGATGGGATTTTGCGTGGCCATGACCAGGAATGGCTCGGGCAGCGGGCGCGTGACGCCGTCGACGGTGACCTGGCGCTCTTGCATGGCTTCGAGCAGCGCCGACTGGGTCTTGGCCGGCGCGCGGTTGATCTCGTCGGCGAGCAAGAGCTGCGTGAACACCGGTCCCTTGAGAAAGTCGAACGCGCCCCTCTGTTGATTAAAGACGTTGCCGCCGCTCACGTCGGACGGCATGAGGTCGGGCGTGAACTGGATGCGGCGGTGGTCGCACGCCAGCACTTGCCCGAGCACGCGCACGAGCAGGGTCTTGCCCAGGCCGGGCGCGCCTTCGAGCAGCACGTGGCCGCGCGCGAGCAAGGCGATGAGCGCATGCTCGACCAGATCGGTTTGCCCGACCAGCGCGCGTTCGACCTCGCCGCGGATGGTGTCAAATGTGGCCCTAAATTGATTGGTGTCCACCGGTGCCTCCTGTTTCTTCGAGCAGCTTGCACAGCTCGCCTACGGTTTCCAAATCGCGCGCGCCCTTTTCCGCCGGTACGCCTTTGCTTGCGTCGCGCGCTTCCAGCAGCATGCGCATGACCTCGCCGACCGGCCGGCCCGTGCGCGTGGCCACGGCCTCGGCCAGCCCAGACAGACTGCGATCCACGCGCAGCCCGCAGCGCTCGCGCAAGCGTTCGCTGGCGTAAGCGCCGATGAAGCCCAGGGCCAGGTGCTCGCCGCGCGCCCGCGCGTAGTGCAGGCCCAAGGCGCGCACGTGTTCGGCAAATTCGCGCCGCTTGCCAGACTGGCTGTGCGTGGGCCGCCCGAAGCGCGCGCCCTTGCACGCGAAGAACACCAGCAAGAAGGCCGCGAGCTGGAGCATCGCAGGCCCCAGCCGGCCCCGGCGCACGGATTCCACCGGATTCGAGGCCACGAGGCCGGTCAGATCGCCGGCCAGCTCCACCGTCGTGCCGCCCTCGCGCAGCAGGTCGTCGAGCAAGGCCGCGTTGTCGGCGACGAGTAGGCTGGCATTGCGAAACAGAAAATCGTCGGCCAGTACCAGTACACGGTTGCTCTCGACGTCTTCGTCATCCTTGGCCTCGCCGCGGACAAGCCAGCGTTCGGCGGCATACGGGGTCTGCGTTCGAGTCAGCAAGGTTGCACTGCCCGCCTTGCTGTCCAGGTAGTTGGCCTCTGGAACGCGCACCCGCAGCGCGCCCCAGCGTTTCGCCTCCGCGTCGGCAAGTACGACGGGCTCTGAACGCACCGCCTGCTTCTCCACAATGCGCATGCCGATCCAATCGGGCAGCTCTCGCCTGCCCCCCGCAACGACCAGCGAATGATCGCCGGCGAGAATCCACGCCTTGACCGCTTTCCACTCCTCGTCGCCCAGGTGGGCGCCGGGCAGCAGAATGAGCTGCTCGGTCTTGCTGTCCGTGGACTTGCTGTCGCCCAGCTTGGCGACCGAGAGCAAACGCTCGTGCACCTTGAAACCGCGCTTGCCGAGGTAGTCGATGACGCCAGCGCGGCCCGAGGGCGAGTGTTCCCAATCCGCGCGCGGCTGCCCGCAAGCAGCGCCAAGAAACAGGCACCCAGCCAGCACCAGCACGCCGATGCGCTCGGCCAGAAGTCCAGTCACCCGCGTCCACACCCCGTCGAATGCCACACGCGTGACGGTCTGGTCGCCGAATTGCGCGGACTCGACGGTGTCGACGACCTCTGACAGTTGCCGCGCGATGGCCGGCCGCTCGTGCTTCACCTTGCGCACGTAATCGCCGTTGGTCTGATCGGGTTCGACGTGCACCACGCCGGCTCCCTCCAACCGGCGCAAGAGCGCGGCGTAGGCGTCGCCGATGGCGGCGCGAAAATCGCCTGCCGCGGCCTCGGTGCGCGCGCGTTCGAGCAGGCGCTGCACGTCGGTCTCGACCTGCCGGGCAAGCGCGGCGGCGCGAGCGTCCTCGGCCGAGCCCGGCGCTTCGGTCTTGACCACGTCGTCCTTGGATTTGTGATCGAGAAAATGGCGAACCAACGCGAACACAAGCATACCGAGTCCGAGTCCAAGCAAGATCCAGAGCAGCAGACGAAGCGGCCGACCGAGCTCGGGTAGGTGAAACGAGATCGGCTCGCGCAGTTCGATCTGCGTGGCCTGCGCGTCGTTCTTGCACGCCTGGCGCAGCGCCGGACAAGCCTGCGTGTTTTCGCCGGCGCCAAGATCGCACCACGCTTTCTCGGCGGAGGTCAGGGGATACTTGGGCTCGTGACAGAACTCGAAATGGCGGGAGGCGAAGACTTCGCTCACTACTTTCGCCGGCTCGGGCAAGGGCTTGGCGGGAGCGGCGGTTTCCGAGGCCGCCACGCCGCTGAAAAAGAACAGCGAGGCGAAAACACCGACAAGAATGTGCCCCTTCACGAAGCGATTCTCCGATTCTTAGCCTCGGCGTCGGCCAGGGCCATGAAGCGCAGTTGGATGTCCCAACCTTCCTTGCGCGTGCGCATGTCGATGTAGCCGAGGAAACTGGCACTGGCCACGAAGGGCGCCGACAGCAGCGCGCCGGCCACCGCATAGGCCGAGCCACCATCCGTGAACAGCGAACCAAAAGGCCGTCCCATCTGAAGCACCATTTCGACCAGCGTGGTGCCGAGCAGGTCGGCCGCCAGCGCGAACAGGAACGGTGCGCACAGACTGGCCAGTGCCAAGCCCAAGCAAGATAGACTGCGAAAGAGCACCAGCCGGCTGCTGCGCGCCAGACAGCCGAACGGCGAGCCCGATTCCAGCAACACGGCCTCGCTGAAGAAAAATAGGCGCGCGGCAAAGATGGGCAAAGGCACGAGGACCGCCGCGCACAACCCCAGTACGAGCAAGTGCACGACCCGCGCAATCAGGTAGGCGAAGAATCGCCGCGCGAACCGGCCAAGCACATGCAACACGCGGATCTCGTCGGCCCGGCGAAACAGCAATTCGCCAGCGGCTTGGGTGTAGATCCCGCTGGTCAGCAAATAGTATGCGCCCACGACCAGCCACACGGATGTCCACTCCCAGCCGAGTTTCACGCGGCAAACCCAGCTCAGCAGACAACCGGCAGCCGTGACGAGCGTGGCCAGCGGGACCATCAGGCGCCGATTGGCAAAGCAGAACGGAGCCGCCAGATCGAGCACGTCCGACATAGCTCGCGGCCGCAGCGCGACCCGGGATTCGAGCAGGTTCAAGGACTACTCCCGCGCGAAGTGGATCGGCCCGCGAAGAGCAAGTAGGCCAGCACGAGCACGTAGAGCATGACCGCCGCGCCCCACTTGACCGGCGCCACGATGGACGACGGCGACCAGAAGCCTTCGATGAAAGCCGCGATAAGAAGCATGAGCGCGGCGCCCATGATCATGCGAAAGAGGTCGCCCGCCTGCGCGCGCAGCGAGGCCCAGCGCGTGTGCTGCCCGGTGTTGACGAGCGCGTAGCCCATGGCCATGCCCGCGGCACCGGAAATCACGATGGCGGTCAGCTCGAAAGCCCCGTGTCCTGCCATGAAGGTGAACAGATTTCTGCCGTGCCCGGCCGCGGTCACTGCCCCGGCCACCACGCCAATGGTCAGACCGTTGTAGACGAGAAAAAACATGCTGCCCAGGCCGAACAGGATCCCGGTGGCAAAGCAGCGGAACGCGATGCCGATGTTGTTGTACACGTAGAAGCTGGCCATCATGCTGTCGGCGCCTTCGTCGCGGCCGTGGCCGAACTCGCTGTAGGATTTCTCCATTTGCGCGACCATGGGCTCGGACATGATCTGGATGGCGAAGCCGCGCGAGCGCAGCGCCCCCGCGAAACCGAGCAAGCCGGGCAACACGAAAAGCGCGGCGGCCAGGGCCACGAAACGGGCATTGCGCCGCACGCTCGACGGGAAACCGCCGGTGACGAGTTCGCGCAGACCGGCCAGGCGGTAGGGTGGCGCGCTGTACATGGCCGAGCAGGTACGCGCGGCCAGCGAGTCGAGCAAGTCGATGACGTCGGTGGTATAGCCCGCCGCGCGCGCGCGCATGAGATCCGAACAGACTTCGCGGTAAAGGCTGGCGGCGCGCGAGATGGAAGGAGGCGGCAGCTTGTACAGCAAGTGTTTCTTGGCCAAGAGCGAGTCGAGTTCGTCCCAGGCTGGCTTGCGCGCGGCCACGAATTCGTCTTGCGTGTGGTTCATGGCTTGGCCCTTGACGAAAGGTTGGGCTTGCCTGCCGCCGCCGCTCCGCCCACGGCCAGATAGTAAACCAGCGCGAGGAAGCGCACCGGCTCGCCGGACTTCACGCCGAGCCGGCGCTCGACCACGGGCGCGAGGATCTCGGCCAGCTCCATGCGCCGGGCCGGCGAGAGATCGCGCCGACGCAGGAGCAATTCGATGGCTTCCCGCTCGGGCAATGGCAGTGCGATGCGATGGGGAAGGGCCGCGATCTCCCTCTCGGTGGGCGGCGGATCGAGCGTGATCGCGGGCGCCACGCGCACCGGATCTTCGATGACCACCATGGTGCCCGCGGCCCTGTCGCCGAGCCGCGCGAAGCGCCCGTCCCAGGTCATGGCCACCAGCCCAAGCAAATAGCCCACGGGAAGAAAATCCGCTGTGCGCAGGAGATTGCGCAGAACCGCGTCCATGAAGGACAGCGGATAGCCGCCAGCCTTGACCACGCGCAGGCGCAACGCCCGCTTGCCCGGCGTGGTGCCGTTCCAGCCCGCCTCGAAGGCGACGAAGTAGCCCCATTCGATGAGAAACAGGGACAGCAAGGTTCCGCTACTCATGATGGCCTTGCCCGAGGTCAGGTGCGTGCCGGTCGCAAGGACCAGTACGATTTCCACGACGAGCAGAATGCCCGCGCGCACCAGCAGATCGATCAGGTAGGCCCAGGCGCGACGGGTGGGACCGGCCGCGTGAAAACGGAAGCGCACATGCTCCGGCGTTTCTACTTCGACCGTGTTGTCGAGCTGCACGACTTACCGCTGGTGCTTGACCACGCGGGTGCCGGCGATGTGGTCGTGCAGGCAACGGCGGTCTTCGCGAAAGATGAAGAGACAGTCGACCAAGTGGAAGATCATGCCTAGGTAGGGAATCGCGCCCATCACCT
>Ga0265316_10002356_pt1 | contig 19690 bp, 15 predicted proteins | sample 4522metaG_FD_202092 | JGI IMG/M metagenome (GOLD analysis project Ga0265316, IMG submission 202092) | Rhizosphere microbial communities from Carex aquatilis grown in University of Washington, Seatle, WA, United States - 4-5-22 metaG | ecosystem: Host-associated > Plants > Roots > Rhizosphere >... | reverse complement strand
GGAACCCGGTACGGTGTCGTTCGTGGCGATGGGATTGGCGGGAGCGTATCTTTGCCGCCGCAATACCAGGATTCAATAACCGCAAGGGCCTAGGTTTAAATTTCTCTCAGCCCTCAGCCTTCAACCTGCTTTGGCATTACGGTGGCCAGCCGACTGCCAGCGGTGCAACGGGATTGACCAACCATCGGACGCGACCTGCGGTCTGAATTGAAGAATCCCGCCCAAAACCCCTTCCGATTGCATTTTATCGCGTTGGCATGCCGTGCGCTAAACTGTGCCTTACAAAACGGATTGGCAAATCGCGGTGATGTTCCGCGAGAAAAATGAAAACAACCATGTAACAAGGAGAACGCATTATGAATGCAACGTTTGAAGCATCCGAGCCGATGATGAAATGGAAAACCGCGCCGCCGGCCAAACGCAAAATCCTGCTGGTGGACGATGACCCCGCCATGCGCCGGGTCCTGTGCCGGCTGTTGGCCGCAGAGGATTATCTGGTATTGACCGCGGTCGACGGCGCCAAGGCACTTGAATTGGTTAATATCACACGGTTTGACCTCGTGCTGCTGGATTTGAAGGTGCAGGCCGGGCAGGGGTGGGAAACGTTCGGGCAACTTTCGGCGCAACATCCGCTGTTGCCGGTCATCCTGATCACCGACCAGCCCAACCAGTTTTTCCACGCCGTGGCGTCGGGCGTCGGTGCCTTGCTCGAAAAGCCGCTTAATTTCACACGACTTTTCCACACGATTCACGATCTTTTGGAAGAACCGGCGCAAGAACGCCGGGCGCGTTTCATGGGGCAATCCGCGGCGTTTCATTACATCCCGTCGACGGCTGTCGCCCCTCAAAAGGTCTGGAGGGTCAATTGAAATTCAACGACTTCAACGACACGAGGACGCGGTTGCAAACGGTAAATAAATGCCTGCGGGCGCAACCCCCAATTGGCCCGGCCTCTTCAAACGGCAAACCGGTAGTTTCTTCAACCACGACCAATAATAACGACCGGTTTGCCATTCTTTTACCAACTGCCATTGATTTTGCCGTGCGGTTCACGCTGAAACCAACGGTGGTCCCGGTAAGCATCTGTTGGTTTTAAGGAACACAGCAAACCAGAAACGAAAGGAACAACATGAAAACGACCAGATTAAAAAACTGGATGGCAGTTTGGGTGGCAATTCTGACAGCGACCGCGGGATGCCGCGTGTTGGCGGACGAGGCTGCAGCGAACGCCCCGGCCGCAAAACCGGAAAAGACGTACACGGGCATGGTTGTTTCCGTTGATCCGAAGGAGAGGCTGCTGGACGTGAATGGATTTCTGTTCAGCCACAAACAATTCAACCTGGGCGACACCTGTACCTACATGATCGTGGGCCAGGACAGCGGTGCGGTGGACGACGTGCGGCCCGGTCAACGGGTGACGGTGGGTTATCAGGACGCCAACGGCGTGCTCGTGGCCGACCGGGTGACGCAACAAGCACTGCGGGACGGGGGGATGGTCAAGGCGATCGACGCCAAGGCGCAGACGCTGACGTTGCATGCGGGGATGATCGACAAGACGTTCCAGTTACCCGCGAATTGTACGGTGACGTTGCGGGGAGACAAAACCGGGACGGTGGGGGACATCCAGGCGGGCGATCACGTGACGGTGACGTATGAAGTGCCAGAGGGGAAAGCGACGGTCCGGGAGATGGCGCAGGCCAGTGCGACGTTCACGGGTGATCTGACGGCGATTGACCTGGACCAGAAAACGATCAAGGCCAAGGCCACGTTCAGCGCGAAGAAATTCAACGTGGGCGATGATTGCGCAATCATGGTAAACGGCAGACCGGACGGGAAATTGACGGATCTGCGGCCCGGGGAAAGCCTCGCGATCAGTTACGACGAAGTGAACGGCGTGAATATTGTGAACCGCATTGCGCCGGGAGACGACCGGAAGAGTTCCGTGGCATCGTCTGCGCCAACGCAGATGGGCTATTAACCATTTGGCCCGTTCATACTCCGGGCCAATGTCGGGCACGTCCTGAATCTGGGCTATATTTCAGGGCGTGCTCTTTTTACGGGTGTAAACGTTTCGGCTTTACTTTTGCGGCGTTACCAACAAACAGGGTGCCTCGATTTCCATAAAAGGCGCGAACCATGGAACTGGATTGCGCCACAACACAGGGTCGAATCCGCCGGCGCGCGGATTTTATTGAAATGGAAGGGCACCTGACATGCGACTGACGAAAGAACATTTTATTTGTGTGATGAAGATCGCCGTTGGGTGCGCCCTGTTGTTGGCGTTTTCCGCGCCGGCAGCCACGCCCGACCTGGGAACCGCCGTCAACCTCCCGTGGGACTGGTCGGGAGTCATCGGCACCGGACAAAGCCTGGCCGTCGGCGAGCAGGGCAGACCGGTCTTCTCCTCGAGGCAGCCGTACCATAATCTCAAGCTCTCGACCGGGCATCGACCGTGGCCGATTGATCCGAACGACACCAATCTCGCCCTGGTGCCGCTGGTCGAACCCATCGGCCGGCCATCCACGAATTATCCGAGCTCATGGCCGGATAATATTGCGGGCGAGACACCGCATTCGGCCATGGCGAACGAAATCACCGCCCTGGTCCGAGCTGCTTCGGGCTGTGACTTCGTCGGGGTTCATACGGAAGTGGGTGAAAACGGGCAGTGCATGATTTACCTGAAAAAGAATGCCGGGCAGGTAGGCGTCAATGGCCGTTCCTACGAAGGGGCCATGATTGAAACCAAAGCTATCGCCCGCCTGGCAAAGGCCGCCGGCAAAACCTATGGCGTCGGCGCGATTACCGTCACCCATGGCGAATGCGACGCGGGCAATGAAAATTATGAGAACGATCTGTATCAGTTGTGGTCCGATTACAACACCGACCTCCCGGCCATCACGGGACAGAAGCAGAAGATCCAGATGATTGTGTCGCAACAGGATTCGTGCGCCGACCGCTCCGCCTCCACGCTGGCGCAATGGAAGGTGGGGGTTGACCATCCCGCGGACATCGTCTGCTCGGGTCCAAAATACCAATACCCATCCGCGGAGGGAATTCACCTGACGGCCAACGGATACCGGCAACTTGGCGAGAAATACGGGCAGATCTATTACGAGCGGGTGATTCTCGGTCGGAACTGGCAACCGCTCCACCCTACCACGGTGGAACGCCAGGGCGCGGTCATCACGGTTCACTTTCATGTGCCGGTCGCACCCTTGGTGTGGGATACGACTCTTGAGCCCCCGCACCCGTCCGTGGTGGAATGGAGAAACGGCAAGGGCTTTGAGGTCAGCACGGCGGCGGGAGGCAAGGTGGCCATCGTGTCCACAGCCATTTCTGGCGATGCAGTCATAATCACCTGCGCGTCGGATCCCGGACCGGGCGCGCGCGTAAGTTACGCCATGATCGGGGAAAAGCTCCGGATGGATGCTCCGTTTGAAGGGACCTATCGCTGGGGTTTGTTGCGGGATTCCGATCCTTTTATCGGTGCCGGCACGGGAAAGGCGCAGCCCAATTACAGCGTGGCCTTCGAGATGCCGGGGCCTTGAGCCGCGGGCAGGATGTGGGGAGGTTCCGGCCGAACCAACCGTCCCGCCATTTTATACTTTAAACTCGCGCTGGTTACCGCAAGGGCACCGCGCCTCACTTCCCTTTCCACCACGTTCTGATGTCATCGGCGGCTTGATGCGCGATGGCAGGAATGCCGTGGATCGCATCGCGCAATTCCGGGAAATAGTGGGCGGCCAGCCACAGCAGGGCGGCGGCCACGGCGAGCCACACCAGCGCATCCAGAAGAAACACGATGGGCCAGGTCCATCCCGGCCGGCCCGAACCCCAAAAACACATGCGTCGCGCCACTTTCAAGGGCCCCGCGATGATGCCATAGACGATAAACAGCAGCAGCACGGCGACCCACACGGGTACGTTGGCCGGCAGCGCCAGTCCGAACACGGTGCTGGTCGCGAGCAGCGAGATCAGGGCACAAATCCACAGGACCGTCGCCGCGCCGTGCAGCAACGACAGCACGGGCAGCGTGAAGCCCATCCCGGGATGAAGGGGGGCATGTTCCGCCCAATAGCTTTGCCAGTTACATCGCCACTGGTCCGCGTTCGCGCGCATTTCCCGCTTGAACCGGCGCTTCCATTCACGGCGCGCCTTGCGGTCCGGAAAGCCCTTCACTGCCTCGTAATACCCTTCCTTCGCGCGCCGGATGAATTCCTGCGCCGTCGATGGGTTGCCGGACGCCGCCGCCTTTTCTTCCGGCGACCTCGCTTCGGGCACCACGAACGCCATGACCACATAAACGAGCAACCCGGTGCCCCAAAATATCGTCAACAGGACGAAAGCCAGCCGCACGAAGGTTGGATCAATGTTCAGGTGGGCGGCGATTCCGTTGCAGACGCCGGAAATCATCGCGCCCTCGTGGATCCGATAAAGCCGCCGGGGCGGCCCGCCTTGTCCCGTTGCCCGTTCGGCTCCCGCCGCTTCGGGCCCGCTCGCATTGCCCGGGGTGCTGGCGCCGCTGGTGCCCGGGTCCGTGGCCTTGCCCGGGTCCGCCTCGATCGGCCCCATTTCCGCCAGGACCGCCGTAACCTCCTTTGCCTCCACCACCGTCTTGTGGCTGGCCAACAGCGCACGGAACTTCTCCCCGATCGCGCCCTCGATGTCCGAGAGGATTTCATCCCGGTCCGGGTTGCCGTGCAGTTGTGCGGCCGCGGTTTCCAGATAGGCGCGCAAGGCATCATAGCCGCCTTCTTCGAGTTGATACGCATTGCCGCCCAGATTAATTGTGATGACCTTGTTCATGGCAGGGTTGTCTCCGTTCTATTTTTGTCCCAGTTTTTTCACCGTCCCGTGGATCTCGCTCCAGTACTCCAGGGTTTCGCGCAGTTGCTCCCGCCCCTTCGCGGTCAGCTCGTAATATTTGCGGGGCGGTCCGGCCTCGGATTCCTTCCATTCGTAATCCAGCAGCCCTTCGCGGCGCATCTTGCTCAGCAACGGATACAGCGTGCCTTCCTGGGTTGCGAATTCGGTCGCGCTCAACCGTTTCAAGATGTCCGCCACGTAAACCTTTTCCGCCGCGATGATTTGCAGGACGAGCAACTCGAGCAGACCCTTCCGGATTGCGGAAAATTTTTCATTCACACTCATGGCTAAACATTCAGAAAGCTACCTTTTTGTTTAAAGGTAGCTGGACTTGAGATTGGAGTCAAGGGGAAATGTTTCCGGCAAATTGATCGGGGGTTTGGCGAACCGGGGGCGGTTCGACGGTGAGGCGTCCCGCTCAGAACGGGAAGGTTGAAGGTGCACTCCTTCACGCGGTGCCAATTTCACATGTTCCCGCAGGGGTTTCACCCTTACGCGGCTGGGAAGTTGGAGGTTGGGCGTATTTTTGTGGCAGCGTGGCAAACAACAGGCGCGCAACTTTTCATGGGTGGTCAGTTGCGCTAAGGCGCGCAATCTGCGCAAACGGCCGTCCAGTTATCGCGTGGCCGACCAAGAACGATTGCCGCGCGGGATCATCCGGCTCCGGCATTGTATTCTTCGCCGCCGCAGTACAAATGCCGGACGGTCGTACCGTATCTGGACAGCCTGAGAGTTGCTTGAGGCCAGTGGCATCCAAAGACCCCACCAAAACCGATTGGCAGGGGATTAGCTCTTACCCGGCTCGATGGACGCAATGATGTGGATTATTCTTATCGCAGCCCCGATTCTGGCGGCACGCAGCGTGGCGTCCTTTGGAGTGACATCGCGTCGCAACCAGTTTTCACAACCCTCCGAGTCATCGCTCGTCCGGCGGGATGTGAACAGCGAAGCAGAACAAAAGGCGCAACCGGCGTCGGTTAATACTCCGGCACCAGTTGAGGTTGCGCTGATTTCAGCGGCTTTCCCGCGCTGCGAAACCGGGCAAGGTCTGAGTTGAACGACGTTTCATAATCTGCACCACTAACCTGATTTTAACACCCCGGAGTTTTTATTCCGGAATTTTTCAAGACGCACCCCAGTCGTACCACCCCCTTAAGCATTTCGTTGTACCTCCACGCATAATCTCATGAACGCAGCATTTAACAAGGCAAGCCGGGTTGATGCGTATTCTCTCTTACCCCGCATGCTCCCTTTGGGGCGGGTATCGGAGGCTGATGTTGACATCCCGGGCCGGCCAAACCGCGTCCGGTGGATCGCGCGTCCGGTGGGGATTATAATGTTAAGCGCATTCCTGGAAATCTTCGCCTTGCAATCTCAGGCACAATCTTATGCGGCACTGCTTGAATTCACAGGCGATACCAACTTGCCGGTCAGGCCCGTTTCGGCATGGCATAGTAACACCAATTCAGTGGTTGCAGTATTGACATGGACCCGCCCGGCGGAGGAGGGGACAAAACCGGAGCTAAAACTGGTTTTTGAGCGCATGGATGAGAAGAGCCTTTCCTCCATTCTTGAAAAGGTGGGAACCGAACGGGCCGAATCAACTCTGGTGTCGGCCAGGGTGCTTACCGAGGATATGATGTCGTCCCTGAATCGTGATCCTTCGGCCCCGGGAAGCCCCGTCGAGTTGCTCGACCATCACATCGCATCTGTCTTTAGAAAGACCGCGAGGGATTCCCTCGGAGATTACGTAAAGGACAATTACCGTCCCAGCGGCGTCGTTGAAATTCTTCGGGAAACGTTTCTGGATGATTCTTTTGACAAAAGAATTGTCTCTCCGTTTTCCCCGGCTGACGCGGGAAATCCTGGAACCGCCTATGCCAAAAAAGACGGCATCCACATCGGATTACGAGATGTCTTGAGTGACAACCCCAGAGGATTCGTCACCTTCAGCGACAAGGCGGAAATTGATGTGACGCCGAGCCACCCGTCGATCACCCTGCGAGATCCCCTGTATCTTGACTACAGTCACAACCGAAAAGCATTGATCACCGCGTTGGCTGTGAATTATACCGACTGGCAGGTGGACAAGTGGTCCATCCCCAGTGTCGGCGGAACACTCTCCTATGTTTACGACAACGAAAGCGTCAACCTGACGGCTGGCGCCGGCCGGTGCAATTTCGAATCAAGTCATGGTGGCGTCGAAAGCCGATATGGCGAACAAGTCATGCTCTACGCGCAGTGCACATTCTGAATTTAACCTGCCTCGTGCGGTCAATCGCCGCTGTTCCCACGATACGGGAGTTTTGACCACTGCCACTGGTAATGGCTGGTGACAGCTTGAAGGTTGTCTTGCATAGCCCCGCTGGGACTACCACCACCGCCACCGATGCCGCCGAGGGCTGATTCGTGTTGGTGGTCACACCGGAAGTAGTTTCCACGCTGCGAGTGAAGACCACGTTCTGTTTTAACGCCTGGTCCATTCCCACTACACGGGAGAGAACAACCAGGCGTCACATTTCACTTCGGTGCATCCCATTGCTTCCCGGATTCTGGAACTTTGCCGTGAAGGAAATCCCTTGTTCACTTTTCGCGGCGATGGAAAATCAGCAGCATACCAGCTAGCCCGGCCAGCCCGAATGTCGGTGGTTCAGGAACGCTGACTAGAAATACCCCCACCTCATCCAGATCGACAAAAGAGAAAGGACTATCGGCAGTAAAATACAGCTGCGTCGAACTCGCCGACGCGGCCACATAGACTTGATTAATTTCCCATCCTGGCAAACCGCTTACAGAAGGAAAGTATCCCAGATCCTCAGATCCCCAGTAAACGTGAGCCAGCGGGGTTGCGCTTTGGGTCCAGAACTGTAGCAGGTATGTACTACCCGGCTGCGTTGGTACATCCTGATAAGCATAGTTTTGAAACGAAATATACCCTCCACTTTCCCCGCCAGTTTGCGGGGACCACGCATACCCATAGATAGTCCAACCAGCAAGCTCACCAAAGCCTCCATTCTCAACGAGGTTTGGACCGAGGGTGTCGTAAGTATAAATGCCTTGTGCGTCAATGTGAAGGACCGTACCCAATATAGCCCACAAACAAGCGCATATCGCAGTGATTTTCGCTTTTGACCTTGATTCCATTGCCTACGGCGAACCGTACTGAAAGACGCGGTAGAATCTCGCCATATCACTGAAAGGCACGGTTAGAGTGCCTGGCGGGCCGGTATCGGTCCAGCCTGCGACGGCATTCGTAGCGGTCACTTCCCCGGTCGGCGAGGTAAACCAGGAGACCAAGTTGGTCGAGTATTCCACTTGATAAGTCCGGTTTGAAGTGGCCGCCCAGGTCAAAGTGACGGTGCTTTGAGCCGGTTGCGCCTGCGCGGTCAGCGGCATAAAGGGCAGCGAAACAAAGCCGGCCCGTTGCAGACCGGTTTGAATCTCCGTATTTTGCATGAACAACCGGCAGACGTTTTGGTTCCGATAGTTCTCGGCCATGATGACAATGGGGCCCTGGTCAATGCCCAGTTCGGCGTTATCGTACCACGCGGCGCTCAGGTTAAACGCGTCGATAAAACCGTATTGTGTCCAGAACTTCCGCCGGCCATTGGTGTAAAAATTTTTCAAAGCCGGTAACGATATCTCGGGAGCGAAGGCCATGGAGCCGCCCGAAGCGGTGAAGGCGATCGTACCGTTATCATTTTCGGCCGGAGGGGCGCCGTGCGCCGAATAACCGCTTGGATCATCCGAAGCGGTCAATCCCCAAATCAAGCTGTTATACCCCGCCCAGCCACCCGGGTCGGCAATACAATAAGCCTGCTGGGCCAGCGCCGCCCGATGCGAGTTCTCAAAGTAGGTGCTGTTCGCATTATTCATGTAGGCGTCCCCGACATGGCGGAAGTCCACCCAACAGTGGGAATATTCGTGCCCGAACAAGGGAGGGAACGTGACAAACGAATAGCCATAGTAGGTGGCCCAGATATAACCGCTCGTCCAATAGTTCCAGCAGGAAGCCGGGATTGAATTGCTCGTGGCTCCGATGCCGAGCAAATAAATCAGCATCCCTTCGTCGTAGCCGATCCAGTCGCCAAAAGTACTGAAGCCGCTATTGGGCAGCCAGCCCATCCGCACTCCGTTGGTGCCCGGTATGTCTGGCGCCATCCAGGACCAATTCACCCGGTTGAAGATCGCACTCGCCGTTGTCTGAATGCTGGTTTCAGTGGCGTTGGTGCCATTGAAGTATTGTTTGACGTAGAGAATTCCCCCCAGCAACAAGCTGGTGTCAATCGATGACAACTCCGAGCTGCCTGAGCGTGTCGCCGAGTTCATGTCCAGAAAGTGATAGAACCAGCCGTTGTAGCCGATATCGCCGGAGGCATTAGGGCCTTGCGGCCCGTTCCAAAAGGTGTTTAACGTGGTCAGGACCCGCGCGGCGCCCTGATCCCGTGTAATCCACCCGTGATCAACGGCAATCCCGATGGCGGTCAGCCCAAAACCGACCGATGCAATGCTGCAAGCCGAGCCGGTCGTGGAACGGTCGGGGATAAGGCCGTTGGCGGGGTTCGCCGTGTACCAGAAGTAATCAAAATTGGCCTCCTGCAGGTAATTCAGGAAGGCGTCATCATTGGGAAAGGGATTGGGCGAAGTGGAAACGGTGGCTGAAGGCGGGCTGGTCTGCGACGTCGCATTCACCGCCGTGACCTGATAATAATACGTCAGGCCGTCGCTGACATTGATATCACAATAACCCAAAGTCGTCAGCAAGCCGGGATTCAGCTGTGTGAAGGGGCCGCCGCTGCTGAGTGAGCGATACACATTATAGCCCGCCAGATTGGGACCCGGGTCCAAGTCCCAGTGCACAATAGCACTTTGGTCGCCTGAGAACACCACCACGTTGGTTGGGGCGGCGGGCTGAGCGGTAGCGACAAAGGCAACTACCAGGAATGGAATTTGGAGAGCCAGAATTCGGCGCATACGAATGAGGGTGGCTATAATATTCATCGTATCATCCAATAAGTCAGGGTCAAGACAAATCATGGCGACAGAGATGTCACAACCGGGTCGCAAGAGAATTTGCTCCGGCAATAGAGCGGGGCTTTGACGACCAGGTTTGCAATTTTAAAGAATTATTCTCACTGGCTGACTGGAAACCATATGGGGTGAATACCCCATGGTTCGGATCGCAAAAAGATGTTGACAATTTCGGACCCCCTTGCAAAAGTGTTATGTACCCGCTGCCTGTAATTGTGAGGGAGATTTTTGGCAAGCGGTAAACAGCAAACCTTATGAAAAATATCATAAACTCTTCAGAGACGAATCTTAATGTGCTTCAGAACCTAAAGGAAAGAGCCAAACACGCCCTCTTGGCCCTTCCAGTCTGGGTTCTGGTAACAGGCTTGGTGCTGGCCGCCTGCCCGGCTCAAGCCTTAAATCTGCTTCAGAATCCGAGTTTTGAGGCTAACTCGGGGCACTCCATTCCGACCAGCTGGACGCGTTTTGCGCCATCGACTGCCGCAATATATCAACCTAACGGTAACTACTGGGTGGAAGTCAGCGGCATAGAGAATGGAAACCCGGTCACCGCCCATTCGGGGAATGACTTTTGGAAGGAGTGGGGCGCAGTTTATGATGGTACAAACAACGTGGCAGGACTCTATCAGACCCTCGGCAGCACTCCGGGCTCAACCTATCAGGCCAGCGGGTGGTTCTACATTAACAGCGGCGATGAGTTGGGCGCAGACTGCTACGTTTGGGTTCAAGTTGAGTTCTATGATTCGAGCACCAATCAATTGGCACTATACAAGTCGGGCAACTTCAACATCAACGCAGGGTTGAACACCTGGGTTCAATTCCAGGTAACCAACGCCTGCGATGTGACCCAGCCGGTATCCACGGGCGATCCGTTTTTCAACACTTATGTGATCACCGGCGCGGTCAGCCAGTTGACGGCCCCGGCGGGAACTGCCTCGGTCGTTTATCGCTATTGCTATCTCCAGTATCAAAGCGAGGGAGGATCGTCGTATTTCGATGACGCCGACCTGGAACAGTTAACCGGGCCGTTGCCGCTGACAATCAATAATCTAAATCCCCAAAACGAGATCTTCGTGGCTCCCAGTAATGGCGTGAGTTTTGACGTCACTTCGCCCAGCGGCCATATCAACACCAACGCCATTCACCTAGTCTTGAACGGCGTGGATGTCTCCACCAACGTGACCTTCAGCGGTTCCTCCTCAAACTGGACCGTTTTCTACAACGGACTCCAATCCAACACCGCTTATACTGTTTCCATTACGGCGACGGACAGCTTCAGCTTTAAGGCCAGCGCCAATACTACCTTTCAGACCACCTGGCTGGGGGTGCTGGCGCCGACCTACCTATGGGAAGCCGAGGATTGGGATTTCTCCAGCGGCCTGTACTATGATAATCCCGACCTTTGCAATGCCCCCGGCGGTGGCAATTGCTACTTCGGAGTCGTCGGTATGTCCAACGTGGACGAGTACGTCACGGCCCCTCCGCCCGCGCAATTCTATCGTGGCACAAATGATGGCATCGGCACAAAACCGTCGGGCGATTACTCGCGGCCAAACCTCTTTGCGGCGGACCGGGTTGATTTTTGCATCAATCCGTTCAACGGCGATCCTCTGTACGACAGCGGCTGCGAGTGGGTGAACTACACCCGCGATTGGCCCGCCAGTACCAACTGGATTATTGGCCGGTTCGCCAACGGCGCCGGCACGGTTGGGAGTATTCAGATGAGTGTGATCCACGGCGCCGTGACCAATGTTGTGGGCACCTTCACGATGAATCCCTACCCGGCCAGCAATCCGAGCTATACTGCTTTTCAATTCGTCTATTTGCTCCAGACCAACGGCAGCGGGCAGCTCGCGCCGGTGGTCCTCAATGGCAAGGAAACGTTGCAAATGACCAGCGGCGGCAACATGCTGCCAACCTTCTATTTGCTCACCCCCGCCCAGGTTGATTTGCCGTTCTTGAGCAAACTTTATCCTGACGGCAAGCATCCGTTTGAGCCTACCAACGTCTTAAGCTTCACGGTGACGACGCTCGGGGCAACATTCCCCGCCAACGGCGTCCAGGTCATCGTGGACGGCAATGACATTTCCTCGAACCTGATGATTACCGGCTCGACTTCGAGTAATAATGTCGTGTATTCCGCACTGCAACCCAATGCGATGCATACGGCGATTATTAACGTGACCAATTCACTCGGCCACGGCATCAGCATCACCAATCAGTTCGATACCTTCAGCCAGACGAATTATATGTTTGAGGCGGAGGATTTCGATTTTAACGGCGGACAGTACGTTTCTTCGGCGAGCTATTCTCCGGACTGTTATGCGTCGTTCGTCTCAGTCAGCAACGTTGATTTCCACCATACAATTAATTCAGGTGAGCCGACGGACGGTTCCGACTTCCAGTATCGTCAAAACGGTATTCCGCAGCAAGTCGCCCAGGATTACCTGCGGACGGTTTACGTCGACAGTTTCTCGAGTGATTATCAACTGTACTGGTTTGGAGGCGGTGACTGGGCCAATTACACCCGCGATTATCCGTTGGGTACGTTCAACCTTTACACCCGTTCATCCGGGCTGGGCGCCTACACCATGAATCTCGGCCAGGTGGTCAGCGGTGCGGGGACCACCAACCAGGTGGTTAAGCCGCTGGGTCAATGGGGCTCGGTCGGGGCTAACATCAACACCTTTGCCTGGGTGCCACTAACGGACGCGGGGGGAGTTGCGCCGGTCGCGGTGAAAATTACCGGGGTGACCACATTCCAGGTTTCAACCCCCACCGGTGATTGCTACCCGAATTATTTTATGTTGGTTCGAACCTCGACGATTAACGTCTCGGCTGCCCGATCGGGCAGTAACCTCAACATCTCATTCCCGACACAGATCGGGTGGGGTTATCGCGTCTTTTACCGGACGAATCTGGTCACCGGCAGTTGGACCCTGCTGAACTCGACCGCCGGCAATGGCTCGGTGAAATCCGTGAGCGACTCCACCACCGGAGGCAATCAGCGGTTTTACATAGTAACGTCTCCATGAAATGCACCAACCACATGCAACCCATTCTGGAAACCATTTCCGGGCGACGCCGGCTTGGTTTTACCTTGATTGAGTTGCTGGTTGTGATCGCGATCATCGCCATTCTCGCGGCGATGCTGTTGCCTGCGCTCGCCTCGGCCAAAATCAGGGCACAAGGCACCAGCGACATGAACAACACCAAACAACTGGCGACGGCGGCAATCATGTATGCGGGCGACCATCAAGATCACAACGTGCCCAACATGGATGGCGCATCGCCCGGCATAATCGCTGGCTCGGATTCACAACATCAATGTTGGGTAGCGGGACAACTCACCCTGGGTGCGGGTGGAAACAAAGACAATACCAATACCGCCATGCTGGTTGAGAACCAGGCGTATCCCAATGCTGCCTTCTTGGGGAATGACCTCGGCAAGAATTCCAAAGTGTTCAAGTGCCCGGCGGACCAATCGGTTTACACCCTCTATGGCCAAACCTACCCGCGAGTTCGCAGTTATTCGATGAACGCTTACACGGGCTACCCGGCCGAATCCGGTACAGGTGGCAGTTTGTCCGAACCAGTCAACACCCCGAACTCGCCCTTGCCCTTCAAGACCCTTTCCAGCATCCGCTCGCCTTCGCGGACATTTCTTTTCCTGGACGAGCGACCGGATAGCATCAACGATGGCGTTTTCAGTACCGACGAAACCCCAGGCAACCTCCACCTGCGCGATGTTCCTGCCGCTTACATCGGTGGCGCCGCCGGCTTTTCCTTCGCCGACGGCCATTCCATCATTCACAAATGGAATGCTGGATGGATTACGCAACCGATCCAGCGAACCCCGATCAACGAACATTATTTTTCATCTGGCGATCCCGAGATTACGGACTTGTACTGGATCCAGCAACATGCTGTCGGAGTACTCGGCCTGCCGTAGCCGTTTGCTGGCGATCGAACTGCGATAAACAAAAAAATTCTGGAGGTCCTCGAATCCATGGAATTTTTCCGACCTTGAATTATTCTGACAAGCGCCGTTAATTTGTGTTAAAAGCCGGCTTGGACACGAACCAGAACGCGAAATGAAAAGAACCAGACTCCTTACGGTCTTGCTCGGGATGATAATGCCGTGCTGCCTCCAGGCCGCACCACCGGCCAGCGATGTCCACATGAACGCTTTTATTGACGATTTAATGGGCCGGATGACGCTGCCGGAAAAAGTCGGTCAATTGAATCTCCTGCCGCTGGGTTTCGATGTGACCGGGCCGCAACTCAGCATGGACGTGGAAACAAATATTCGCCAGGGCTCGGTGGGTGGGGTCTTGAATGTCTATACGCCGGGGGCGGTGCGAAAACTGCAATCGCTGGCCATCAATGAGAGTCGTTTGGGCATCCCATTGTTGTTTGGATACGATGTGATTCACGGCCACAAGACGATTTTCCCGATCCCGCTTGGTCTTTCCTGCACCTGGAACCTGAATGCCATCGAGCGGAGCGCGCGCATTGCGGCAACGGAAGCCAGCGCCGATGGCGTGGACTGGGCCTTCTCCCCCATGGTGGATATAGCCCGGGATCCACGGTGGGGAAGAATTGCGGAAGGATCGGGAGAAGACCCATATCTGGGGGCGCAGATCGCCCGGGCGATGGTGCGTGGCTACCAGGGCGACGACCTCAGCCGGAGCAACGCGCTCATGGCCTGCGTAAAGCATTTTGCCTTATACGGCGCGGCGGAGGCGGGCCGCGACTACAACACGGTGGATATGAGTCCTCTCAAGATGTATCAGTATTACCTGCCACCGTATCGGGCGGCGGTGGCGGCTGGAGCCGGCAGCGTCATGACTTCCTTTAATGAAATCAACGGCGTGCCCGCCACGGCCAATCACTGGCTGCTTGCCGACCTGCTCCGAACGCAGTGGGGGTTCCAAGGCTTCGTCGTCACCGACTACTCGGCCATCAGCGAGATGACCGCGCACGGCCTGGGGGATTTGCGAAAGGATGCCGAATTGGCCATAACGGCGGGGGTGGACATGGACATGTTTAGCGAAACCTACCTCAAGTATTTGCCGGAGTCGGTCGCACACGGAGAAATCCCGGAGTCCATGATCAATCAAGCCTGCCGGCGAATCCTCGAGGCGAAATATAAACTCGGGTTGTTTGCAGATCCGTATCGTGGCTGCACCGAGGAGCGGGCACGCATGGAAATCCTCACGCCGGAAAACCGGAAGGCGGCGCGGGCAATCGCGGAGCAATCGTTTGTCCTGCTGAAGAACGACCAGCAGATCCTGCCCCTGAAGAAATCCGGGGTCATTGCCTTGGTGGGTCCGCTGGCGGATGACCAGCAGGATCTGTTGGGTTGCTGGCACGCCGCCGGTGACGGGCGACAGGCCGTTGGCGTTCTAACGGGAATCAGCAATGTGGCCGGTTCCGCGGTGACAATCCTGCGCGCGAAAGGCGCAAACCTGATAGACGATCCTGCGCTGCGGGCAACGCTGAAGGCGTTCGGTGCGGAGATTCCGGTGGACCAGCGTTCACCGGAACAGATGTTGGCGGAAGCCGTGGAAGTGGCGGCTCGCGCGGAGGTTGTGGTGGCAGTGCTGGGGGAATCAGCCGCCATGAGCGGTGAGGCCGCAAGTCGGAGCGAAATCGGACTTCCCGAGTGTCAGGAGAAACTGTTGCGGGCGCTGGTGAAAACCGGCAAACCGCTCGTTTTGGTGCTGATGAACGGCCGTCCCTTGACGTTGACCTGGGAAGCGGAGCATTGCGGTTCAATTATCGAAACGTGGTTTGGCGGCACCGAAGCGGGCAACGCCGTGGCCGATGTGCTGTTTGGCGATTACAATCCGTCGGGGAAACTGACGGCGACCTTTCCGCGCGACGTCGGCCAAATCCCGATTTATTACAATCACAAGAATACCGGACGCCCCTACCGGGGCGACCCGGGATATCGGTATGTCTCCCGCTACCTGGACGTGCCGAATGACCCGTTGTATCCGTTCGGCTACGGCTTGAGCTACACCACGTTTTCCTACGGGGATATCAAACTGAGCAAGACCAACCTCACCGGCGACGAGACGCTGCTCGCTTCAGTTGACGTGACCAACACGGGCAAGCGCGTCGGCGAGGAAACGGTGCAATTGTATTTGACCCAGCCGGTAGCCAGTGTGACGCGCAGTGTGGAGGATCTGCGGGGATTCCAGAAAGTCCCCTTGCAACCGGGTGAAACCAGGAAGGTGACATTTCGCATCACCCCCGAAGATTTGAAATTCTATAACTCGCAACTGGAATATGACTGGGAACCGGGCGAATTCATCATCCGCATTGGTGGCAGTTCAAGCCAGCTCAAGTCGGCCTCCGTGCGCTGGAACAGGCAGGCAGTTCCAACTCAAACCGACTGAACGAGCCATCCATCTGTAGATGAGGTGGTTAACGCTGACAACCGCCCGAGGGTTGTCATTTCTTGGGAAATTACAAAATATGACTTGACATTTTTCCATGGGCTTGTCATAAAGAGAATGCAATTCAAGGTATAAAAAAACAGAATAAACAATTATCTCAAGGATCAGCCATGAAACCTCTCAATCGCAGCTTTTATGTTTCAGTGTTCACAGGCGTTTGCCTGGCGGCCGTCAGCCCGGTCATGGGGCTACCAAATTCCGGGTCAGCGGTCTTCTCGAATATCAGTATTACGCCCTTAAATCCAGCGGGGTCGGCGGTCGGCACAATGAATGGGGCCTTTCTACTGCCGCATATATTCAACGACGCCCCTGCTTCTGTGGGGACGTACAACAACAGCTATCCCGGATCCATCTTGCTCAGTGAGGCGAATGTGAACAACGGAACCGGCAACGGCCTCGAAAGGGATATTTGGTATTTCTCCAACAATGGGGGAGCGAGCCCATACAACTTCCAAAGCGGTGACTTCTTCAGCGCTTCCTTCGGCCTGACGTTGTCCGGGGGCGTTGCCGGCAAGGATTTGGAAGGCGGTTTTATATTCAGTAATCCGTCCGGCGTCTTCGGTGGTGATGACCAAGTCGTCGCCATTGGGCAAGGTGGAAATGCAGGAGCGGTCGTCCAATTTGGAGGGCCTTCGTATTATCCCTTCTCCCCGGCGGCTGGCGGTTATCCGGGCGTCGGTGGAAGCGTCCCAAACTACGTGAACGGCACAACGATCAACATGACGTTCATTTACACCCTGGATCCGGTCACCACCAAGGCTGCATTTGAGTATGAAGTGAACGGGCAGTTCGCCGCATCAGCGCCTGGCAACAACTACTTCGACTTGGGCGGACCCGTCGGGAGTCCGGGCGACTATTTGGGGGGCTATTTCCAAATCGCGCCTGTTCCGGAACCATCCACGCTGGCTTTCCTGGGCTTGGGCCTTCTGCCGCTAACACGGCTGTTCCGCCGACGCGCCTGAAACTCAATCTTATCTCACGCACGGCATGAACAGAACATGCCGTGCTTTTTTCTGCCTTGAAACAAAGGCCTTCTTACCGTGCAGGTGCAGGTTCATTTTTTTTCAAATCTTCGGTGATGAATAAGAATTATTCCCGGGCGGCTTCGACGTCAAACTGCGATTTATTTTGCCCATTCTGGAAAGGCGGTCATCGCGTCAAGGATGTTGTGCAGTTTGTCGGTGTGGGCGTCTTCCTGCCAGCCGCCACGACCACTCCTTGTCGCCTGGTCACTTGGACAGCCGTCGGCGTTGACAGCATATAGACAGTAGTTCAAGGCCTGCCGGGCCACGGCCTTGTATTCATCCGACCCGGTGGCTTTGCTGTACATCGCCAGCACCGCGCCATAGGTGGAAAGGATGCCTCCCCAAGGGTCGAGGTCGTTGGTTTGCTCCCCACAAACCGCAGCCCCATCGCGAACGGTTATGAACCGGCGGTTGACAAATTCGATCAATGCCCTGGAGTCTTGCTTCCAATCCGGATCCAGCGCGTCTTGTTTCTCAATCAGGTAGCGAGCCAGATTGAGCGGAGCCCAGGCGGTGCGGTTGTCCAGTTCATGGTGATCTTCAAAGAACTGCACCCAAAGCAGTCCGTCCTGCGTCAGGTTTGGCATCTGGTAATGCTTGATCCACGCCCACAGTTTGTCGCGGGAAGGCTTAAATTCCGGATGACCCTGCTCAATCAGCTTGTCGAAGAGCCGAAGAATGAAAGACATGTCACCTGAAACCTCACCCCGAGGTTCGCCCGTCCGGTAATCGGCGCGGAACGGCCAGGGCGAATTCGTGGCGGTCCCTTCGCGCATGTTGGCTGCTAGCACGCGTGCGTTTTGCAGCGCCTGTTGGAGATATTTTTCGTCCCGCGTCTCCTCGAACAGCAAGAGGAGTGCATAGCCGGCAATGCCGCCTTTGTCCGGCTCAATTTCGCAAGGTTTGTCGCCCTGGGAGCCGCAGTCGGGCGGTTGCGGAAATTTTTCCTGCCAACCAGTAGAGCGGCTAAAGCGCGGATACTTGCCGGTGTCCGGCGTTATAGCTTCTTTGACGAGATAATCACCCATGTAGCGCGCCATTTGGAGCGGCCGGTAGTCTTGCTTCCCCTTGTAATCGTAATATTTTAGGTAGGAGATTATGCCCATGCCGTCCTGCGTCGCCGGGATGAGCGAGCGGCAGTTGGCAATCGCTTGATAATTGCCGTCCATGAACGTCAGATAAATAAATCGTGGATAGCCGTGCTCGACGGGGCACTTGAAGTACCAGTTCACTTCCCGGTCGACAGCGTCGCCCCATGAAGTCCAAGGTTGTAGCAGGCCACGCCCATCGTAAACCGCGGGGTGATTGCCGATAATTGATGCGGGAGCCGATAGTTCGGATAGAAAGGGAACAACCGAAAGCAGAAGTGGCAAGGTGAACTTAACGATGGGTCGTGGCAAACGTAAGATGCCTTTCATAATTCTCCTTTGAAGGCGCGATCGCGTGCCCCGCCGAAGCCGGGCGAAGACTGGAAGATGGCGGGGAGCAAAGCGTCCAACTCGGCAGTGGACTCAGCTTGCAGGCGCTTCAGCGCGTCCACCTCCGCTACCATCCCTTGCTCCCGCGTTCCATTTCAGTATGGCCCCGCTCCATATTATGCAACGGCAAATAATGTGGCTTCGACCACACAGTCACGGCGCGGGTTCCGCTAGCAATTTTTTGACGACCTCTTCTACGTAACCGGGTTGCAAGCCGACGGACCGGATGATTCCTTTGCGGTCAATGATGACGTAAGTGGGGTAGTAATGCACGGCCCATGCTTTCTCGGATTTCAATTCGGGGTCGCGGGCGGCCGGATATTGGATGCCATGTTCCTGAGCGTTGGCCTCAAAGCTTTCCTGACCATCACTGGACGTGCAGACACCGAGGATGACCAGTCCCTGATCCTTGTATTTTTTCAGAAGTTCGTTGTTGTGGGGAATGGCCCTCATGCAGGGGCCGCACCAGGTGGCGTAAAAATCCACAACCACGACTTTGCCCTTGATGTCACCGGCCGTAATGCCGCCATTGATCCAATCGCTGACGTGAAAGGCGGGCATGGGCTTGCCTTCCAGGGCGGCGTGAGCGGCGCGATACTCAGGCTTGTCGTCCCAGGTCCAACTGTCGGGATATTCACCCGCACGAACGGTCAGTCCACCTAAAACGAGTGAACCCAGTGCCATGAGCATCAATTTCTTGGTAGTCATATAATCAGAGCTATCACAAGTCGTGATGGTTGACAATAGATTGCAATTCTCGTTCCTGTCGCGCCGAATCCCGCTTGGCAGGGAAAGGCGGATGATGGTTTTTCACAGTTTCAAC
>Ga0265316_10002355_pt1 | contig 19693 bp, 16 predicted proteins | sample 4522metaG_FD_202092 | JGI IMG/M metagenome (GOLD analysis project Ga0265316, IMG submission 202092) | Rhizosphere microbial communities from Carex aquatilis grown in University of Washington, Seatle, WA, United States - 4-5-22 metaG | ecosystem: Host-associated > Plants > Roots > Rhizosphere >... | reverse complement strand
CGACCCAAACCAAGGGATGGCCCCACCCGAGGTTCACCGATTCGATGAATCCAATCACCACACCACCCAGACCGGCGGTCGCCAGCAGCGCGCCCCACCAATCGATGCGTCTGGCTGAGGAACTGCGGCTTTCTGGAACGTGGACCAGCGAAATCGCGATCACCGCTGCAGCCAGTGGAATATTAAGGAAGAAAGCCCAGCGCCACGAAGCGTGCTCAATAAGCCATCCGCCGAGAACCGGACCGAGCGCCATGGTGATGGCAGTGAAGCCTGACCAGGTGCCGATCGCTTTTCCGCGGGATTTTTCGTCGAATGCAGCGCCTATGATCGCCAGGCTGCCGGGAACGAGCAGCGCTCCTCCCACGCCCTGGACAGAGCGTGCGAGCACCAACATGTGAATGTTCGTGGCAGTGCCGCATGCCGCGGACGCAGCAGCGAAAATCCCAACCCCAACCAAAAACACCCTGCGCCGGCCAAGCAGGTCGCCGAGCGATCCGCCAACCAGAATCAGCGCGGAGAGAAACAGTCCGTAGGACTCGACCACCCACTGCACATCGACAACGGTTGCCCCAAAGCTGGCTTGCAACTTGGGCAGCGCCACATTCACCACCGTGCCGTCGATGAACGCCATGCTGGAGCCCAGAATGGTCGCCGCCAGAATCCAGGGTCCGGCTTGCGCCGTGCACGGAACGTCAACCCCTCCTGCGCGGATTACCGCCTCATCGCATGGCGACTTCATGGAGGCTATGGATGCGCTTGCCGGCCGGTTCGGTTCTCTGTCCGGGAGAGGCCTTAGATGTGAGAGCGAGAACCTGTGCCGTAGGAGTTATGACCGTGCCCGGGCTTCCGCCCCAACCCGCGCCAGGGCGACGCGTTTGGGCTTCGGCCAGCGGGCGCAAAACCGACCAGAAAGAGTCAGAACGGGGCACCGGTCATACGGTGCCCTGCTCACAGACACTTACACAGCTGTGAAGTTGATGGCCCCCTATTGCGCTTTGGCCTGAATGGAAATCAGCTCGACCTCAAATTCCAGGGTGGCGTTGGGACCGATGTCGGAGCCGGCGCCCTTGTCTCCATAGGCTAGATCGGAGGGAATGAAGAGCTGCCACTTCGATCCCGCCGGCATGAGTTGCAAGGCCTCGGTCCATCCCTTGATGACCTGGCCGACGGCAAACGTCGCCGGCTCGCCGCGCTTGTAGGAGCTGTCGAACTCGGTGCCGTTAATCAGCGTGCCGCGGTAATTGCAGACCACGGTGTCACTGGCGGTGGGTTTCGCTCCCGTACCCTCTTTCAAGATCTTGTATTGCAGACCGCTGGGCAGAGTGACGACTCCCGGCTTACTTTTGTTGGCGGCCAGAAAGGCGTCGCCTTCCTGCTTGTTGGCGGCTCCGGCCTGTTGCGCCTGTGCTTCCTGCTTCTTGCGCAGATCGGCCTGGAGCTCGGTCATGGTGGCCTTGACTTCCTCGGGCGTCATCAACACCTTGCCGCCGGCCAGCCCATCTTTTAAGCCTTGCAGAAAGATGTTGGGATCGACGTCCACAGAATCCTTGTGCAAGCTCTTACCGATATTCATTCCAATGGCATAGCTGACTTTGGCTTTCTGCGTGGGGAGCGCCGAGTTGCTCTGGTCTTTCGCTGCAGGCTGCTGTGGGGTTGCTGTGGTTGGGGCACTTTGAGCTTTCGCAGCCGGGGTGTTGGGAGGACTCGAGGCCGGAGTCTGTTGTGCCGTGGCAATTCCCAGCAGCATCATGCCTGCCGCCAGAAGGGTGGTCGCTGTGGTGAGTGGTTTTGGCATATAGACTTATTGTCCCAGTGTTCGGACGGCTGCGCAAACTGCGGCATTTCCCCTGCCGCAACGGTACACAAAGGTGGCGGTGCGTTTGCAAAACTTTCACGAATGGGAAGCGCTTTCTACTGTGTTCGCGGTTGCAAGTTGGTGTAGAGTTTTAGCCCATTCTTTGGGGTTCGTTGTCGAAGTCCAAAAGAAAAAAAGGAGTTGATACATGTTGCAGAAAAGATTGCTGTATCGCGCCGCCGCACTGGCCGTGGCTTTGATTTGTTTGATGGGCGTACTCAATGCCGACGATAAGGGTGGCAGTAACGGATGCAAGAGCCTGCCCGGTTATAGCCAGCTGAAAGCCGCGCTGGTGGCGGCGACCGCCACCGAAACCAGCGGCTTGAATAACCAGATGTGGGGAACCATCGTGGACAAGGACGGCATCGTGTGCGCGGTGGCGTTCACCGGAGTCAATCGCTTTGCCCAGTGGCCGGGCAGCCGCGTGATCTCGGCGCAGAAGGCCAATACCGGCATCGCTTTCAGCCTGGATTCCACTTCCAGCAGCGGCGGCTCAGGGCAGCCGAATGGTTTGTCGCTATCCTCTGCGAACCTCTATTCCGCGGTAAACCCCGGCGGCAGCCTTTACGGCTTGCAGGCCAGCAATCCGGTGGATACGGAGCGGGCTTATGACGGGCAGTCGTCCCAGTACGGCACCTCCCAGGATCCCATGGTGGGGAACAAGGTTGGCGGCATCAACGTGTTTGGCGGAGGCCTGGCGCTCTATGGACCGGACAAGAAAATCGTCGGCGGCGTCGGGGTCAGCGGCGATACCTCCTGCGCCGACCACAACATCGCCTGGCGGGTCCGGAATAACCTCGGGCTGGACCACCTGTCTGGCGTGGGCGGAGTCTCCGGCGATCCGGCGCGTCCCGACAACATCATCTTCGACATTACGCCCAATCCCTACGGCGGCACCGGAGTCAGCGCCGGCGGCTTCGGTCACCCAACGTGCCTGAATACTTCGGGCTCGAACACGCTTCCGCCAGTCCAACCGTAAGCTCTCAATAGAGAAATCGGTCAGAATTCTGCCCACCCCATCGCTTGTGGCGAGAAGGTGGGCGTTCTTCTGGAGCTGTGACGCGGGGTAAATCGCTAGTAAACTCAAAAGAGTGACCATGATGAAAGCTCTTCGACTGGCGCTCCTTTGCCTGTTGCTCGCCGCAGCCGGTTGGACACAAGGGACGCGCACCTGGGAACAGACCAAGTACGACGAATTCGAGAAAGGCACGGCCCATGGCGTCGCCATCAGCAGCGACGGCAAGCTGACGCTGGCGTCCGCCTTCGACGCGCTCTACACCACTCCTTCCACCTATCTCTGGAGTTTGGCCACGGATGCGCAGGGCAACGTCTACGCCGCCGCCGGATCGCCGGCGCGCGTGTACAAGCTGACGCCGGACGGCAAGGCCAGCATCATCTTCGCTCCGCAGGAGCTGCAGGTACAGGCGCTGGTGGTGGGCGAGGACCAGTCGATCTACGCTGCGACCTCTCCCGATGGCAAGGTGTACAGGATCGTGCGCGGCGCTCCAGCGGGAAAGGCTGCCGGAGCGACCCACACCACGGCAGAGGTGACGGCCGCACAGGAAGGCGCGAGGCCAGGTGCGGCAGGCGAGACGGCGCGTCCGACAGTAGCGGTTGATTCCAGCTACAGCTCCAGCGTTTTCTTCGATCCCAAGACCAAGTACATCTGGGCGCTGGCTGCCGACCGCCGGGGACGGCTCTATGTTGGCACTGGCGACCGTGGGCAGATTTTTCGCGTCGATCGCGACGGCAATGGGAGCTTGTTTTTTCAGAGCGATGAAGCCCAGATTCGCGCCCTCGCGTTCTCCCGGTCAGGCGATTTGTTGGCCGGGACCGACGGCAGCGGTTTGATCTATCGCATCTCGCCGCAGGGAGAAGCCTTCGTTCTCTACAGCGCGCCGAAGAAAGAGATCACGGCGCTGGCCGTGGATGTAGAAGGCAACATCTACGCCGCCGGCGCGGGAGAAAAGCGCGGTGCGTCTCCGGCAGCCCCGAGCGGTGCGTCACCAACCGCAGGAACGGCGATCGGGGGGACGGCGATCACGATTGTCCCGCAAGGCAGCTCGGCGCCAGGATCGGGCACCGGTTCGCCCTACGCCGCGATTCCCTACCCCAACGTCACCAACGTTGGCGGCTCCGAAGTCTACCGCATCTCCCCCGATGGCTCGCCCAAAACCCTGTGGTCATCGCGCGAAGACTTGGTCTATACGCTGGCGTTTGACCAGACTGGGCGCTTGCTGGCAGGCACCGGCAATCGCGGCAGAATTTATGTCATCGACGGCAGCCAGTACACCGACCTGGCCAAGGCCAGCGCCAGCCAAGTGACGGCCTTCGTCCGCGCACCGCAGGGCGGCCTGTACGCCGCCACCAGCAACCTGGGAAAGATTTTTCTGCTGGGGCCGAACCCGGTGAAGGAAGGGACCTACGAGAGCGACGTTTTCGATGCCAGGAGTTTCTCCAAGTGGGGACGCCTGGAGGTGCGCGGCAGCGGCAACTTCGATCTCTATGCGCGCAGCGGCAACGTGGACAACCCGGACCGCAACTGGAGCCCGTGGAAGAAGGTCGACTTGCAGCAAGACCTGCCGGTCGATGCGCCGTCCGCGCGCTTCCTGCAGTGGAAGGCGGTGCTGCATCCCGGCAATCGCCCGCCGACAATCGACAGCGTCGCTCTCAACTATCTGCCCAAGAACGTTGCTCCCGAGGTGGAGTACGTGACCGCGCAGGTCGGCTTCCGCGTCCCGCAGGGAACCCACAGCGAGCCCCTGAGCGCAGCCGCCAGCAGTTATGAGCCGGCGGTTCCCACCATTCCCGACAAGCATTCCATCGCGGTGAAATGGAAGGCGCACGACGACAACGACGACACCCTGGTCTACGACGTGTACTACCGTGGCGATGGGGAGAGCCGCTGGAAGCTGCTGCGCGACGATGTCGACGAGCGCTTCGTCAATGTTGACGCCGACCTGTTTCCCGATGGCGGCTATGTGGTTCGCGTGGTCGCCTCCGATGCTCCCTCGCATTCGCCGCAGGAGGCGCTGACCGGCGAGGCCGTCAGCTCTCGCTTCGAGGTGGACAACACCCCGCCGCAGATCGAGTTTCAGAGCACCAAGGTCGAAGGCGATAACGTGCACCTCAAGTTTCGCGCCGTGGACAGCTTTTCTCCCATCAAGCGGGCGGAGTATTCCATCGACGCCGCCGACTGGCAACTGGTCGAGCCGGTGGGCCAGATCTCCGACTACAAGGTAGAGAACTATGACGTCAATGTGCCGATCCCGGCGGCGAATACGCCGGACAGCGCGGGCGACGAGCACACCATCGTCGTCCGGGTCTACGACCGATTTGAGAACGTGGGCAGTAATAAGGTTGTGGTGAAGGCGGGAGCAGCCGGTAATGTCCATTGAATTTGCCCCGTCGAAGAGGGGCCTTACCGGAAGCGTTCATTTGTGTCGTGACCGATGAAAACATGCTTTAAAAGGGGCACGGCTTCACAAGCTGCGGAAAGACTCTACTCACACGCGTTTTGCGTCAGGGCACGGCTTCAGAGTGTGCGTGAGAGCCATGTTTCGTTTGCCTCGGTGGATTGAATGGCTGAAAATCAGCCCCGCAGGGGCGGAATTGCTGTTAGCCCAGGGCGTGAGCCCTGGGTAGAGTGGGAAATCGACCCGAGCCCCGTAGGGGCGGCAGGGGTTCTCACGCAGACACTTTAGTCGTGCCGTGGCGTTTTGAAAGGGCACGGCTTCAGCCGTGCCGTAAGGGACGTTGGAAGCTGGGCTTTAGCCCCTGAGGGAAGTCGCGTTTCGGAGGACGGCGAAGCCCCTCAGCGGCTGAAGCCGCCTTTTAACCGCAACTCTTAGTGCAGGCCTGAAGGCCTGCTCCACCCGGTCCTATTGTGCCGCCGACCTCGCAATGAACTTTCGCTCCGTTCTCGACCTCTTCGCCCTGCTGGCCTGCTCGGTCTACGGCACCATCCCGCTGTTCTGGTTCGTGGTGCATCCGTTTGTCGAGCGCTGGCGGGTGCGAGGCCGACGGGCGTACACCTTCATACTTCCGATCTGGGCCGCGTTTATCGCAATCGCCTTCTCCATCATGTGGCCGTTTCGCTTCGCTCATTTCTACTTGACATGGCTAACGTGGATTCCCGCCGCGCTTTGCTTTGTGCTCGGATTTTCGATCTACACTGCCGCTTTCAAGAGCTTCGACCGCCCGCAATTCTCGGGACTGGCTGAACTGGAGCCGGACCGGCACCGCCAGCAACTGGTGACATTGGGAATTCGTTCGCGAGTGCGGCATCCCATCTATCTCGGACATTTATGCGAGATCGTCGGCTGGTGCATTGGCACCGGGCTGATCGCGCTGTTCGTGTTGGCAGGGTTCGCCATGCTCACCGGAGCGATCATGATCCGCATGGAAGACCGCGAACTCGACGCCCGGTTTGGCGAGGCATATCGCGAGTATCGACAACGTGTTCCGGGAGTGATTCCGCGCTTCCCGTCATGAACTTCTTAGCCACGGATTTGCGCGGAATGCGCGGCCTTGACGGCGGTTCCGGCGTGAGTGTCCGTAGTCCAGGGTCTGGGTCTTTTCTGCTTGGGTGGAGCACGCCTTCAGGCGTGCATAAAAAGCCCGATCCTACGGCCGGCTTTAGCCGCTGAGGTAAGTGTTTCTTGAGTCGTTACCTCAGCGGCTGAAGCCGTTGTGTGGCGCGGCGTTTAGTATGCACGCCTGAAGGCGTGCTCCACCCGGGCCTGTGATACGAGGGCGAACAAACCGCGTGCTACGATCCGCGTTCATCCGCGAAATCCGCGGTTGCTTTTGCTTCTGCTCACAATGGCAAGCAATACATCGGACTTCCGCGAAATCCGCCGCTGCTCTCCACTTTCGCTACAATGAGGCTTCTCCGAGTCCTCGATGCAATTCGAACTCTTTGTAGCGGCGCGCTACTTGCGGGCCAAGCGGCGCCAGGCGGTCATCGGGATCATCACCGTCATCTCCATCATCGGAGTGGCGGCGGGCGTCGCTTCGCTCATCATCGCGCTGGCCATCAACAACGGCTTCCGCCAGGACCTGCAGGACCGGCTGCTGGGCTCGACCTCGCACATCAATCTGCTGCGCGTCGAAAGCGACGGCATCCGTAACTGGCAGGACTTGCTGGCGCGGCTCGACAAGCAGCCACACGTCATCGCCGGCGCGCCCGCCATCTACGAGCAGGTGCTGATCTCCCGTGGGGCTCGCGCGCAAGGCGGAGTCCTGAAGGGCATCGTTCCCCAGGACGAGCGCAAGGTCAGCGATCTGCTGAGCTATGTGACCCGCGGCTCAGCCGCCGCGCTGGAAGAAAACACTCCTCCACCGGCACAGAATCCTAGCGACGATGAGGCCATGTCGGTTAGCGCGTCCCTGCCACCCATCATCCTCGGCAAAGACATGGCGGACCAACTCGGCGCGAGTGTTCGGTCGGTTGTGACGGTCACCAGCCCGCAAGGCGAGCTGACGCCGTTCGGCATTGTTCCCAAGTACAAGCGCTTCAAGGTGGCGGGCGTCTTCATCTCCGGCTTCTACGATTACGACAGCAACTGGGCCTTCATTCGCCTCTCGGACGCGCAGAAACTCTTCGACCTGAGCGACGTCGTCTCGGTCCTGGAGTTCAAGATCGACGACATCTATCAGGCGCCGGAGATCGCGCAGAAGCTGGAAGGCGAGGCCGGCAAAGGTTTTATGTCCACCAACTGGATGGAGCAGAACCGGGCGCTGTTTCGCGCCTTGCGGCTGGAGCGCGTCGTCACCTTCATCACCATTGGGCTGATTGTCTTCGTGGCCGCGCTGAACATCCTGATCGCGCTCATCATGATGGTGATGGAGAAGACCCGCGACATCGCGGTGCTGGTTTCGATGGGCGCGAAGAAGCGACAGATCCGGCGCATCTTTATATATCAGGGCATCCTGATCGGGGTGATCGGGACGGCGATTGGCCTGGTCCTGGGTTATGCACTGTCGTGGGCGGGAGGACACTACCACCTGGTGTCGCTCTCCGCCGAGGTCTACTCCATCGACTACGTGCCCTTCGCGCCGCGTGCGATGGATGGCTTGCTGGTGGCGGTGGTCGCGATCGGAATTTCCTTCATCGCGACGCTGTATCCCTCGTGGTCGGCCGCGAGTGTACTGCCGGCGGAAGCCCTACGGTACGAGTAGGCAAACGTATCCGCCTCGTCCTGGTTGACCTCAACATTCCTTCTAGGTTATATTCCATTTATGGCATGGGAGGTCGAGTACACCGATGAATTCGAGTCTTGATGGAACGGCCTCGACGAGGAAGAGCAGGTGGAAATCGACCGCAAGGTCCAGTTGTTGCAGGCTTTTGGCCCGACTCTTCCCCGGCCCCACGCCGATGTGATCGTGCAATCGCCGCATCCCAATATGAAGGAACCGCGTGGCAAAGTGCAGGAAAGGCTATTGCGGGTGTTGTACGCCTTCAACCCGAAACGCACCGCGATCCTGCTAATCGGCGGCGACAAGACAGGCGACGCCGGATGGTATGACCGTTGCGTGCCCCTGGCCGATGATCTGTTCGATCGGCACTTACGCGAATTGGAGGAATCTGGTGGCAAAGAACTTTAACGTACTGCGCGCTAAGATGTCGCCCGAGTCTCGTGCCCGCTCACGGGAAAAGGCTCGTCAGGACATCGAAGAAATGGCCCTGGACGAAGTGCGCGAGGCCCGCGCTATGACACAGGAACACCTCGCCAAGCTGCTCGGAATCAAGCAAGCCGCTGTGTCCAAGATGGAGCGTCGGGCAGACATGTACGTCAGTACGTTGCAAGCGATGATCAAAGCTATGGGCGGCACCTTGCAGATTGTGGCAATTTTCCCCGAGGGAAAAGTCGAGATTGATCAGTTCCGGAATCTAGACCGGCGTGGAGGAGAGGCGTGAAGAACCAAAAAAATCCAAACAACCGGGAGCAATCGTCGGGCCGCTAAGAAGGCGAAGTCTCGTATCAAGATGCCGGATTTCATGGGACGGATGCGCGCCATCTATGGAGACACGATCTTTCAGGTCAGTGGCGCGGATTTGATTCGCGAAGACCGTGACCGTTGACCATCTCCAACAGATCACAATGTTACGTCTTTTGTGTCACTGACTTCCGGCCCTCACTCATGTTCTAATTCCCTTAGGCTTTTTGCTCGATTTGCCGGTCCCGAAATGGGCTTCGATCCCGCGATTTAGCCTGAATTTGTAACGCTGCGGAGCGCGCCTGCATCCAATGGCTCAAGACGGTTTGTTACGAGTGAGGAACCTCAAGAAGGTATTCCGCTCGGGCGACTCCGATTTGGTGCTCTTTGAAAATCTGTCGTTCCAGGTGCAGACAGGAGAAATGCTCGCCATCGTAGGCGAGTCAGGTGCCGGGAAAAGCACCCTCCTGCACATCCTGGGAGTTCTTGATACTGCTTCCGATGGTGACGTATACTTCGCCCAAGTCGATTTGGCGAAGCTCTCGGAGGATGAAGCGGCCGAATTCCGCAGTCGTGAGTTGGGATTTGTGTGGCAGTTTCACTATCTGCTGCCGGAGTTTACCGCCGTGGAGAATGTTGCCATGCCGCTGCTGATGCGCGGTTTGGCCGGACGGGAAGCGGAGCAGCAGGCCCTGCACTGGTTGCAGGAGGTCGGATTGACCGACCGTGCCAGTCACCGGTCCGGCGAGTTGTCTGGTGGAGAGCAGCAAAGGGTAGCGCTGGCCCGGGCGCTGGTGACCAGACCGAAGATCCTGATGGCGGATGAACCGACAGGGGACCTCGACAACCGGACAGCGGAAGCGGTTTTTAATTTGATCGCCAGATTACATTGCGACTATCGTCTGACCTCGCTCATCGTTACGCACAATCATGGGTTTGCGCGCAAGTGTGACCGTGTTCTCCGCTTGGAGCGCGGGCAGGCCGTTGAGGTGTCGCCGCAGTCCTTGTTCGCGTAGTGCAACGAGCGGCTGGACGTCGGGTTTGTAGTACGTGGAGGACCGGCAAGGTCCTTATTGGTTCGGTCCCAGCTTTATTGAGGACCGGCGATCAGGGGGAGAGCAACTGGAACCCGGTCGGGGGAAACATCCTGAGGGGTTCCTGGAGAGGTCCATGTTTGAACGCTACACGGAAAAGGCCCGGCGCGTAATCTTCTTCGCGCGCTACGAAGCCAGCCAGTTCGGTTCTCCATACATCGAGACGGAGCACCTGCTGCTTGGCCTCCTGCGCGAGGACAAGGCGCTCACCAATCGGTTCCTTCGGTCCCATGCTTCGGTCGAGTCCATCCGGAAACAGATCGAAGGTCACACAACCATCCGGGAGAAGGTTTCCACTTCCGTGGACCTGCCCCTGAGCAACGAGTGCAAGCGTGTGCTGGCGTATGCCGCGGAGGAAGCCGAGCGGCTCTCGCACAAGCACATCGGCACTGAGCATCTGTTGCTGGGGCTGTTGCGCGAAGAGAAGTGCTTCGCTGCCGAAATTCTGCACGAGCGCGGACTTCGCCTTTCCAGCATTCGCGAAGAGCTGGCCCGCACCTCGCAAGAGAAGGCACAGCCTTCGCAGCGCAACCGCGAATCGTCTTTGCTGTCGGAGTTTTCGCGCGACCTGACCCAGGCCGCCATGGACAACACGCTCGATCCGCTGGTTGGACGCGATGGCGAACTGGAGCGCGTCATCCAGATTCTGTGCCGTCGCACCAAGAATAACCCGGTGCTGATTGGCGAGCCCGGAGTGGGCAAGACCGCCATCGTCGAGGGACTGGCGCAACGCATCGCCGACGGCGAGGTGCCCTCGTTCCTCGCCGACAAGCGAATCCTGGGGCTCGACCTGTCGCTGATCGTCGCCGGCACCAAGTATCGCGGCCAGTTTGAAGAGCGGCTCAAGACCATCATGAAGGAGCTGATGGAGTCGCAGAACTCCATCATCTTTATTGATGAGCTGCACACGCTGGTGGGCGCCGGTTCGGCGGAAGGCTCGCTCGACGCCGCCAACATCCTGAAGCCGGCCCTGTCGCGCGGCGAGATTCAATGCATCGGCGCGACTACGCCCGGCGAGTACCGCAAGTCGATCGAAAAGGACCGCTCCCTGGAGCGCCGTTTCCAGGCGGTAAAAGTTCCTCCACCGAACGAGGTGGATGCAGTCAAGATTCTCTTCGGCATCAAGGAGCGCTACGAAAAGTTCCACGCTGTCACTTACACTGACGACGCGATTACCTTCTCGGTCTCGCATTCCAACCGCTACCTGCCCGACCGATTCCTACCGGACAAGGCCATCGACCTAATCGATGAGGCCGGGGCACGCGTGAAGCTGCGCCAGACTTCCCTGCCCGAGGACATCACCGAGGTGCAGAAGCGGATCAAGTTCATCGTGCACCGCATGGAAAACGCCATTGCGAACCACGAGTTCGAGAAAGCCCGCTTCTACTCCGACGAGGAGCGCAAGGAGCGCGAGAACCTGCGCGCGCTGCGCGAGAAGTATCACCTCGACGAGTCGTCCACCGGCGTAGTCGGCCGCGAGGACATCGAAGACGTGGTCTCGCGCTGGACTGGTGTTCCCATCGCCTCCATCAAGGAAGAAGAAAGTCAGAAGCTGCTGCGCATCGAAGAAGAGCTGCACAAGCGCGTGATCTCGCAGGACCGTGCGATTACCGCGCTGGCCCGCGCCATCCGCCGCTCGCGTGCCGGCCTGAAGAGCCCGAACCGGCCCATCGGCTCGTTCCTGTTTCTCGGCCCCACCGGCGTCGGCAAAACGGAAGTCGCGCGCACCCTGGCGCAGTTCATGTTCGGTAGCGAAAAATCTCTGGTGCGCTTCGACATGTCGGAATTCATGGAGAAGCATTCCGTATCGAAACTGATCGGATCGCCTCCGGGATATGTCGGTTACGAAGAGGGCGGTCAGTTGACCGAGCGCGTAAAGCGTGCGCCCTACTCGGTAGTGCTGCTCGATGAAGTCGAGAAGGCGCACCCCGACTTGTTCAACATCCTGTTACAGGTGTTTGAAGACGGCCAGCTCACCGACGGGCTGGGCAACACGGTCGACTTCAAGAACGCCATCATCATCATGACCTCGAACATCGGCGCGCGCCACTTGCAAAAGCGCACCGGCATGGGCTTCCAGGCGGAGCTCGACGAGGCTACCTCGACCAAAGTCGAAGACATGGTGCGGAACGAGGTGAAGCGCACCTTCAACCCCGAGTTCCTCAATCGTCTCGACGAGGTCATTATCTTCAACGCGCTGGGCGAGGCTGACCTCATCCAGATCGTCGAACTGATGGTGCAGCACCTGAACACCAACTTGGCGCAGCGCGCCATCACGGTGACGGTCACGGAAGAGGCGCGCAAGTGGATCCTCGACCAGACGCTGGTCGACCGCAGCTACGGCGCGCGCCCGTTACGCCGGGCGTTGCAGAAATACATCGAGGACCCGATGTCGGAGGCGCTCATCCAGGGCACCTTCGCCCAGCGGCCCACCTTCATCGAGGTCTACCTCGACGCCAATCAGCTCTTCTATCGCCCGGTGGGCGAGGAGAAGACCGAGGGCGTGCTGCTGTACAGCAACTAGCTTCAGACCAGTAAGCGGAAGCGAGAGGGGAGCGGAAAACGCTCCCCTTTTTTCACATCACCGTGTGTTTGTGCCGTGCCCAGGGCACTCGGAGAGCCTTATATTTCCTCACCCCGGCCTTAAGGCCGGGGCTATCACCTTCCGTCGCGCTCGCGCGACTGATCCGAGCCCCTGTCTCAGAGCCAGCTACGCTCAGAACGGGCTCGCTGTACCCTTCGGCAGTGAAACCGCAAACCCCTGATTAATCGCAGAGAACATCTGGTAGAACCCGGAGAGCACTACAAGTTCTACGAAGCCGTGCAGGCCATAGCTCTTGATGGCGTCAGCCTGAATCGTATCTGGGATGTTCTGCCAGGCTAGCGTCGATCTCAATACCAGCGCGGCTAAGCGATATGGGTCTGGGAACGCAGTGCCTGCAACCCCGTGAAGCCTCAGATTTTCAATCACAGCTTCAGGAACCCCCGCAGCCACTGCATGCTGAACGTGATCAACCCATTCGAACGCCGTTCTGGTTTCACGCGCTACGGATAGAACCACAAACTGGTAGACGTCCCGCGCAAGGTGGCCGTCAAACTTCAGGTAATAGCCCAGCGCTTCAATCTTCTGACAAAGTTGCGGATGGTGCATCAATGCGGCATAGGGGCCGCCGAATGGAGCGCCCTGACTCTGTCGCTGCGCCACCATCGCATCGTAGATTGCCTTATCGCCCGGACTCAGGGTACTCGGATCAAAAGGTAATTCAGCCACTTCTCACTCCCCGCCGTCTTATTCGTGATAGGACCACGCCGCAGAAGCCGCTGACCAGTCATGGACCGGGGTTGGGTACTGCTTGCCAGCTTTGACGTCAATCACGGTTGGTCCCTGGTTGTGTAGCGCTGACTCAAAGGCTCGTTCCAGCTCTTCCGGGTTCGTAACCGTGATGCCATTGCCGCCGAGCCCCCTGGAGAATCCCGCCCAGTCGAGATCCGGCAGCGTAGTCAGCTCAGCCGGCACCGGACCCAGTTGGTGCGCACGTAACCACACATTGCCCAGAGCACCGTTATTAATCACCACATAAATGATGGGCAACTGATAGCGTGCGGCGGTTGCGACTTCCATCCCGTGCATGTGCATACAGCCATCGCCGGTGATGACAGCAACCTTTTTCTCCGGCTGGGCGCACTGCACCCCTACCGCAGCGGGGATCGCCCATCCCATCGGACCCAGGTTGGTGGCTGAGATGTATGTAAGGGGAGCATAGGATTGCCAGTAGTGCCCCGCAAAGGCCCGGTGCGCACCCGAATCGACAAGAAGAATTCCGTCTCGCGGAAGCGCTTTGCGCAGTTCGCTGACCACTCGGGCTGGATGGATGGGGATGGCTGAACTGTCGCAGTTTTCCGGATCCTGGAAGCGCGGTTGAGCACGGATGCCAGCCAGCCACTCCTTCCGCGCAGCGCGGGTGGCGTCCAGAGAGGAGCTGACTTGATCAACCCTGTCCTCCAGCCAACTGAGGTAGGCGCCCGCATCACCGACCACGCTGCTGGCACTGAGGTGGGCTGCGATTGCCGAGGTGTTGAGATTCACACACAGCGCCCTGGCTGGGCAGAGGCGCAAGGACCAATGCATGGTGTCACGTTCGCTGAGGCCGGAACCAAGGACCAGCAATAAATCTGGAGGATTGTCGAGTAGCGCCATGCGAGCATGGTGTGTGCCGGCGTAGCCGAACACCCCGAGGGACAGGGGATGGTCCTCAGGAAAAATCCCTTTGGCGCGAAGCGTAGTCGCAACCGCAATGTCCCAGGTCTCGGCAAACTTCAGCAGCGATGCCGCAGCCTCCGCATGTTCCACCCCGGCGCCTGCCAGAATGGCAATACGCACCGGCGGTTCTCCACTGTTCCCGGCCTTGAAATGGCCCAGCGATGCTTCGGCAGCGTCCAGAGAAAGCACCCTCGCATGAGTCACCTCCGGGTCAAGCGGCTGATGCCGCACATCGATCGTCGCCGTCTGGCTGTCGTTGGGAATGGACAGGTGCACCGGCCCGCTTGGTTCCGTGCGTAGATGAATCAGCGCATGACGAAACAAATGCGCCAGATTTTTCGGGTTATCCACCGAACTTGAGTAGTTTGTAATTGACTTGAGCAGGCTGACATCATCCAGGGTTTGGCTGCTGGCATCCTGAAACATACCAAGACCCTCAAGGGCCGTCGCCGCTTCTCCACTGATAACCAGCACTGGAGAGCCATCGGTCTGCGCCGTAGCTACCGCCGTTACAGTATTTGTAAGTCCCGGTCCACCGATGCACAAAGCAGCGCCGAATTTACCGCTGGCTCGGGCATAGCCGTCGGCCATGTAGGCGGCGCCTCCTTCCTGGGCCGCAACCACCGGCTTCAAAGCGCTCTGTCGCCCCAATGCCGGCAGAAAAGGGTCAACCAGCCCACCGGGAACCATGAAGATATGGTCGATACCCTCACTAGCGAGGCCATCTAGAATGAAGTCAGTTCCAAGCATAGAACTCCCGCATGTTGTCGAAGTAGCGTTTCGAAAGCATGGCCAAGATTATCATCTTGACCGGGACTTCCATCTTGGCCCAGCCGCGAGCGATTATGGGTCCCGTTTCCTTCAGGAAACAACCTGCTGTTCTCGCACGACCATTCGGGATCCCTGGGAATCGACCTTCAAAGAACGGTTGATGGAGAGTTGGCTAGTTTTAGGACACTACTCGCGAGGTTTGCTAACCTAGCAACGATGGACATATTGGTTTATTCCGCTCGCTGGTGCCCCGAATGCCGCACTGCCAAGCGCTTTCTCGACAGGCACAGCATTCCCTACACCGACATTGATATCGAAGCCACGCCCGGAGCGGCCGCCGAGGTCATTCGACACGTCGGCAAGCGCGCCATTCCACAGTTCGTGATCAACGGGCAGTGGGTCCAACCGTATCGCGTCGGCGAAGGTTTCCTGTACGAGGAAATGGCCGAGCTACTGGGGATCATGGACGAGGGCTGAATCCCTGTCCGCTTCAGTTTCTGCCTGTTCAACCTATCACCGACAGACCAACCATATTAGTGCTATCAATAAATAGCATTATTATGCTATTCTGCCGAGTTAGGCGGTGCCTCAACAGTCGCCGGCCAGTCGGCAAGACTCAACGATCTTTGACATCCAATGCCCGTAGCCGGGGTCAACGCATCAGATAACCCCTTGTCCTGCTTGCTGTTACGTATAAGCTATTTGTTTTGTTTATGTTGCACAGATTTAGTGGCCTAAACCACTGATTCTAATAAGCGCGGGGGAGGGGGGCGCAGCCGTTTCAGCGCAACGGCCACCGGCTTATTCCTGGCCAGCCTTCTGTCCGCGCGACTGTCGCAGCCGAATCAGCGAGGTGTCTTTGAGCTTCAGCACATCCTGCAGATACTCGCGCAGCGCCATCAGGATGAACGCCGCCTCCGCGGTGACGAACATTCCGACATAGCAAACGGTCAACGCCAGGCTGTTGGGAATCTCGCGATAGTCGGTGGACTTCAGCACGTCGGTCGTGCTGTTCATGACTCCGTTCTCCAGAAAGAAGCTGAGGGACAGCACCAGGTAATGGTGGTAGAGAAAAACCAGGCTGAACGAGGCCAGGATCAGCAGCAATGGGACAAAGGAAATGAAGCGGCGGAGCGCCACCTCTCCGTCAGCCCTGGTGTAGAACATCAGCCGTCCCAGCCAATGCCGGATGTAGAAAAAGTAGGCCAGCATCAGGAAGCAGAACATCGAGGTGTAGGTCGAGAGGAACTTCGCCTGTGCGTCGTAGGTGGGAATCAGGTGGAACGCCGCAACCGGAATCGGCAGAGCTGCCGTGATCAACGACGCGGTTCCCATGTACGCCTTGAAGAACTGCGCGAAGGCGGTGAACCGCGCCGGCTCCTGCGGTTCCGCTCGACTGGGGACTGACGCTAGGGCACGGGTATCTCGCATTGCACCTTGTCCTTTTGAAATGCGGATATGGTTTTGGCTTCGGTTTTCTTCACCGTGTCGCCCACCTGCTTGGTAGCGTAGATCGAGTAAACGCCCGGCGGCAGCGATTTCGTGGTCGGAGAGCTCTCCTTGGGAAACGCCAGTTCCGCCGTGTTGAGTCCGCTCACCGAGACCCACTTGTACATGACCGTCCATCCCGGATCTGGTTGGCCATTTTTCAAGGTGCTGGCGACGACGGTGATCAACCTGCCCATGCCCCACGCGCGGCAGTCTTCCACCTTGATACGCAGGTCGTTGGCGATGCCTTCCAAGGCTCTTGCGGCCACCTCTTTGCGGGCTGGGTCGGTGTTCAAGATGTGCGCCGCCTGCTCACACCACTTGGCCTCCTGCTGCAGGGCTTCGACGTACTCTTTCGGAGGCGGAACGGCCGCGAACTCGCCGCTGGGATTGTTCCATCCGATCAGCAGCCCGCGCGTCAGCAGCTTTTGCGCCTGGAGCAAGTCCTTGGAGGCCTGCGGAGCGGTCTTGGAAATGCTCTCTCCGCACTTTTGCAAGCTGGTAAGCGCGGTGGCTGTCGGCTCAAGTCTGGGTGGCGCTTCAATACTCTGTGCGAATGCGGTGAGAGCACACGCCAACGCAATCACGAGGACGCTGGCAGGACCGCGCCAGCGACGGCGGCTCGCTTGCTCCATCCAGCGGGCGCGATTCCGGTCACCGAACTCGAGGGCCCACTTTGTGGACATCCGCCTCTCCCCTCCCCATTGCAGCTTGGTGAGTAGAAGATATAGCACGTTTCGCTGGTTCTTGAGCATTCCTAACGTGTATCGACGAGGTGCCGCCGGGGTTACGCGTCCGGACTTCAGGCTCAACCGTCCAGCAGGTACAATGAAGGGTTTCTCGAACAGCACAATCGCACTGCGTGAAGGAGTTCTCGCTTGATTGCTCGTTATACCCGGCCCGAGATGGGGCGCATCTGGAGTGAGGAAAACAAGTTTCGCACCTGGCTGGAGGTGGAGATCGCCGCCACCGAGACCCTGGCCGAAGCCGGTATTGTGCCGCAGTCGGCGGCCAAGGCCATCCGCGAAAAGGGCGGCGTGGACGTCGCGCGCATCAACCAGATCGAAGCCGAAGTCAAGCACGACGTCATCGCGTTCACCACCGTCGTTGCGGAAAAAGTCGGGCCCGAATCGCGCTGGCTGCACTACGGCCTGACCTCGAACGACGTGGTGGACACGGCGCAGGCGCTGTTGGTGAAGCAGGCGTCGGCGATCATCCGCGAAGATCTGGCGAAGTTGAGCGCCGTTCTGAAGCGCCGCGCCTGGGAGTTCAAAGACACGCCTGCGATCGGCCGCACCCACGGCGTCCATGCCGAGCCGATTACCTTCGGGCTGAAGTTGGCGAACTGGTATTCCGAGATCCAGCGCGACATTGAGCGCTTCGAACTCGCGGCGGAGCAGATGCGCGTCGGCAAACTTTCCGGAGCGGTCGGTAACGCCGCGCACCTCGAACCCGAGTACGAGGAGAAGATCTGCCAGCGGCTCGGTCTCGACGTCGCTTCGGTTTCGTCGCAAGTGATCCAGCGCGACCGCCATGCATTCTACGTCGCAACCCTGGCAGTCGTCGCCTCCACGCTGGACAAAATCGCCACCGAGATTCGCCATTTGCAGAGCACCGAAGTCCGCGAGGCCGAGGAATATTTCAGCGAGAAGCAGAAAGGCTCGTCGGCGATGCCGCACAAGCGCAACCCCGTGACCTGCGAACAGATCAGCGGGCTGGCGCGCGTGGTGCGGTCGAATGCGCAGGCCGCGCTGGAAAATGTCGCTCTCTGGCACGAGCGCGACATCTCGCATTCCTCAGCCGAGCGCATCATTCTGCCTGACTCGACGATCCTGGTGGATTACCTGCTCAACAAGACAACCAACCTGATTGACACGCTCCTGGTCTATCCCAAACGCATGTTGAAGAATTTGGAATCGACCGGTGGACTGGTGTTCAGCGGACAGTTGCTGCTCGACCTGGTCGAGGCTGGCATGCTGCGCGAAGACGCTTACCGGCTGGTGCAGTCGAACGCTATGAAAGCCTGGAAAGAGGACCTGAACTTTCGCGAGCTGATCCTGAACGAACCAGAGATCACCTCGAAAGTGAAGCGCGAAGCCCTGGAGCACGCTTTCGATTTGCAGCGTCCGCTGCGCAATGTGGACAAAATCTTTCGGAGAGTGTTTGGAAAGTAGAACAAGAAGAACCTGTAATCACGTCGATTAAGACTTCGCGCGCTGACGAAGGAACGCAGGGACATCTCTCATCCCGTGAACAACGGCTACAATCTCGACTCCATTAACTTTGTGCCGATACACCACGAGATAGTTTCCGACTGGCCAGAAAAGAACCGGATATGCGGTCAGATCCTCGCGCTTGTGCCCCAAGTCTCTGTCGCGCGCGAGCGCTTCAAACGCGTCGAACAATTTGGCAATCAGGCGATCGGCTGCCTCGACACTATCTTCGGCAATGTAGTCCCACAGATCGTCGAGGTCGCGATCGGCCCCGCGGCTGAGGACATAGCCCTTCATGTACGTCGCATCCGCCGCTCCACCGATCTTCGCTGGAGGCGAGCTCGGGCTTTTGCCGGACCAACGCTTTCACCACGGTCAAGGGAATCAAGGCGACGGGCCAGCTCCGCATTGAACGCCATCAGTTGTGAGGTGCGTGCCTGATCGTGCTCTTCCAACAAGCGGAGGGCTTCACGCACGACCTCACTGGCAGAGGTGTAACGGCCCTTCGACACCTTCGTCTGTACAAATTTTTCTAACTCAGGCGTGAGTGAAACGTTCATGAGACACCAATCGTGATGATAACAAACATTGTCAAGCCCTGTTATGCAACCTGAAGTGTTACTACTCCAGCCGATTGATGATCGACGCGACATAGCCCGCCCCAAAACCATTATCGATGTTCACCACGGTGACGTTCGAAGCGCAGGAGTTCAGCATCCCCAGCAGCCGCAGCGATGCCTCCTGCTCGTTTGTGGCCAGTGGGGAGCTACTTGATCATTTGCTGAAAAGAGGTTGAGCGATATGCATTACATGCTTTGCAAACAGAACGTCAAGAACTTCGGCGAATTCAAGCAAACGTTGGCTTCACACGGTCCGGCGCATCAAGAGTCGGGGTTTCGTGTGCAGCGCATTTGGCAAAACATGGACAATCCCAAGCAGGTTTTCTTCATCTGTGAGGTTTGGGATGTTGCCAAGGCAAAGGCTTTCGTCAAGTCAGAAACCGAGCGTATGAAAGCGTCTGGGGTGTCCGAATTCCCGGACATCTATTACCTTAGCGAAGATTCGCGAT